>JAABVA010000213.1_pt1 | contig 76297 bp, 84 predicted proteins | sample 5560331 | NCBI WGS metagenome assembly JAABVA01 (sample SAMN12812661, study PRJNA571458) | rock metagenome | isolation source: Antarctica rocks | place: Antarctica: Victoria Land, Mt New Zealand sud | collected 2016-01-07
GCCCCCCGCGGCCCCCCCCCCCCCCCCCAAAGAAAAGCCCCAGCAACCTACCCAGATGCATATCAGAGGTATCACGAAAACCCGTTCTGAACATTCGCCTATTATCCCAAAATCACACCCATCCCTTTCTCAGATGCCTACCCAATCGTAACATGGCAGTTTCCAGTCAATCCCTGAAGCACCCTGGAAAAGTTTGTACATCTTTGTCTTGCTCACAAACCACAATGCAGAGTCTCTTAACCGAAGGCCCCAAGCAGTCTGTGGAAATACAATTTGTGGAAAGCCCGGTGGAAGTTCTTCCATACTTGCATACAATCGGCGAAAGACCTCCTCGTATTTCTCCAGAGCCTGTGGAACATCATTGCTGCTCTGTATCTTCGACAGCTCTCCCGCCAGTACGTAAGCACTCTCAATAGCAAGACTCGTTCCGACACCAAAGGTTGCGAAGGCTGCATCTCCCAGTACAAGTGCACGTCCGTTCGTCCATTTTGAAAGCTTCACCTGCGCAGCCCGGCTCATGTAGAAGTCTTCTGCATGGTCCATTCCTTCCAATACCCGCTTTGCTTCCCAGCCTGCATTTCCCAAGTACTCGTGCAGCATACGTTTTGTGTCTTCCGTTCCTTTGTCCATAGCATCTTCGACGGCTGGATCCCGTTGTCCTCGTGCTGGCGTTGTAATGCACAAGTATGCTCCCGTAGTAGAAGTGTTCCGATGCGGACGCATCATGATACTGAGACCTTTCGGGGCATTGTACCACTGCCACAGCTTTGGATCGGTTGGCCGACTCGGAATGCTAAAGAACGCAATGTACTGGCCCAGGAATTGATAGCTATCCTTGAGAACTTGCTCGTCCAGAATCAGCGACCGAGTGTTCGAAGTAGATCCGTCTGCGGCAACAACCAAATCAAATGTGTCTTTTGATCCCCCGGTGAAGGTCACGTTAATATCTTTATCTGTCTGTTCGAGAGATTTGACAGAATCACCGTATATGTACCGGACATTGCCCAAGCCCTCGGTGGCTTCCAGGAAAAGTCGCGACAAGTCTGCCCTCAGGATTTCGTATTCAGCAGTGAAGGAATCGCCAGCATTGAATTGAGCAAAAAATTCTCCTGAGGAATTCACAAACCTTGTACCTTCTTCTGTCGTATGTTGGGAGCGGACAGCCTCTTCCAATTTCATTGCCTTGATGATTTCAACTGCTGGACCACGAATGTCGATCGACTGGCCGGTGACTCTCGGAGAAGGTGATCGTTCAATGATTGTGATGGATATATCAAGACGTGTTTTAGCAAGCCAGTATGCGAGACAAGGCCCTGCGATGCCTGCCCCTGCTATGAGGACTTTCGTTTTGAGTGCGGACATCGTTCTTTGTCGTCTGTTGAAAACTTATGTCTGAAGCAAATCAATTTATATGAACTTGGAGAACATATTCAACCTCGAAAGCAACGCTCAGAAGCATTCAGAGGGGCATTCTGAGAGGAACAGTCTCGATGGTGATGACGACGATGAGAATTTCGACGGGTTTCAGCTCGCAAAGGGTTGGAGCCGGGTCGGAAAATATTCTTGGCGTCGGGTTGAACTTTAAAAATAGCATATGCTTTGGAAAAGCTTCGCGGCCTATGCGAAGCATATGCCAAGACCATTAAGCAAGGCCACAAAAAATTCGTGAGTATAAAGAAACATCGATGAACGACGAAAGCATCGACGCTGAAAATCGAGCGAATGAGATAACAGGTTGACTAAATGGTTTGAATGTGAGAGTCGCAGTCCGCATATGCCGCGCATATACTTAAAAGACGAGCAGAACGACAAAAGTGAAGAAGAAAACGCATGAGATACGAGTATTCCGTAGATCTGACGAAGATAACGTGAGCGATAGCTTGTGAATGAACATGTCACAAGTTGAGTTCATGATTCGCATGTTTTGTGCATATGCACGACTACAATACTTCGCTCTTGCTGTTTTAGTCAGATTATCGCGCATGAGCGAAGCATACAGTAAGTCTGTTCTGTTCTCTAGCTATTTTAGCTTAATAGTATCAATTATTGAGCCCATGGTTAGCATATTCTATGCAGAAAGCTGAGCCGGGGTTGGAATACTTTTGAGCTCATGGTTAGCATATGTTTTCCAACCCCCCCGCCAGCTGTAACCCCGAATTTCGATTACAGTGATGGGTTGTAGAATCAGTTGTTAACACGATCTTCAACTAAAGGGGGATTGAATGGCCAGCACACCGAGAATAAACCCTGACTGTGGGTTCAGTAATAACAACTGATAAGTACCACAGTAATGGCAGAGCATCGTTGGAGAACGGAGATAGTTGTATGCCAATACTCGGTATTAGATGTGCCTAAGGTACCTTACTCTGCCAGGTATTAAAACAGAAAGATGACAAAATACTGAAAGGATGCTTTAAGGTATTGTAAGTAATACAGATTGGATTTTGATTGGCGCTGATTGACCTACACAATCCGCTTATCCAAATAGCGCATTTGCACTCATCGCTTCCTGGACGCCGGTTACTCCGTACACTATGGAATACCTGACGGATCTGTTGTATTGACTGCACCAGGCTTTAGTCATGTTTGTTCGACTGTATCTTCTGTCTCTGATACTCGCCCTCTATGCATCGGAGCGAGACCGACAATAGACATCACCAATCATGCCTGATAAACCGCTTACCGTTATAACATATGCCGCGACAGCGTCTCTGGCCGCGGTTGCTTTGATCTTCCTGTTCAACCCGAATTATCTCATCGATGGCGACTCTTCCACCGCCTCCGCAAGCACTCGGAAGAAAGGAATCGTGGGCTTGTCTAACCCCGCCAACGACTGCTTCATCAATTCGATCCTTCAGTCATTGGCAGGCCTTGGTGACTTAAGATTATATCTGATACGAGAGCTGCATCGGAGAGAACTCGGCGGTCCGGATATATACACTCCGGTACCATTGAAGGATGCAAAGGGGAAAGATGTCGATGCTCGAAACCAGGCAAGCTTGCAAAGTGGGGAGGTCACACGGGGTTTGAAGGTTGTGTTAGATCGCTTGAACGAGCGGCCGATCTATAGGAAGACCATCTCGGCAGGGAGTTTCATAACGGTTTTGGAACATGCTTTTGGGACAAGGATCAGCAAATCGCAGCAAGACGCGCAAGAATTGCTGCAGATAGTGGCGGAGAGGCTGGGGGAAGAATACCACGCTGGTCGAGAGGCGCGGAGAAGAGCTCAGCGGAGGTGTGAAGAAATCTGTGCTGCTGTGATTACGCCACCTGGTCTTGGCCTGTGCGATGTCGATGGGGGGTCTGACGAACGTAGAATCTCCATGGACATGGAGCAAGTAGCGGGCGCCCCAATGAGTCTGGATTCTACAACGGTCGAGTGTGAAAATCCATCAACGAAGGAAGACGAGGAAAATGGTTTCCCGCTTGAAGGCAAGACTGAAGCGCGAATCGAGTGCCAATACTGCCATTTCATCCCAAAAGCCAGCCCCACAACTTTCGTCATGCTGAATCTCATGGTACCGCAGAAGAGCTCGACTACACTCAACGAGTGCTTCGACGCCCACTTCAAACCCGAATATATTGAAGACTACAAGTGCGACAAATGCCGGTTAGAACACGCGATTGAGGTTCTGTCAAAGGATCTGAAACTCGCAAAGCCAGAAGGGCAGAGAATTTTCATTGAAACAACTATTAGAAAGATAAAAATGGCAATACAGCAAGATCCAGAGAAAATTCCTGAAGGCGTCGAGTTACCAGATATAAAGCTTGCACCAAAGAGGAAAATTGCTCGTCACGTCCAAGTCACGGCCTTTCCTAAGCTGCTTGTCATCCATCTATCCAGGTCCATCTACGATCCACGAAATGTTTCAACAAAGAATGGCGCCAAAGTCTCCTTTCCTGAAAGACTGCCACTAGGTGGTATTTTACACCGCAGGAACTACAAGCTTCTTGGTATGGTCACGCACAAAGGGACCCACAACAGCGGCCACTACGAATCCTTTCGGAGACAGCACTTGTATGCGCCATACTCAAGGCCTCACGTTGCGAGTGATGTTGGCCCTTATAGCACTTCAGGGACTCCTGAATTATCGACACTGCCTACCCCCAATCTCTCTACCATGCCAAGCCCTAGAATTTCTGCAACGTCACCTAGACCATCAGATGCAGTTTGTAATCTTGATTTGAATTCTCCGACAGCTTTACGGCTTTCAACGTCTACGGCAACCAGGTCACCATCTATGTCCTCGATATCGATTTCCTCACCATCCACGCGCCCATCATCTGGCTCAACCTCAGGAGTTACTCTTCCCAAATCCCCTCCAACGTCCGCTCCCCGTCCTCTTCCTGTCTCGGAAGATGCTGGGCTACCTAGCCTAATGCCCTCCGAGGAATCACCGTCAAAGCGTAACAGTGCAGCTCCCAGCAAAAACGCGTCTATGATTGATATTAGTAGGTTCAAGAGAAAGAAGACGCCCAATGACCGGTGGTGGCGGATCAGCGACGACAAGATCAAGGAGTGTAAGACTAGTGATGTTCTGGGCATGCAGAAGGATGTTTACCTACTATTTTATGAGATGGAGAAGGATGAATGAGTGCCACTTACTAGTAGTTAGGCAACTAGAAGTCGGACATTTCAAAATCAATCTGCACCTTTGCGGAGGCCTCGAAGCTCATACGCTCATTGCGATCCGCGTCCGGTACGCCCCAACCCGGCGCTGCCATCGTTGCGCGTATTTTCGGACGCATGAGCCTTCATCACGTCCAGGTGGTCTTCCCCTCCAGACACGCTGCCGCTGCACAATTCATAGAGACGCACGAGAGGAAAGTGAACCGGGTACCCTAAGCATTCAAAGCCATCGCCCTCACCCCAGCCGCGCTCTGAGTCCGCGAGCACGCCGTCTTTGTCCAAATCAACGAGCTAGAAGAACAATATAAGGATACGCCGCAGGCATGCATTCGCCGAGGGCGGCTCTCAGAGTTTATTGGACGACAAAATAGATGTCTAGCTACTATAGTATAGTATAATTAAAACGGCGGGCGAGATAGAAATGTGGAGAGTTTAGATCTAGAGGTGCGGAGTGAGAAATCTTTCAAGAAGATCTTGTTGGTAGATGCTCGTGAAGCTGGTCATGGTTGCCCCTATTTTTATCAGTTCATTAGTGGCGTGTATTTAGAAAATATACGAGTTTCAGCTGCACAGCCCGGTTTGTGAACTGAATTTTGCCATCACAGCTTCGAAAGGGATGGAATGTGTCATATCTCATTGACTCACACCGGATAGGGGTAGTGGGTGTGAAAAGGCAGACGCAAAGCGAGAGAGGAAGGGGAAAGGCGGGACTGAGACGGGTGAGTCTGTTGTTGATGCTGAGTGATGAGCGGGGGACGGAGGGAGGTAAAGAGTGGCAAAGAAGGTGATGAAAATAAAGAAGAAGAAATGAGGGAGAGTGGATGTGGAGAGAGAGAGGGATGCAGGGGGGCTGGAGGATAAGAAGGAAAGAAGAAATAAGGAGAACGAATGAATAATAGCGCAGAGGTGAAGATTAAAATCTGGCTGGCAGATGATCTTAAAGATTACTTAAGGGGGAGATTTTCTAGCGAGAAGGGTTAACTGTAAAGTTTTACGTCGTGGAACAGGCAGGGGGAAGTAGGAGATGTTAGTGTGAGTTGATGAATTATCAAATCGGCGCTTTGGTAAAGGGAGGGGGCTTACGAAAGGACGATCGGCTTCCTCAGCTCTTCAAAACCCTAGATTTCAAAAACCTTCATTTCTTCCAGCTCCGTCTCTCCAAACCCCAACCTCCAAAGTCCCAGCTCGCCAAAAAACCCAAAATCTTGCACCCTAATCCAAATATCCAATATCAACCACACCTCCACACACTTTCTTTAGACATGAAGATGTCTATTTTTCTCATTAGGGTAGGTGGTTTTGGGTGCTGGCTTGGGATTGGGAGGGAGAAGGGAGAAGGGAGAAGGGAGAAGGGAGAAGGGAGAAGGGAGAAGGGAGAAGAATAGGTAGAAGGAATGGAAGAGAAGAGAAGAGAAGAGAATGAAACAGATCAAAAACAACAACACCAAACCCACAAAACCATGAAACCAGTCCCAAGAAAGGAAAAAAAACCACCCTCAAAGATTCAAATCATGCCGAAAATCCGCAAACCACATACTCCATATCCCCATATCCCCACATCCCAGCCCAAAAGCAACCGCACCGAAGCAACACCTTTCCCGGCCCTCATTCCCCCAATTCCCCAAGCCGTCGAGCTAGAACGCACGAGCGAAGGGGATTCACGAATAGGGAAAACTCCTCTTCTATGTATCCCGCCGGATGTAGCAGAAAATTCTTTACTGAATAGAGTAGAAATAAGACATCTCTCGTGGTCGGAGGCGTTCGGCTGGGGTTTTGTAGGGTGATGGGTGGGTAAGGTAGGTTTGTGTATATAGGGTTTATATGTAGCCGGGGTTGATAGAGTGAGGATAGGGATGGGGACGGCTGTTTCTCGGAGGGGGGTTTTCGTGCGTTGGGATGGGGTTGGGTTGGGTTTGGGGGGTACTGTAGTTGGATGGGGCGATGGCGACTGGTTGGTTGGGTTTTGGAGGGGGGTTTTGAGTAGAGAATGGATGAGATGGGGTTAGATAGATCAGGAGCGGATGGGATGACGGAAAGGAGAAAAAGAGGAGGAGTGGAATGGAATGGTGGGAGAAACGTGGAGGAGCGGGAGAGTGAGAGAAGGAAAAAGAGAAAGTAATGTGGAAGGATAGTTGAAGAGATGGGGAGGAGAATGGCAAAGAGGGAGATATGAGCTACGTATACTCTTCGACTAAATTGAGAGTTGCGCAAAACATCACCATACCAAAACATTGGGCATCGAGACGTCACAAAAACAACCCTCTAAATGCTAGTATAACACCCTCGATAATGCTACTCGCGCACCCCTCGCACTGCTTCCTAGAATGCCTCTCACCCTCCCCAACCCTACGTCAGTCACCACAACCCCCCTTAGCAACTAAATCCCGTATCTCCCTCCCTCTTCCCGCCGTCATAAGCGCCGAAACTCGAATGATGCTCCTGATCATTGCTCCCCCACTCCTGGCCGTTGTAAGAAAAGAGAATGGGATCGTCGTCGACGCGGCCGATGGTGACATGGAGAGGAAAGGGAAGGTGAGCGGTGACCTGGTTTTGATAGAGATTAGTAGAAATCGAAGAAGGAGTGAGGGGGTGAAGAATGAAAGGATAAATGCAAGACAGGGGAGATAAACAGCAAACGCACCGACTGCGAAGCCCCTTTCGATTCCCACATAAGCGGGCATCCTGTATTGTGCGGGCCCGAATTCAGCAGCACCTGCGCGCCATCATAGACGCAGATCTCGAGCACGTATTCCGTGCTGTTGGCCCATTCGTCGCTGAGCACATTTTCCTGAAACTGGGTGACGTGGAGGCCGCACCAGCCGGAGGTGTGCCTGTTTTCTTAGTCAGTCATGCCCAATCTAGTCGAAGAGCTTTCCATACTCACGGATCAATGACTGGCTGAGCGATTGCGGATGTCGCTAGGACAGAGAGAGCCCCGAGAAGTACAGAATTTACGAGATACATGGTGAAGATGTGATGTGAGTACTGAAGCTGCCATCTAGGCTTATATAGTTCTATCCAAGGTACTATTTAGAAGGCGAATGCGAGCTTAGGAATCAAATTTCCGATCAAGGCTTTTCTTGTTGGCGACGGGCTTGCAACAAGCCTGCTTGTTGGGGGTTACAGCTGGCGGGGGGTTGGAAAACTTGAGCCAGGGCCGGAACTCGTTTTTTTCTGTTTTCTTTTCCGGCTTCGGCCTAACTTTCAGCATAATAGCTCGTCATGCTCCGTACGGCTTCCATCCGATCCAAGTTCCACGGCAAGTAAATCCCGTATCCCCCTCCCTCTTCCCGCCGTCATAAGCGCCGAAATTCGAATGATGCTCCTGATCATTGCTTCCCCACGACTGATTTCCGTAAGAAAAGAGGATGGCGTCGTCGTCGACGGCGCCGACGGTGACGTAGACTTGTTCGAAAATATATTTTGCGGGAATCTGTTTTAATAGAGATTAGTAGAAATCAGGAAAGAAGAAGTGAGAGGATGAAGAGAGGAATGAGAGAGAAATGAAAAGGTAGAAGAGAAATGAAAGAATGAATGCAAGACAGGAAGGTAAACAGCAAACGCACCGGGCTCGGCACCCCATTCAATGCATTCACAGTCAAGTGTTCCGAAATCTTCGACTGAGGACTCAGTATATCCTTCCCGTCATCATAGATGACGACATGGAGCACGTATTCCGAGTGGTTGGGCTCGTCACCGCTGGGCTCATTTTTCTGATACTGAACGACGTGAATGCCGCACCACTTGTCGGCGTCATAAGTATATTTCTGTAATACGGGCCCTTTTCTTCTGTTTTCTTCGTCAGTCATGTCAATCTAGTCGAAGAGCTTTCATACTCACTCTTCAATGACTGGCTGAGCGATTGCGAATGCCGCTAGGACAGAGAGCTCGAGAAGTACAGATTTCAAGAGATACATGGTGAAGATGTGATTCAACAACTAAGTAGAATAAAACGTGTATGGTCTGGTGCGAGTACTGAAGCTGCCATCTAGGCTTATATAGTCCTATCTACTGTTCATGACCTGAGCAGGCTGAGCTGCTCCTCAAAGCCGCACCAAGGAGAAGCCACAAGAATGTTGGACAAACACACAACATCTCCAACATTCAATCAAATTTCCGATGAATCGAATTTCCGATGGAGGCTTTTCTTGTTGGCGACGGGCTTGTAGAGTTGTAACAAGCTTGTTGGCGACGGGCTTGCAACAAGCAGGGGTTACAGCTGGCAGGGGGAATAAACAAAGTAAACTAAGAAGCAAAATAGCCAGGGCCGGAACTCGATTTTCTTTTTCTCTTTTCCGGCCCAACATTCAGCATACAGGATGTTTGCACTGCGGGTCGAACATTGCATTAGTTTAACATCAACGGTAAGCAGGGACAGTAAGGTAGTATCGCAATGTTCTTGTCTTTCGGAGTCGTCGACCACCAGGTAAACAGGGTGTCAGGTTTCTTTAGACTCGTCCTATCCTGGCCGAGTATCTTGAACGGGTCTTGGCAAAGAAGATAACCACAACACCATTGTACCAGCGCTGTTAGGAATCGAACCTAATATAATTAAACAACTCAACGACTCTTGGTATCAGTATCGTATGGTTGACGGATTCTTAGTATAATGTTGGGACCGTGCCTAGAATCTAACCAGGGCGTGTAGTGGGTAGAATGTTTGATCTATCCCTTTAAGGCTTTAACCGCCACAAGGTCGGCCACCCCCTATGATGCACAATGCTAGTAGGGAGACCCCACCAATGACGAAGCATACGAACATTTATTTGGATTCGGCGAGTCGGCGACAGCGCGGTTTATTAAGCACCCGTACCCCATCTGGTCCAGCTGCTACCAAATTTGGCCTAGCTGTTGATCGAAGGGGGTGGCCGACCTTGGAGCGGTTAAAGGGATAGAGGTAGCTATAACTAGGATACTAAAAATACAGAAGGAATCAAGCGGAATCCGAGCTGTATTTATAGTAGGGCGGACAAAGGGGCTGAGCAGGTTTGCCCGGGTACCGGAAGTGCTCGGAAGGCTCCGGAACATCGTTGTTCCTTGACCACATACCGAAATCCCTAGGGCCTGTTGGCTAGGCCCTATTCAATCCCGACACACTTCGTAACAATTCATAGGCTTCAGAGAGTCCCACTCCTTCTGAATAGTCTTCTCCATCTGCTTTCGAGTGTATGGCTTCGGACGTAGCTTGTTGATGCGTTCTTTGAGCAGTGACCAAACACCTTCAATAGGATTGAGGTCAGGTGAGTTGCCAGGCCAGTCAAGCAGCTCCAATCCCATATTGGCGATAGCGGCTCGGGTGAATTTAGCGTTCTGAGCTGGGGCTTTATCCATTTGTACGATGCATTGTTGGCCGAAAGCGCTGATTGGCTCATGGTCTTCGTTGCAGTCCTTCCAAAAGTCGTGTAAGGTCTGTCGCAGTGATTTTGGTGGGGTTTTGGACATAGCTTACATACAGGTAAGATATGCTCAACGAAGGTCTTGGAATTGATAGTCCCGTGCTTTCGATCCCATATAACCAACGAGCTTTTGAATTGCCCGCAAATGGCCGCCCAGATCACACAATAGGAATCCAGAGGTCGTCGACGAGGTAAGAAGTAGGATTTGGTGGATAGTAGCGATGTTGGTGGAGGAAGATGATTCCGAAGGTCATTTGAAAGGTCATTTGGTAGATTCAGGCCTTTCAGCTAATCTACATCAAACGTTAGTTATTGCCTAATATGGAAGCTTATTCAGCCTCACCAATGGCCTTATGATTGGTGGAAGTTGGTACTGGGGGATCCTTGTAAAGGTGGCTTGGCTAATGCAATGTTCGACCCGCAGTGCAAACACCCTGCTGTATGCTAATCAGGGCTTACAGTTGGTGGGGGGTTGGAAAAGTTGAGCCAGGGCCGGAACTTTTTTTTTTTGATTCCGGCCCGAACTCAACTTTCTGCATATGCTAATCATGAGTTCAAAATTATTCCAACCCCGACTCAGCTTTCTGCATATGCTAATCATGAGCTCAAGAATTGATGTTATATAGTTAAAGTAGCTAGAAGATAAACAGCAAGAGCGAAGTATTGAAGCCGTGCATATGCACAGCTTGAGCGAAGCATCGAGAAAACAGCACAATCATAGATCACGCATACTCGTATATCATGAATAGCAAGATGAGCGAAGATTATTCTACATATGCTTAGCATATGCACAAAACATGCGAAATCATGAACTCAACTTGTGACATGCTCATCAACAAGCTATCGTTCACGTTTTCTTCGTCAGATCTTTCTTCTGCGTTTTCTTCTTCATTCTCGTCGTTCTGCTCGTGATTTGTACTATCACTTTCCTCATCGTCTTCGATATTTGCATTGAGAGAATCTTGAGCGAGTTGAGTTTCTTCTTGATATATGCGCGACATATGCAGAGTGCGACACTCATCTTCATATCATTTAGCCAACTCGTTATCTCATTCGCGCTCAGTTGATGCTGCGCATATGCATCGACGAGGCTTTGATGATCAGATGTGAATTTTATTGTGGTCTCGTTTAATGCTCTTGGCATATGCTTCGCATAGGGCTCGAAACTTTTCCAACCCGACGTCAGATCTTAGATGTGCGAGGCATATGTTAACTTTAAAGTTCAACCCGACGCCAAGAATTTTTTCCGACCCCGGCTCAACTTTTCCAACCCCCCGACCAGCTGTACCCCCGCATTGTAGAAGACGTCTGTACGACCGAGGAAAGGAGTTCAATGAGACTCAATTTAGGGTTACACGGTGGCACGGGAAAAGCCAGATGAGCAAAACCTACGAACGTCTCGCAGGATCGACAACCCTTCTGTTTCAAACATGCATACTCTCTACGCCTGGACGCAATTGAAGCCGCTAAAGAGCAAGTGAGGCAGAGCTTGTCTAGGTTGAAAATCCCTTCTTTCTTTCCTCCAGATACTATCAATCGGGTATAGACGGTATGCCCTGATTTCTTTGCCAACTATTGATCCTAGTCTCATCGAATTCTCTGCGGCATCATCGGCCTTACCTGAATTCCAGAAACTGAAACAAGGCGATGGCGGAAGAGGATCAGTGGTACAACATAAATCATGCATGGATCATTAATACGTATTATGAACGTTGAAACCTGAAGGGTTGGTTGATCATTCGGCAATACTGCCGTTGACGCTGATTTACCTGCTTGGGGACCAATTCACCCTGTCTTCCTCGCATACAAGCCATGCTCAATCGTGCGGTTACACGAAACAGTTCATACTTGCTGTGGACGATGATGCTCAATCGACATCTACTGCAAGTGAGCGACGCTGCATCCACACTACACTGTCACCTCTGCAACAAGTCGATTATGGGAAGACAGTGCTCCCAGTTCGCATGTCAGAAGCCTTATATTTTTGTCTCATCGCGCTCGCTCGACACTCCCGTTGATGCTTGATCATCTTCTGAAAGCCTGATGATTTAAACCAGGATTACGGCAAATAGATGGCATACACCATATCTACATCTCTCAACAACTACCAGAATTCGGATTTGCTTTGAGACGGTCCATTTCAACCGTTTCAATGGAGCTCATCTCAGTTGCAGGAAACTCCCGCGGCATCGGGCAGATAATTGTTACCACTATATTTCTCCTCCTTGCTACGCTTGCAGTCGTTGCCAGAGTATGGGCTAGGAAGATGATGAGACTCGCACTCTCTATCAACGACTACGCAGCAATTTTTGCTTTAGTAATCTACTTATGGAAGCCTTTACAACAACAGAGCTAATGTCTTGATAGGCCTGGTTATACGGTATGTTTGGGATAATCATCACAAGTAAGTTGCATGGTCCTCAGTTTGGAGCTTTGCCTAATACTTGCAGTGGTCGTTGCTGCAGGTCAGGGTCAGCATCAAGCCAATGCTTCTCCAGGACAAGTTCAGTTGTTGCTTCAGGTAAGGCACCACGCTCAATCCTCGCGTTTTGATGAAGTTGCTAAGATGCTTGCAGTTGCTCATCTGCATCGAGGTCACCTGGGCTTTCTCATGTGCGGCGGTTAAGATATCCATCTTAGACCTCTACACAAGGATATTCCCCACCAAGATGTTTTGTCAGGCATGTTATGGATTAATGGTCTTGACAGGCATCTTCGCATCTATCGTTATCCTGATAGCCTTCCTACTCTGTCGTCCACTTCCGCATTTTTGGGATCGGGCCTCACAAGGCACCTGCGGGTACCAAACCATTGCGTTTTTAAGCTCAGGTTCTTTGAATTTGCTCCTCGATTTGATGATTGTTATCTTGCCTATGCGGAAATTGTGGCATCTCCAGATGACTTTGACACGAAAACTCTCGATTATCATCTATTTGGAATAAGCGCCACGTAAGGCCCACGTTTTTTCTCCTCCCACCACCCCACTCCTAATTCCAAGGGCGTTGACGCCTAGAACACGACTGGTTTCTCTAATTATTCATCACAGTATTCGCCTTGTAGCACTCTATCGAATAAACAACAGCGATCTAACTTGGAGTAACGAACCACCAGGCCTATGGACCTTCCTCGAGCCTGCCCTCAGTATCATCAACACATGCCTCCCCGCTACGCAACCAGTTGCAGGCAAAGCCTTGAAATTCTTCGGAGTCAAAGGAAGCAGCAGTACGAATAGATCCTGGAACACAAGTTCAGCCGCCAAACAACCGAGCGCAATGCACGGGAACGGTGACGCCAGGAATTTCACACGCCTTGATGATCACGCTTATCCTCTTACAGAGGGCATAGGAACATACAAACATATCTCGGGTCCAAGCAGAAAGGAAATTGCAGACTCGTGCGACCTGGAAGAGCCTGAGTCTGCCTACGGCCGGGATTCTTCTGCCTCAGGGATCAATGTCAAAAAAGATTGGGAGGTCAAGATAAGCGCTAGCGTACCGCGACCATCGCTGTTCGGCAACGTTTCAAAGGAGTGGGAGAACGACCCGAGCGCGGGCGTACCGTTGCCATTGCCTCATGGTCTGTAGAAGAATTTCCAACATTGGGAAAGGCGTGGTTCCGCAAGAACGGGCTTAAGTAGGTAGGGGCCTCAGTCCCATTCGGCCTAGACGCACTAGAAACGGCACTAGACTTGCTAAGCTACCTAGGTAATTAGATTCAAGTCTTCGTCTTCGGCTAGCTAGTATCAACAGTCAACACTGACTGTTCCCTTGTGCGCGCGGTCGATATCTCAGCCATTTGGTTATCTGTGCTATTTCATCCATCGAAATCTGGGGAGACGCCGGGCTAATCAATGAACCCGTCGTCGCGTGGCTGAGGAACATCAATCATTTTGAAGAACGTTCTTTTGAGATGTTACTGCTACCATTGCTATCTATCACCGTTTCTGCTGCCACAGCCACTGCTGTTTCTTTTGACCTACGTCGATGATGTTTATTAAGCGATAACTTCAATGATTTAAAGATCGAATATAATGTTCATTTCATAGCATTAGCTACCTGCGCCGGATCGCGAACGACTGAGGAGGTGATGAAAAGATACAAAAGTTCAGACTTGCAAATTCACTTATGAAACCACCCATTGAGCCCCTCTCTTCAAACACGTCAACGAAGAATTCCGGATTCTGGGTATACAGTACACTCTAAAGTCGCTTACTTGCGATGAGGTTCATGACACATGTCGCCACTTCGGCGTATCGAGGACACTAGATCTGAGGAGCCGATCTGACTGAAGCACAGCCCGGTAATGGTGTGTTCATCTGAGAGTTGGCATATCGAGATGCAAATCCCAGGTATTGCCGGCAAGTTATACGTAACAAGTCATGTTAAGCCTCGATTAGCTAGGACAGGTCAATCTTTGCACATTTCGTTCTACCTATCTCGATAATCAAGTGTAGGAGAGAGTACTCACCGTTTCTCTGACGCTAACTAGATGTTGCAGTCGGGTGTATGTGAACAAACTTCTTCAAGATGTGCGACAGCTGAACAATGCCGAGTCCATCAAAGCGTCTGGTGCGTATATATTCATCAGATAGTTCAATTGAAGAGCTTCATTAAAGAAGAGCCGTTATGACTCATGCATCCAAGAAGAGATCAGCGCATACTAAGTCATATTCTTCTTACGTTTCACTTGATGTTCAAAATTCTCAAATCTCATGCTCTATTTCTGTATCTTCTTAACCTGCGCGATGTTCGCATCAAGCGCAGACCGCCCAACTTAATCTTCCATGGTTTCGGCTCACCTTGACTGAACATAGCCTCAATCTCCTCTAGCGACTTATTCGCCATCTCAGGATAAGCAACAAATGCCTGCACGGCAGCGCCAAAGCACAAGACTCCGAACATGAAAGTTCTCATGAGAGATATTCGCAAAGGCGAGAGGCACGGAAAGGTCAAGAGGATTGAAAGTTGAAAGGCCTGTTTGCAACGGAGGCGGGGGCGATGCCGATGGCTCGTTTTTCCAGTGACCAGACTTCGGCGGCGTAGACCCAGGCTATAGGGGCGAGAGTGAGGGCGTAGATGATGACAAGGAGGTACGTAGGTAGAAAGCCATAAGTACGTAATTGGGACATCCGGTCACTCGGACGATGACGTTAAGATTTCCGTTGATGCCTTCAGGGACGCACTCTCCATATGTACCAAGCACGCAGCCGACAACACATTGAATTATCATGCCTACGGCACTATAGATGAGGATGTTGGAAACAGGGAACAGTACTGCCATATAGGGCTGGCGCTAGGGGGTTCAGAGTTTTCACCTCCTTCCTCCCTTCGTAGTTTCTACTTCCTAGAGTAGTTCAATCAATATACATGCACATACACATACTTCTTTTGACCCTCATATACCAACATGGTTGTAGAATTTGAGGTGCGTAATCTTTTGGGTGTGTCGGTGGGTTAGAGAGACAGATTCAATGATCATAAATCATGACGAGAGAGCACGGCTACGTAGACCCTAATGGCAGGCCGTCATCTACCATTGTAGACACTCTGGTGTCGCTACCGCTGTGTGTAGACCTACCTTTCCTCCTGCAACTCGACAACGGGTCATACCGGACATCACTGACTAATCTACCATGCGTCAAATATCTCATGGTGTCCAAGTACCACGTTCTGTCACTCTAAAAAACGGCTTCACATCGACTCTGTGAGGCCTGAACCGTGTCGAGTGGGAAGAAGTGGCAAAGTACTTACATCCACGGTGCGTTGGACTGACCGTAGCAGACAAAATTGGCATCTACGCCGTTCAGCAGATCTCTTCTATATTAACTTGATCCTGCATACTACCGGGGCCCTGGTTACCAGATCGACAGACAGCCTATCGTTTGATGGGAGGTCTTGACCGAGGAATTGCATTGCCATACTCCCAAAACGATCTGCACCAGTATACCATATCTCACCTTCCACATACACATGCCCCCAAAACAATGACGTCGGCACTTTGCAGACAGGTATTCGGAGAATATGGTCTTATTCCATGGGCTTTTCGCACCGTGCTAGGGCTGTAAATTATTGAATCGATCGGATCTTGATGGAATAATTGTGGTCTTGTTTTACATATTATGGTTTCGTTGAATTGGCAGAATTCCAAAAAGGGGTAAATCTTTACGACTTCTGTTTTTGTTCAAGTACACCTTCTGTGAACGCTATTGTGAAGACGCAGCGAGCGAGCATGCTGGACGGTAAGAAATGGTGAGCTGGTGATGCTGGTACCGAGGAGAGTGAGGGGAAGCTGGAGTGTAGGGAGGGAGAGGGTGAAGGGGAGGGGCGGTGTATCGCGAGGTCAGGGGTAAGGAATGGGGAGAGGAGTGGGAGATGCCAGGGGCGCTGTGAGAGAAGCGGAGATTGATTTGGTTATGAGATGTTGTGCGACGGGGTTGGACGAGGATGTGTATGGTGTCAATGGGATTATAAATAATCTCCTTCGTGATCTTTGGCTAAGGTTGACGATTTCGTCTGAAGAACTTTTGGAACAAAGGCGAACATTTCTCTTGGCGCCTTTCGATCCTTTTACTCCATAGACGTGCCGTCGGTCCAATCCACTTCTCCATCTCCATTCCATCACCAACCCCTAGGAACCCCCCATAACCTTGACGTCAACTTTCATCATCATATCCTCAAGTTAGTATTCAACCTCCATACCAACCATAAAAACTCGGGAAAAGATGTTGGATTTCAGCCACGGAAATGCGCTGAAAATTAATTTTTCTTTCTTTCTCTGTACGCTTGAGACACTGGTTAATAGGATTAATACATTAATGTATGTATCATTGCGTTGACGGTTATCATATCAGGTGTGGAAGACTGCTTATAATACTCCTTAACGAGCTAGACCCCTCATTGAGTCATTCAGTCTAGGGTTAGGGTTGAAATGGGTTTCCCGGTTTAGCTGGCTCGATGAAGGAGGTGGCTCATTGAGTAAATGTGATACTACTATTCACTTGAGATTAAACGCCTGCTTCCCCCCCCCCTCTCCGACTTCAGGATTTCTCGACAGAACCAGGATCTTCTATACAAGCAAAAAATACCCCCCAGCAATCTCAGAAACAACTACGAGCCTCGTCCCCAGCTCCATGCAATCTCCAACAACAACAGGATCGTCGCAAGAAGGAACGCGGAGGAAAACAGCTAGGGGAATCTTGACTGCTGCACTGATATTTTTTGGATATGATGGAACTCAAGAGGCGATTGAGATGAGTGTTTGAAGTTGAGGACCTTGCTGAAAGGTCAGGGGGGGGGCCTATCGCTGAAGCTAATCGTCCAAGGCTTGCACGAAGAAAGTCATTAGCTAAGAGAAAATTTGGGGGTGTTTAGGTGTATAGTACATTTGGACTAATCGTAGCCGGGAAATAGTACGGCTGTTGACTTGATATAACTGAACCGCTGGTGCGGTGAGTAGGACTGGAGAAGGACTGGCATAGAATTGATTTTACGTGACTTTTGCGTCGTTGGATTATTGGGTAATGGTCTGATGATTTATTTGACTACCGGTAGCTGGGTTCTTGGTTTCTGCACTTTGTGATGTATCAGCACCGAGCACTTCATCAAGCGTTTTTTTGAGCGTCTTGATAAATAATCAGAGTATCTTCAGCATCATTCAAATGGAAATAGCAGCACACCGTCTTTACCTGCGCAGTTTCTCTCGAATTGCACTTCCACCAGAATAATAGGAGAATTCATTTCCCTTCTGTTCCCAGCCATCGTCTCCGATCCTCCAAATATAAAAACCCTTGGCTAGCTCGTCGAAATCTGGCGAGTTGGTATTTTTTACTATTAGAGTGCGCCAGTTGGTTTACGATTGATATATATGACGGAGTCCATGCGACTGGTGATTAACTTGATGCATGTGTAGTTGTCTCACTCCGCGTGTTTGATTCTGACAGTGGTTTCTGTTGCCATTATCTCGTAAATCTCAGAGGAGCCGGACAGTCTTGCGCTGAGCTGCAGACATTCCCATCCTTGCCGTCGCGTCCGCACTTTTGCCTATAACTTGCGACTGTCGTACACGAGTGGCGTTCTTCGTTTCTACAACTGGAGAAAAGGCCTGGCCATGCACCATCAACAGTGCTTCACATATAAGAAACCGAAATACTAAGGGGGTGGAAGATTATCTTATGATTATTTCCAGGTCCTCCTCCCTCATGTGGAGTAGCTGTAGCCCTTTCTGCAACATTATTGGCATCAGGCGCTTAAGATCGATATAGTTTTCGTCGTCGCCTCGTGCAATGATAATAGGTGTCTCGAGATGTACGAGCTATCGAATTTAGATTATCAAGAGCTTCTGGGATGTTGTGAGTACACTCTGGTGTGCTCTAGACAATCCCTGGAATCGGAAAAGTCTCTGATCAACTGAGTGAAGAAGGCAGCGAGGAGACGTTTTGCATGTCCAGGTGGAACGAAAGAAGTCACGCTAAGTAGTCGTTTTGAGGTCTTTTTCTCTCCGGACGATGAAGCTCTTGCCATTCCACAACCCGATGCTCTTCTTCCGGAGATGGTTACGACGAGCACACTGTGCTCATGTAGTGGTAATTCTTAACAGAAATTCGAGTAGAGACTTAACGTTGGGGTGAGTTGTAGATACATGAGTGGGCAGTACGCAGTGGGCCAGGAAGTAGAACCCCTAAATGTTACAAAGGAACGGTAATTTAAATGGTGAGTCGATAACCCGAGCAACTGCTGAACATGGCTGTGTGTAGCGCAGCCCTCAAACCGTAAGGATCCGAGGGTTTCAGTATCGACACTGAGGATCTTTGTGTTGCAGTTAAAGTCGCTTGGGAGAGTATCATGACAATTGGGTCATATAGATCCTCCAAATACTTACTTAGAATAGAAGTGCGTAAAACGGCGTGTAGGAGTTCTGAAACTGAAGATACACTCATTTAGTTTATACTCTAAGTATGCGCGGAGTATCCGTACAGGTGAGTTCCCTCCACCTTGAGGTAAGGTCTGCCACCCTCCACTTTCTGCTATCTTTCCCCTAGTGCCTCCAGTGTTTAACAATCGTCGTGGGTCCTCAATGCTCCCACTCAATTGGCGCGAATGCATCTCCACGTTCTACTCTTCTCTGTAATCTAGTCGAATCAATGTTATTGATGGTATTGAGTTATTGAAGCGTGACTTCTTCTGGTATCTAGTCTTCGTGATAGCTCAAATATCGTGCTTCTAGGCTTGAAGAGACTTATCGTATGTTCATTCAGGTAGTAACAATAACGAGTGCTTGAGCCACGTTGTTCGAGTCCTTGTCATCTTTCTAGTAGCTTGCTTCGAACTCCATCTGTATCATGTTTGTACTTTGGACTCTTGTCCTGGTCCCTCGATATGGTTTTAGTTCTTTTTTGTTTCGTCATCTAATTATGAAATCACCATCGAGTACTACCTAATAGAAGCAATGTCAGTCATTTAACATCTCGTCAATTCAAAAGAAACGCCTATTGCTTCATATGCTATCACTACTTATGACTAGGCGTGGTCATCTTGATTCGTTTTATCGAAGTTCTCAACGTCGTGACCTAGTGTTTTCTGAAATGCACGCTCGCTCCACCCCTGACGACTACCATCGATAAAGAGCGGAACCGTCAGTATATCGTCCTTTTCAAGAGCATATTTGGCGTATGCGCTTTTGCCGTGGCAAGTGAGGAGCAGCTTGATGACAACGTCGTCGCACTCTTTGATGACCCTTAGTAACTCATGAATGACTTTCAAAAAGTCACGCCGCCTGACAGAGCGCTCATAGTAGTTGATGCCGTCAATCATCCAGAAAATAAATGTTGTACTCGGCAATTTTTGGGTTAATTTCCGTAACAGCACGCAAACGGTTTCTAGATCATCGTGTTCAATCTTTTCGAAATCTTCTTTCGAGAGGAAGCTAAGGTCCCAGGAGATGTCGCGTAGAAGGAGCTGAACTACGAAGCTTTTGACCAACCCTACTGCGTCATCCTTGATATCGTCCCTAGATCTCGTATGCAGCGAGCAGAAGAAGTGGTGCGAGATTATGGGTTTGATATGCCCCAAACTTTCCAACAGCTTCGCAGATAAGAACGTCGTGGACGAAAACGTCTCATTTGCATCACCATTGCCATTGATCAAGAGCGTACGGGATTGGGGGAAATTCAGCCATTCTCGGAGCTTGCAAGACTGCATCATCCATTTGACGCGGTCTTGATTTGTGAGGCTGTGTGGCATGCCCATGTCTAGGCAGCGCTTCAAGTCCCGTTGAGGAACGTCGTGCGAAGATCGCAATGCTGGAAGAAGACTCGTCCGGCTCATAACTGCTTTGCCATTCAGCAAGTGCTCTTTCATGGAAGCGCCTGGTTGAGCTTACAATCTTTGGGTTCCTCCAAACCGGCTGTTAACGGGGATGGCCGAGCTTCTAGCGTCCGTGGCGGGACTGCAACTTTGCGCCCGTCAGTGGATAGTTATCTTCTAACCACCCCAAAGGCTTACCTCGTATCCTCGCGTCAATGCTTGGATTGCTGGACAATTGACTGTAAAAGTTATTGACAACATGTCCCGCCATAGCTTCTCCAATGCGTGTTGAGAGATCCTGTTTGGTTGCTTCGTCGATGCGAAATTCTTTGGTGTTTTGCTGTTCCTTCAAATTGTTCAGTTGCGTCATGATATTTTGGCAAAGTTTTTCCAAGTCTCTCATGCGGTACTGTGAGCTGACTGCGGCTTCCTGGTCTACCCTGCCGACGAGTTTTTGGACCCGGTCTAGCTGACTGACTAGATTTTGCTTGTAGGCTCGGCCTTGCGCCATTGCTTTCCATGCTTTCTCTAGCAGACGATCAGCCAGGAATTTAGACACGAATGCAGTGCAATGATTGACTTGTCATACTTAAGATACCTTCCGTGAAATAGATCATGATGTGTCGAAGAGCAATCAGTACGGCACTACAAAGCTGCGCTGTCATCTGTACTAGGTCTCGAGGTTTGGATTCGGCGTACAAGTCGCGGTATCTATTCGCACGTCCAACCCAATAAGGTACATCCGCCAGCGCCTCGAAAATTGTTGCTCGGACGTCGTGTGCGCGCTTCGCAGCCTAGGACTGTGAGATTTTGGTCAATCAAGAAGAGAGCCACCCATACCCCGACAACCATTTTGAAGACGCCGCTAACAATCGATCCGTAGTCTCCACTGGGCAGAAGGTCAAGCCATGTCTCGAATGCTGAGATATTATCGACAATCTTATCACAACTGTCTCTTGCGGACCAGCTTTCTCTGTCTTGGCCGTCTTCACGAGCCTTTGCTACTTTGACCGCCTCCCTCACATCTTTCCACTGATTAGCTGTTCCGTCGACCCTTAATAGCAGATTCGAGTCTTGGCCAGTCTTTTGTTGATATTGGACCACAGCTTCTTTCAGTAGCTGTAACTCCTCTTTCGCTCCACTGAACAGCGACTCTTCCTGGCTTCAAACAGTGCAAATTAGCATTTGTAATTTTCTCTGCCAGCAAGTTGCGATAATTTTTACCTCTCGAGCTCCTCGTTAGTCTCTGAGGTCCCAAAACTGTTGATCCTCGCTATGTATTTCAATGGAGGAGAAACAAGGGCAGAATTGATATCCTCGTCTTCCATGTGGTCTTGGATATACTCTGCAGGCAAATTTTTCGAGTCTCCCCGGCGGCCGAAATATGGCTTGAAAACTTTGTGTTTTGACATCTTGCTCATAACCGTAGCATTAAAATATTTACCAATAAAGAGAAACCTAATGTGAACAGGAAATCCTAATTCTAAACATATAAGGAGATATGGCGGCAATTATCTGGACAAAGGAACACTGACAAGTCACAACGCCAGCCGTTAAAGCGTCCAGATCTTACATACATCATGCCGTTTGGTGCTAATCACCGCATGCGCAACCCTTTAACCATTTAGGTGGAAGAAGTCAACTATTCTATTTCCTGATACAGAGAGGCGCACAGCTTGCATAAATGGTGGGGCTAGATAGGCACACTCCCTTTCGACTGGTTTATCTATCCAGCAACCAGGCTGAGGGATGTCGGCCCCACGCTCTTAGGGAGTATGTACTACGTTACAATGTCAGCAAGCGGCCGTCGAAATGCCTTGCAAAAGGTTACATCAAGATAAGCCACTCCCAATCACCTAGATGATCAGCGATGCCCTTCTACTATTCCACAAGTACAGGACAGCAATCGTCGATAGCTGCCTATTCGAATGGGTTTGGCAGAGCTGGAAAGGCAGGCTTGCGGCGCAACAAAGGTGAAGATGAGTAGAATTAGCTAGTCAACAATCGAGGTCAACAATCAGCTCGCACGAGGCGCGTATCACTCGGGATCCCGTCTCGTATCATTCTCTTCTCTGCTCCGACCCAGCCTATCAAGTCTTTTGCTGCAAATAGATTGGACTTGTCGAGTAGACCATGGGAGCCCGATTCGGTGGAACGCGCATGAACCGAGATAACATATACATACGCCGGATCTGTCATGACCACTTAACAACGAGCGTGAAGAGACCCCAGCTAGGGTCGAGACCCACGTCAAGGAACTGGGACGTGGGATGGAGAGTAAGTAATTCAGCCTCATGTGGTCTTAACTTAGCGATAACTTAGCCTTTCAACTCTTCGATACCTCGTCATTCTACAGACGAGCTTCCGATTAACATATTCTTGGGGTTAAACATGTTTTGTGCTATTTTGCAGCATTGGGTAATGTTCTGAGTGTTGATCATCACGAGTTATATACGTGTTCCATACAGCTAGCTTTTCGACCAAGCAGTATGGAAAGTAATGCTGTCGATGATCAGGCCCATTTTCAGCCGGCAAGTACAGAGAGCGTGGAAAGCGCCTATGCAAACGAAAACGGCAATACTGCCAGCTTGCCTTCACCTCCTTCAGCGAAGGCCGATGTCTCAGACAGCGGTCACGAAGAGAATGACTCACATTCGATAAAGCTTACTAGAGGTGAGCTATCTGTCAACGGAAGCTCTACCAACGCCAATGGAGGAGTCAATGCAGGTAACACGCACCCGGATAATCTTTTAGAACTGCAGGCTAATCACTGGAAAAGCCAATGCAGTGAATGGTGAACCTTCCAGAGGGCAATCGCCAGATATCGAAAAAGACGGAGCGGATTCTCTAGACAAGGAGAAATTATCGAAGCAGGAACACAACATCGCTACTAGAGAAACTGATGCTGAAGATGATAGCAGCGATACTGAGTCGGAGAGCTTACTTGATGAAATATTGCAAGACCCTATAGATTCTGGGGAGCTGAGAACGACTCTTCAGAAACGCATCCAGAACGCTCCAAATCGTGTCCTACAGCAAATGGAATACACACGGCTCATGGAAGATAGGATCGGAGACTTGGAAAAAAGAATGCGAGAGATCGAAAACAAAGGGAGAGAACCTGAACCACCTACTCTTGAAATGAAAATTCAGCCTACACATTCGATCTTGGGTCTCAAGCGAATGACCTTCCAAGAATACCTACCGACCAATCCAGACCAAGGAACCAAGGCGGGAGCATCTTTGCGTGTGGAGCACAAGCGCCGACACGAGTTTCCTGGCCTAGGACCTTACCACCTCATCGACGTCGTCATTGGCGCTACACATCAGCCTGAGCGGCTGGGTGGAGTTCAAAGCACGAAGTCACCAACAAATTCACCCGATCCCAGTAATCCCGGTCTTGCTACTCCGGCTCAAGACCCGACGACGAGTGACGGGCAATTTGTCCAACCGGAACGCATTCGCATCAACTCAAGTCTATTGCTTGATGCCCTGGAGAAGATCACCGGCCTGGCCTTCATTAGAAGCCTTGATGACAAGCGGCAATGGGATTCTCAAGTCATATTGAGACCCTTTAAACTACTTGTGACCTACGAGCAAGAGATCAGGAACGAAGTTGCACGACTAGAAAAGATACACATGCCTGATGACAATGGAAACAAGGCAAAGTCCCCCGAGACGTCCAAGAGTGAGGGCCAAAGTCCACCGCTGCAGCCACTTACTGACACCTTACACCCCACAGCCGAATCGTCGAGCCAGAATCATCCCGGCGATCTCAAGGATAACAAGAATCCAAACACGACAATAGATGCCTCAATCGGTGGAAAAACCGAAGATGTAACTCTTCTGGGCTCGAAGAGATGTCTCGAAGAGTTGCGCGTCCTGATAGAGCTGCTGGACAAAGATTTGAAACCAACATTTGATCTACGCAAACAGATCAAGGACGGTGTCGCTCGTAGTATCGCCTTTCAAGATCTCTGGCATCTATTTCCACTAGGAGGTGAAATTCTCCACAATGACCCTCATGGACACAATCAGATAAACCGCATTCTGGACGTCTGCGGTGGGAAACCATTTCTGTGTAGCAAGAGAGAAGCAAATATGGAGACGCCCGAGTCAACGTCGAACGGAAGAGACTTGCCCAAATTTGAAATCCTAAGCTACTATTATAATTCGGATGGAAGGTTTGTTGGTGCATGTGAAGAACTCATTAAAATCAAGTGGTATGATGGTAATAAAGCGATCACATCCTTGCCATGTTATCCAATCATCTATGCGAAAAAATCTCGCGACTTCTTCATTGAAAGATGCAAACGACTCATCGACTTGGCGCGCAGAACCGATGTTGTGCATAAGAGATATGATGGTCTGACTGTGGCCGTGGATGAGATTAGAGAGGAGGTAAGACATCCCCTGAATACCTCGAGAGCCACTGACTAATCTTCATCTGATCAGGTCGATTCTGAGGTCATAATCGATGTCAGCATGTGTTTGTTGAAGCTCAACCTGATAGTACCTTTTGGTGTCACACACGAATTAAAACCAGATCCGCGCGAAACTCTAGAGTATCTAGACCACATGTGCCGCAGTACCGGATGTTGCAAGAATGTTTTGATTCACCAGGACTGCCTAATAGATAATCAGCGCAAAGCACAATTGCTGGAAGACAAGAGCTTCATGCGCGACTTCATCGAGCCTGACAATGACCTGTCGGAAGACGACTACCTGGTGTGCGCCTGCTGGGTGTGGGGCTACGCTCTTAGGAGCCGCAAGTGGGTGAAACTAGATGTCAGCCTTGTCGAGGACATCAAGGAACGCGGAAGTGGCTTCGACTCTCTGGTCCTTCCTCCCGGGCATCGAGAAACGTTACTAGCATTGGTACAAACGCATTCCAAAGGCAAAGAGCTCAAGATTGGCCTTATCGCGGAGAACCGACAAATGGATCTCGTGCGAGGTAAAGGTAAAGGCTTGATCATTCTGCTGCATGGCGAGCCTGGTGTAGGAAAGTCATCTACTGCCGAATCTGTAGCAGAGTATACGCTTAGACCATTGTTTCAGGTCACATGTGGTGATATTGGCGAGTCTGCAGACAAGGTCGAGAGGAGGCTTGAGGACCACTTCCAGCTGGCTCATAAATGGGGTTGTGTCTTGTTACTAGACGAAGCCGATGTATTCCTTGAAGCAAGGAGCAAGACTGATTCAAAACGCAATGCAATCGTTAGTGTGTTTCTGAGAGTACTCGAGTACTACTCGGGCATTCTCTTCTTGACCACCAACCGTGTCGGCACCTTTGACCAAGCGTTCCGCAGTCGGATCCATGTGAGCCTCTTCTATCCCAAAATCGAGGAAGACGCCACCGTCAAGATCTGGGAGATGAACTTTGACCGTGCGAAGCAGATCTGGGGCGACAAGCTCTGCATTGATGAGGAGGATCGCAAAAAAATGCTCAAGTTCGCCTCGGAGCATTATAAGGAGCTGGCGAAGTCGGAAACTACGTGGAATGGCCGCCAGATCCGCAATGCGTTTCAAACGGCCATCGCCCTGGCGGAGTGGGACGCTCATCAGATCCAGCTCAAGTACAAGTCTTCGACCACGCTCAAGCCGAGACTGGAGCAGGCGCACTTTGAGCGAGTTGCAAAGGCCTCAAAACATTTCGATGATTATTTGAAGGAGACTCTGGTTGGAACCGCGGCGGACTTGGCGACGGAGAATCGTGAGCGAAAGGATGATTTCCGCGGAATGGGATCTTGATGATGACTTTGCTGAGAGGAGAATGCGCCATCAAGAATGGCAGGGAGAAGTAGAGTACCACCCAGAATTAGCAGGAACTTTAAGAGGATTCGGCAGCAATATTAATTAAATGCGTTATTAGTAGCTTCGAAGGCATAATGCTTTTGCCCTCCCGCAAGGTCAGTTATATATCTCCAAGTAACGCATGAACCTGAGAGATCTAAAGAATGTCTCATTTTCTCTTTGTAGCCATCATGTTTTCTCCCGTTCCTGGTTGGCTTCATGACAGTGAGTATGATTTCAAAGTGCGATCTTAATGTTTTATCTCTTCGTATAGCATATAGACTGATGTTCATCACATGCTTCAAGACTCAAAAGTGACCAAGTCAAAACACAGCAGACAGCATGCATATATAATTCACTGAGACTTTTTGGATGTTCTTAGCATTGTAAGACTAACTTTAATTCATGTTTTTAACTGCTTTGAACTTGTTTGCATCAGTGACGTTCTCGTTCGTCATCTTGATGATCATTTGATAGTCTACTTCTTTGTGATTTTGATTTGATCGAATGATCGTTCGTTTTCGATCTATTAACTGTTTTCGATGAAATCTTTCCCTGATTGACACTGTGCATTTCTGAAGTTTGATTACTCATTATACAAGAACGATTAAACAGTATCAGTGAATAAAGGTTTTGTAATTTGTTAACATTTTTCTGGTGAAGACGTTAGCAACATATATCAGTTGTCGATGCGTTGTCAAGTCTTTGATTCTACTTTTCGAACGACTCTCATAATCTCATTGAAGCTGTCAACTTTTGTCTCTGCAGCTCAAACCTTGTCGTTTTAATCTTCCTCTATAGTCTGCTTCATTGTCATTACGCGCACTTTCGTGGTGCTTTGGCGTTGAAGATAGGGGCCCGGAAGACAAAGGACGAGCTCTTGAGGACTGCGCCGGCGAGGTGTCGCCAGCCCAGTAGGTAGAGTTCGTCGACTGTGTAGCCTTTTGCTTCGCCTTTATGACTGAATTCCCACTTAGATGTGGACTATCAGTACCTAGGCTACTGGACCCACCGCGGGGAGGCGCTACACTGTGGTCAGGTCGCGGTGGCGGCGACGCCCACCACCGTGACCCCGTTAGGAATTGGAGCATCTTGCCTGTCCTTAGGACTTGTAGAACATACCTGTATAGACTGCTCGTCTTCCCTTCGACGGGGTTTAGTTCTTTCTCTATTCTCGGTATTGCGAGGTTAGCCTAAGCATACAGATGTCTTGGCACCTATCCATTCACTAGATAGAGCGTAAATAATTTCCGATCTGCTTTAAATCCACCTAACAAGTGGCTGTAGTAGAAATTCGTATGACGCTCTTTACTGCTGTCCAATCCTTCCTGTGCATGGCCCAGTCATGCCGTGAGCTGTAATATTTGATGGCAGAGCAAGATGAAGAACGACGGCTGAACAGCGACAAGCTTTCTCAAGATCTATCAAGTCACTTGTCTTTGCTATCAAATATCAAGTCAAATGATTAAATTGATTCCCGACTGTCGAGGAGCCGAAGAACAATCTCGTACATGCCGAAAATAGTAGCTGTAGATGACATCGCCCGTAGAAGATGCGCTTTCATGTCATCGTACACAGCTGTCGTGCCCTTTTCCTTTTAGAGAACGTGAAAGAATTAAGCTAGTGTACTTTCGCTGATTGTTTCTCAGCGCTTGTCGTAATCTTGTTCTCATCACCTGAAGGGTTCGAATCAATGACGAAGGTGACAGAAGACGACAAAAGATATGTTACCTCATGTGAATAGATGATAGTAGCGGCGAGAAGCTTGGCATTTCCCGCCGCGCTGATCTTTCATATCCAATGCTTGGTCTTTTCCCAAGTTGTCGTCCGAATTCGGGTTGCATGTTGGTGGTATTGTGAAAGAACTTCTGCGTGTAGTTGTGATTCAGATACCATCAATAGAACCGGCATCTCTAACCGTTGCTCTGACTCCTCTGATCATCACCTGGCTCATGTTCAAGCTAATGTTCAAGCTAATAATGCATTAGACGCAGTGTCAGGGTTAGGCTTTAAGGGGAGGGAGGGTGGTATGTAGAAGTGGATTGTGTAGGAAAGTCAAAATTGAATGCTGAAGGGGGAGCTAGAAAGGGATGGCGAGGTGGAGCCAGAAATGAATGCTGGGGAGGCAGAAGTGGAAGCTTGCTTAGTTGAACCAGTCCCGCTGCCTGTCATGATCATATCACGGTCGCTTTTGATTTTGAAACGTGAGCCACGTTTTGAAGGGGTTCTTTGAGAGGCACGTGATCAAGGCGACCTTGACACGTGTGAAAGGTGGATTGTGGGAGTTAGGCCCGCGTCGAAATTAATGTCTCTCGCATTATCGAATAGCAATCGGTCTGTACTTTACCTGAGAAGGGCTTGCGATTGAACGCCTGAGTTGTGCATCGTTAAGCCTCTCTTTTTTGACGCAGGCTTCGGAGAGGAAGTAGTGGGTCTAGTAGAATAAGCATAATTGAAGGGAAAAAATAGAAGCGACCAAGAAGGGATATTGAAGTCAGATGGTTGGGTCGAGATTCAAGACGTCTTCATTTGCTCTTCAAAGGTTATCGCATGCGAAGGATTCTCCCATTTCTTATTGTTCCATTCTATCTCGCTTCAAATCTCTCGGAGGCATTGTCAATTGGCCTCCACTTTTTTAGCACTGTGAGATTTCCCAGCCATAGGTTGATGTTCAAGCTACTCTTCTCTCTCTCGGCTCTTTGGAGAGATTGATGCTAGATGAAGCGATCAGATCCCGTTTTGCTTGCGAAAGACGAGTGTACTTACCGCAGATAAATATTCTCTTGACGCGGTTGAAATTTTCTCCAGAAATGAACAAGCTTCAGGCGACCAGACACTAGGATCCTTGAACTTTAAATACAGAAGAGAGTGATTCGCATTCTATGCTTTACAGAGTACCGTGCTCGGACGACTGCCGTCGTCGGTGAAGATCAACCAACGCGTGGCTAAAAGCGAGAACGAGGTGCGATTGAAGAAGAGCACTCGACGACTGCCGCACAATCAGCGCAGCCTGCCTGGTAAGGGCCAAGAGACATCCCTCACGGTGATAAGATCTCCACCGACTCCCACGAGCAGACGCCTTCCGTCGTGACACGTTAAACAAAGATGCTTCTCCAGTTAGATCGGAATTGTTTGTGATAAGATCCTCGCATTCAATTGTCAAATGGCCAAGCTTTTTCCCACGCTTCTTTCTCTTGCTCGGTTTTGGCAAACTCATCGATGACCTGCGGCTTGACTTGCTGTAAAGCATCTTTAGTCTCGTCATAGCGCTCTGGTCTAACAGCCCCCAGCTCGGGAAACAGGTCGCCAAGGGTCTCCTGGACAGCGTTCATGGTCTGCATACCACGCAACGTCCCTTCAACATCGCTCTCTATCTGCGCCTTCTCTGCATCTGAGAAGCAAAAAGGAAACGGAGGGCCACCTGTAGCGAGCATGCCAGGTAACTCATCCCACGTTTTCTGCAGGTCAACGACCTGGGCGAGGAATGTCGCTTCGCCATCAACGAGCATATTTCGAGGGACTAGCAGGAGTCCGAAATTTGGAGTTTCTTGGAAGCTCAGAGCACGATAGAGGCGAGGATACTTTTGATTAAGGAGGTACCTGTAGGCTGAGCAGAGCGATCTCTTTACGTATAAGGCATTGGCTTCTTCCTGATCAGCCGGATCGAGTTCTGCGAAATTGTCTGGTCGACGGGGGCGCTCGAGCCCGCGAACAGTTGGTCCATCGTGGTCAAGAAAGTACGGTTGACGTATCTGGCTGAAGAGTGGTGCGAGCTCAGTGGCTTGCCAGTCAATGATTCCGACGACTTCCGTGTAGTTGTTGGGATTGACGAAGATGTTGCCGGTATGAAGGTCGCTATGCCACAATGATGGCGTTAAGATCGATTCGTCCGTAGGTAAGAGATATCTGATCAGGGAGGAGTAATACTGAAGAGCTTTGAGTTTCTTCTCCCTGGTAGGTTGATATGTTCCTGGGCCGCAGAGCATAATTGGTGACTTTGGAAGTCTCGCTATGCGTTTAATGCAGGTTCTTTCTCGATCGCCAATGGCCGATAAGTATGTTTCCAATGTGTTCCCTAAACAATGCGCATCAGAAACCAGCGCATCGGATTTGGGACGTGTCTCACATGGACCCCGGTCGAAGCCAATATCGGCCTTTCCATCATCAACAAATTCTCGTCCGTTCGACGGGCCGACGGCAAATACCTTGTCTGTGATCTCATCTCCATGCTGATCAATGGCCAGCAGGCCATCCAAACTTGGCTGATCCAGATCTTGAGCGTAATATAAACTTCCGAGCTTTTTGAACCGAATTGACGTCCAAGCAGACTGGTAATGAGCGATACTCTTGGTGACTGCCCATCGCTCCTGGAAGCCCATATTCTTCCATACATCGTCTAACTGGATACCTGGAGCTTTCTCCATGATGATGTACTCGGCACCAACAGGGTTCTCATTTGCTCTAGAACTCCATGCGTAAACTCTTGGGGCTGGTGTACCTAGAACATTTCGCGCCTATGAGGTATTAAGCGATGAGCTAGCATGAGATCAATCCTACTCACAAAGTCCATTGTTGCAACCTCACTCGCTGTTGTGAAATGAGGCCTACCAGCGTTGGGATTAGGGACTTTAGCAATGGCCTGAGTACCATTATCCATAGTCAAGAGTAGGACTTTGTTGTGCATCCCGTCAGGACATTTTTCGATGCTGACGCAAGTCTTTGAGCCCACAGCTGCAGCTGCGAGACGAGCGAGCTGATTTACATCGTAGCGGACGTATCGTTGAGACTTTTCATAGTCCTCGTTATATACGAACCGGGCTCGCGTGAATCGATAGAAATTTTCGTTTTCGGGCATCTTTGACTGACGAGAGCCGACTGGAGTCTCTTTTGTGGCGAGCTTTCCAAGCGCAGGAGAGCAAAATTCCCGACGCACGAGCGGTTTGGGTGCTATTGTGGTTGGCGGCGTGGCCTTCGCAATACAGCTGTAAGGGTATTGGAGAAGAGAAATGCACCTTCTGTATATAGTAGGATTATGGCAAGCAATCATGGCGGTCGTGAAATGAGGAGTCAGTGCAGTGTTGGCTGCATATGAGCCATCTTATTTTCTTGGTGCGTGCAGCCCATTCTCTCAAAACCGCAATTCGAATGATAGTGTTCTGTTGCTTATGGATCTACAAGAATTCTGGCATTCGTAGGCCCTCCAACATACTGATATGTACTTTGCAGTACCCGCAGCGTTTTACCCCGGTCGACAACAGAATTAGCTCGCCTTGCAAGTCCTAGCCGAAAGCTATCTCATTCGTTCATTCCATCATTCTATCATCGACAACGATCGACTTTGTGTTTCACTTTCGATTCATGTGTTGCCTGCTTTGACATCATAATTGAATACATCTGATTCAAACACGATATCTGACGAGAAATTAGCAGCGAACTGAAAATGATGACTTGAAAGTTCATTCATAGCTGTTTGAAGAAACAATCTGTCTTGCGTATCTGAAATCATTTCCTTCTCAGAAAGAAAGTACCCATACTAAATTCAAAGAAGGAAACGGACCAAATCTTTCCAGTTACGATCAAGATCACGAATAGCACCAAGTCTCCGGATAACTCTCATTTATCTCTTCACCATCGCACCTGATTGAGGATACGCCCGAATTCCTAAAGGAAACTCTTATAAATGACACTGTAGCCCATCAACCGCCCGAGGGAAGGTTCCCAATAAACACAACCTGAACGGCTGCAAAAGCAGCTGTGGCAGCAAAGATCTCTATTTTTTTCGCCTCGGAACATACGAGGAGACTGTCAAACGTCAGCAAACCCGGTTTGAGGTTGCGGTCGCAGGTTGACTGACGCCAAAGAGAATAACATGGTAGACCCCGTCACTATCCCAAGGCGCTTTTCAATGTTGTGGACAAAGTACAGTGCGATCATCGGCATTGTCACGAGCAGCGATGCGAGCAGTGTGCTGACTACCTTCACGACCTTTACAATACTGGTATCTTTATACTCAACAAGACCGGCTTCTTCGTCTATTAGGGCTTTATTCTGTTGTTTCCCTCCATCAGCGACATCCCTCAAATCCCAAAAACGGGCTAGTAGAAAAAGCAAACCCTAATCAGACACCCAAATACCCTATACAGCACCCCAAACCCCCTCTCCCCCACCCATCTCAACAACCCATCTCTCCCCTCATGTCTTGCATTCAGCACGATAAAATCCTCCTTCTTCCTTCCCTCCTCTTTCTCATCCCCCTCCTTCCAAATATCAAACCCCGGCCCCCTTAAATCCCCATTGTTCCCCTTGGAGCTAATCAGCCACTCCCTCAGCAGCTGCAAATCATGCCGACTGGGACCAGCTTGCTTGTTAAGCTCAATCTGCTGTAAGAGCGCCGTATCTATAATCGCTCCTGATGCATCAGCCAATACTTCGATACCCTAGCCCAATACCAATCGGACGAAAAGTGGAGGTGCTAGTCTACTAACTATAAGCCTCCAACTTCCCCCCAAGCTCCCTCAACGCCTCTCTCTGCAGCCCTCCCCCATTCCCCTGCGATTTCTCCAATTCCCTAAAATCGCACCGGTACAATCGCGTCGTCGCACACTCGGATTCCGTATCCTCAGCGCACAGGTTCTTGAAATCCGCTTCCAGCCACGCGAGTTCCGACTGCAGGGAGAGCAGATGGAGGGCGTTCAGCTCGCGGAATCGACGCACGATGCCGAGCTCAGGGAGACGGGACATGAGGGCTGCGAGGCGGTGATAGCTGCCTTTGATCGGGGGGATAGGGGGATTCTGGGGAATGCGGTTTGGGGATGACATTGTGATGCTGGGGATAGGTTTGGGGGAGGACATATTTTGTTGTTTGTGTGCTTGTGCTGGGGAAGGGGGTGAATAGTTCTTCGGCATAGAAATCAAGAGGTAGAGCCTTGAGCGGAAGGCTCGAGGTCTGCTTTGAGCCTCATGTCGTGGACGTGCATGATGGAAGAAGACGGGGATTCCCAGCCTTGCCGTTCAGGCAGCTTCGGGTGTTGTCTTTGGTGGTGGGCGTTCAAGCCATTGCTGCAAGCATACTCCATCGTGCGGCAAGATGCTCTGCGATGGGCTGCACCTCGAGCTTTTGAGTCTGACAGTATTGGGCGTGGAAGATAGAGTTTTTTGCCTGATTGCCTTGTATTGACGAGGAGGCTGTTTCATGGGCTGGGGTAGCGAAGATGTAACCGGAGTGTTGCATTGTAGCACGTTCGCCAACGTTCCTCACACAGTGTAATTACAGCCCCCGGAGTAGCCATTGCTTGTACGTTGATAAGTTTTAAAGTAAGAAATTGAACTTACATGTTGAAAAACTGGAGGTTTGATATTAATTACAATTTTATATCGGGCGGCGCTTGAGTCGACGTGTGCAGAGAAGATCTTTAGGCCACTTTAAGAGGACGCCTTTGCTCCTTTGCGACGAGGCTTTATAATTCCGACGTTTCTACAGTTGCACATCTCACCTCTCAAACGAGGCTTTATGAGGATAAGGAGGCTTTGCCTATCTACTCAGAACCAACCGTTTCTAACATAAACTTGAAAGACAATCATCCTCTTCGCAGTACGTTAGAGATATCATTACCGTTACTGGGACAAAAAGGAAGTACAACCCGGCAATTATCTAGGGGTATACATCTGCGTTAGATAGAAGAGCACAGTGTTGGGACGGCGACGTCTTAGCCACGGGGATGACCGTAGTCAAAGCTACTTCCTAAAGCCATTGTAGTCATTTGGAGATGTTGGATCAATGTGTTCTGCTTAATTCCAAGCGATTGGTTGAGCAGGTATGGTGGCGACCTTCTCTATATAACGACTTGCAATGTACTTAGATGTGCTAGCTAGCTGTATGGCTTCCTGTCGATTAGAACCGATACCGTAGTTTCCTGAAAGTCACGATATCCTTTTTACGGTCGGTTCGTTGTCTGTAGGGGTATTGCGACATCCAGTGTCATCAGAAGCCTGACGAAACATCTTCAGTGTCGGGAGATGCATTACATAGAGTGAGTGGATATCCAGAAAGAGTAGTTGACAAGTGATCCTGTCAAGAAAACGCCTTCGAGTCAGTTTAGAAATTTGATATTCCGAGAATCTGCTGGGAACGAATCTTCCTCATCGTAAATAAGCCTTAGTCGATGATGGTTATTCCCATAGACCAGCTATCCAGAGTCGAGATTCCTGATAGTAAGTGTGGCATCTTATGGTTTATTAGCTACAAGTGCAAAGCAGACATCAGCAGTCGCGTGCAGCCTTCAAACATCGATTAAGCTCGTCCACAACGTTGAAATAGAATGCCCCTTGTAAGTTTTCACTTTGCAAGTCGTTGTCAACTCCAAAGTCACAGGCTAAGCAGCTTCTTACTACTTTTCCATATCTCCCGCCCAAGGTCTTGGATACCAACCGCCCCAGCCTTTGCGCTGTGGAATAATAGTCGTGTTCAATATTTCCCTGCTCGGAATCTTCCGCCTGCTGCATCTCACGTATGGGTGTACCAAATCCTATCTCAAGTAACACGACGCCGAGACTGAATATCACCTCATTCCGAGCTACAGTGATAGACCTTGGGTTCTTCTTGGATGGCTCGGATATTTTGTAGGACGCCATACCCATTGAGAGTCTTACGTTCAAGCAAGGCTCGCTGAAATAACTTTCCTTGGTCGAAATTTCTTTCTTAGAGACGTAGATATCGCTACTACTCCATCTATCATTAAGCCAGGGTGTTGAATGGAATCGAAGCACGCTCATAGCCAATATCTTTGCAAGTTGAAGCTTGTCTTTAACGGGGATTACGCTTCCAGCATCCCTTGCTTGTATTAAAGCATCAGTAAGAGATACCAAGTCGCATGTAGGCAGGAGCTGGCTGTCAACAGATGAGTAGTATACAGTGCCACTTGAACCTGGCGTCTGATGCAAGAACCCAATGCGTAGCGAGCGATTCGCAGTGTTACTTGTTGGTTGATGTCCGTTAGGCCAAAGGTTAATATTCTTTGTTCCCAGACCATTGGGTAGCTCTGTACTTCCTAGACAAGAGGATGAAGACATAGATCCAGTGTCCCCTACCGATAACGAAGAGAAATTCAAGCTAGACCTGGTAACGTTCCCGTAGAAAGATGATAGTATATCAATATCATGAGGTCCTCGAAGAAGCCTCAACTTTTCTGACGATATCTCTTCGGTATTGTCTGTAGAGATTGTTGCCACTTCCAAGTGGTTCTGACATATTTCGAATACCCTGTACCAAAGCTTCCACCACCAAAAACACAGGCTCATCGACTGACACGTCTGCTTCATTCAAGGCTATCACAATCAAGCGGAAACGTACCGTAGAAATGTCCTCCCTATAAGAGTCCTTGACATGAAGTTTGATACAAATTTTCAGAGACTTTATATTTTGAGATTCGCAGGACCATGAGCTAGACATTTCTTCATGCACCTGTAGCGATGCTCTTCTGATGGTGGTGAACTGAGCGGCAGATCTGTGCCTTGACCGAGCTGACGAAGGTCTAACCGTGGGTTCCCTGGGATTCTCTGAAACCCCCGCCATTATGTCACGAATGCCCTCGTTGTACTGGCGGAGATGTTCAATATATTTGTCCAGCCCATCCCATCGAATGCGTTTAGTTGGCCGTGCCAGTATTCGAGAGATGAGGGGTTTTTTTCTGGTATCCTAAGCAGGAGTAAGTCACACCTGGTAGGTTTGATATGATAACGAGTAAAGGGTGATTCGATGAGTCCTCCGCTTTAAAATAACTCACAGTATACCCAACAAGAGCTATTGACCGTTTTGGATCCCGAATTATATCTGTGAGTGTTCCGTTGATCGAGCACAGTAAATTCCTACAGCGCTCAAAGAAAATTCCTAGACTGTTCTCCAACGCTTCATTTAGCGCATGGCTTTGGTGTAGTGGATGATCGGGTTTTCTCAGTAGGTCTTCGATATCTTGAGGGCACTCGCTGACAGCTAGTAGCATCAACGTGACTTCGTTTATATAGAGTGCCTTTTGCGTATCGAACATGGCGATCACGCCCTCAAAAACGATACTGTAGGATCGATGCAACGCCAATGCTTGGAAGAGGCGTTTGTAACTCTCCGTCGCCGAAAGGAGGAGCGACAACGTCTCTGTCGACATCACAAAGGTCGATCTCATTCTTTGTACTTCAAATCATCAGCCATTAAGCATTCGCGACGCCTATCCGTACCCCGCATTAAGCTCATTCTTCGCTTAGTATGTACTCATCGGCTCATAGCAATTTCTTCAAAACAGCCTTATATAAAACCTTTCAGGCCTTCTGTTCCGTCTGCCATACCTCAATATGAACCTTACAACGCTTATAAACCTTTATTAGCTCGTTAGTATACTGCTTTTCGATACGCTCATCGCGGGCCTTTTGCCTCATATTCTTCAAACCTAGCCTATCACTGATCATAGATCGAGCTTCTTTGGCGTATAGAATGTCTCCCGTTTGTAAGATCTTAGCAGATTGATCTTTATGTATATTGCGGCTTCCGTGGCTGCTATTTTCACTTCCAATAGCTCAATCCTACGAGCCATCGCATTGACCCCTTATGATTCTCTGTTATCGAGCTTCTTCATATAGAATCAGCAGTGATTATTCAATTGAACCTTGCTATGCTCATTCGATGTTCGATAGGGAATCATGAATGGAACCATGAAGGAAGCCATGCAGAGAATCATGGAGGGTGTTTGGTAGGGAATCATGGAGGAAGCCATGAAGGGAGTCATGAAGGGTGTTCGGTAGGGAGTCATGGAGGGTGTTCGGTAGGGAGCCATGGAGGGAGCCATGAAGGGAACCATGAAGGGTGTTTGGTAGGAAATCATGGAGGGAGCCATGGAGAAAGCCATGTAGAAAGCATTGTTTGAAGCACTGTTTGACGTGTGTTATGCGCTCGACCGACGCGTATTTTGAAGCATGTAGGGTGTTCGATAAGGAGCTCGATAGAGAGTTTGATGTTGAGTCATGAAGGGTGCTTTCTATTGAGCTAATTAGCATGTGCTATGAAGCATGTATGAAGCATACTATGAAGTAGGTCATGGAGTGAATAACGCGTGTTCAAACACGTCGCATGAAGCATGTTTTGAAGCATGTTTTGAAGCGAGTAGGCTGACGAGTAGGCCAACAAGTAGGTAGCTGAGTTGGTAGCTGAACAAGTAGGTAGGCGAGTAGGTAAAGTGGTGAGTAGGTAGGCGAGCATGTAGGGTGGTGAGTAGGGTGGTGGCCGAGCCGACTGCAAAATTTCGTTGAAGGCAAAATATTTCAAGCAAGATTCGCTCAAAGATGCTAATGTGGCGGCTCTGACCGGCTCGAGGCCAGAAATCAGCCCACAATGTTGCTGAGGGCTGTTTTACTAGCAACTTCAATTCTGCGGGCTGCCTTCCCGAAATGCCGACGCAACAACGCAACCACTATCTTGAGATTCTTTTTGTACACACTCGAAGGCACAGATCAATATTGAAATCCACCGACAGGAATAAACTCGAGCTAGCAGGTGATCAGTGATTCTTGGTTGCTATCGAAATTTCGGGTAAAACGCGAGTGAAGCCAGGTCGCTCGATATCGTGATTCAATTGCGATGGAATACAGACTCAAAAAAGCTATCAACGATCAATTCAGATGTTCAACTAGAACCGACAGCTGAATGTATGTCGTTGGATATGTTGTTGCGTTGATGACGTGCTTAGGTAAGCAGAGCTAACCCGAAGGGGCTTAGCCATGCACGTCTGAGGCTCCCAGGATTCAGATCGCCCTCGTCCCATGATCGTGACGATTCATCCCCGTCATCCTCACTGTGGGCTGTGGTACCAAACAGCCAGACCCGACAACCCAGTCGGAGTCCCCCTGCAGTGGCGATGTTACATATTTGTAGCTCCCAGGATCCACGTCAGGGTCTTACTCCATGAACAACCACGCTAATCGACTAGCGGGGCGCTGGTGACGGATTGCCGCGACATCTTCCCACTTGCTTGGCCCGTAAGCAGAAATAATGATAGTTTTTCGGGAACCTTTGATCACGCTAGAGACAATGCAGACTTTCTTCATGCCGTCCTATCTAACGATTCGAGAAATCATGAAGATATCAGTATGTTGTCGCCTGTGAACAAGCGTGTGAGTTGCTTTCACAGGTCGCGTGATGCGTAGAAAGATAAAAGCAAAGGCGGTGAAAGAGTTGGGTCTCAGCACGCTAACATGATGTACCCGTACCCTTGCTACCGTACGTTCCAGGCACCACACGCACCGAAGTTTAGTGTCTAACGTGTTCAGGCGAATGCTTCAACCAACATGTTGTTGTCGGTGGGGTTGCCCTGGCCCTGCCCCTCCAAATTGCTACTGACCTACATAAATACACTTCAAACTAACCTACCGCTCGATAATACCTAGGTACTTCATGCATTATTTGTTCTTCTTCTTCATCTTTTGAACTGTTTTAGCACACTGTCTTTGAACGCGTAGATCTACATAGCCAAGTCTACCAACAATCATTGGTTGTCAAGGTTCGAATGCTTGTGTTGCCAATGTTCCTCCTCGAGTCCCGTGTATGACACTCCAAGAAAGTCCACCACTGTGATTCTGCTCTCAGGCGTCGATTTACGCAGTCATTACCTAGGTGGCAGCGATCCTCCTGCAAGATGTCATCGCCATCAAATGTCAACCTATGTTTAGCCGAAGGACTCTTCCTCAACGATCTGACTCTCGCCGGGATTCTGCGAGATAAGTATGAAGATACGGGTTCTTATAACCCTTTGTCGGAGCAGCGATCAAGACTCGTGTTGTGGGGAGGCGGGTTCTCTGCCGAAGAGGGAAAGTTAGATGGGCTCTTGAATATTCACGAAAATCTCATGAACCAAGTGGGAACGCGCCTTCTTCGGATTCTAATCATTCTAGATCGAGGTGAGATCTTCTATCTTCTCCTTTGAATACATCTAATCGTCCTCCTACAGCATTACGCGTCACCCCTGCCACCGCCCACGGTTACAACTGTGTTGAGATCGAAGAACTGATAAACACTGCCCAGGAAGTTTTCAAAGATCATCAAGAGACATCAGAATTCAGTATTACCTTGAACGCTTCACATCCTAGAAAACAGGGCCCAGCATCTAAATTTCATCGGCCCCCGCGAACATCTTCGAACGCGGGCCCCATGCCACCAATCTCTCAACATTCCAAGAATGCTCCTGTAAAGCCTACAAAAGTTCCTTGGTTAAAGATTCCTCGGTCAATCGCAAGCATATCAATTGCAACCGGGAACCGAGCCCCGAAGTACTCCTCAGTCATATGTATCCTACGAATCCATATCGATTGCCTCTTCCAATTGGCCCCTGCATTGGAGCATCCTGTGAGAGACTATACCCGCAAAGACATGACAAGGAACGGCCCTGGTGAGTCAGCCCTCGATGTCACAATAGCTGCGAAGCCTTATATCTCATATGTGCGCAATAAATATCCATCCTACAATTCGGACTCCACAAGGATGCTTGGAGAAGTTCTTCTGCTGAGGTCAAGAAGGCTAAACATTGAATTGGCAGAAGAGGACTCTGTGAATGCTGCTAGCAGCTACACTTGCCAGTCGTCCTCTCTTGGGCGTGGAGCTGGTCTTACGGTCTTTCATGGAACATACGAAAAATCGACCACTACAAAATCCACTTTCTCTGGTTCATACGTCTTCGATCACACCGAGACGGAACTAGAAGTAAACAGATCCGCCAGCACTTCTTTTACCTCAATGTCTCGGGCTTCCAGTACTGGTTCTCAAATTCAGTTCATCACCAGTAAGTGGTTAGTTTCTGATACCCTTACCCATACCCCGGTAGCTGTTAGAGGATAGTTTTTCAAGCTCGTAAACATGCTGATTGAGTGGCAGAACCGCAGGACGGAAGAGTAATGGAGATCGAAATTAGGGACAAAGACGGAAACATCAAGAAAGCTTGTCCAGCTCTCATAGATCCCGGCGCGGACGTCAACCTTGTCTCAAAAGAAACCGTCGACTGGTGCGAACTCGGAACGTATATTCAACTCCTAGGGCATGAAGATTCCCCGACTCTCGTCGGTCTTGGCGGGCATGGCGTAAAACCGTGTGGGAAAATTACGTTCCCTTTCTCAAGGAAAATGCGATTCAGGATCGTCCGCGATGAAACCTTCTATGTTGTCGAAAATGCACCGTATGAAATTATACTTGGCAATGTCTTTGCATCCAAATGTGGCCTCGTCATATTCGACCACAACGTTCTTGTCGCGGGGCTCAAGAAGCCTAGCAAAAGTTAGTGACACTCCCCCTTAGATCAGTCTTCAACCATTACTAACGTCATTTTCTTTAGGCGTTCGAGAAGCGGATCGGGTCAGCTCTCAAGAGAAAGTCGAAAGTGCAAAACAAAAAGAGGCCGAGGAGCATCGTAGGGCCAAACAGCAAAGAGAGGCTCTTCGAGCTGGGGGCAGTCAAACCTCCAAACAAGAGAAGGGTCGAAGTGGCCAAAGTGCTTGAGCCGAGGAGCCAATCTCCTTTTCCCTCTGTCTATAACCCCAAAGCCGCACATTCATAATGTTCATTGTCTCTCTATACCTTTCTGGCGCCCCAAATTGTAAGGCGTGGATACTCGTATTTTATCTTTGGGCAGCTTGTTTGGAGGCATAGCTTGAGCATTGGCGCACTCGGTGTTTTCCATTCCTGAAGTAGCTTACCTAGATACGGCTTGAGCGACGGATGATTGATGAGTTACATTTGGCGTTCTTGGGCGGTCGTATGTCTTGAGCAATGGCTTGCACTGCAACGTGTTTCTGTACCAGCGCTTGGCATCATGTTCAATGGGAGGCACACTTGTTAGAATTCTCATAACGGATGGTTTAGATCTAGAGTGGCGGTATACCTCGAGCATTAGCTTGTGTGGTTGTTCTTGCGCCAACTGCCTTTGAGATAGAAAATATCCAAGTCTTATACCGGTGTCTTATGATCCTTGCCAAATATACACAGGTCAAAGGCATTGAAGGCATTTTTCCGGTCATCGTGGGGCCCTGCAAGAGCTGCTCAGATGACCTCTAATATGGAAGGCAGTTAGTCAACCCTACACACTCTCATCTTTCTGCCCGAGGAAAGCCCCGGGTGAAAGCTACTACGTGAAGCCAATCACTTCCTGTCCAGTATTATGGCACACAGTGCGATGCTAACCGGAACAAAAGCCAATCGATAGCCATACCTTCCCTTCTGCCACATGGGACTGGGGTATGTGATGAGACCTACAGGAAACCCACGATTTTGACTTCAAGGGAACCTTTGCATTTAAGCCGCCGTCGACGTGAAGAAGATTTTTGCTGAAAAAAAACAAATGCATTTACCAAAAATGATGTAATCACTTGAATGAAAAATGCCAAAAAGACCAAAACTGGATCAGAACACAGGAATTCTTTGGAAGTTGTTCATGTATTTACTAGTAAGAAAACATATGAAGAATTTTTTCTTTTTGAGTGGGGCTTGGAAGGAAATAAAGGGGTTGAAAAAAAAAAGAAGCAAAATCGATGACAATGTAATGCATTATTGAGTTTTGAGTGATTACGATGATTGTTTAAAAAGAAAAAAACACCTTCGAGAGTTAGCTGAGCTGCTGTGTTTTAGATCCAGAAGGAAACCATGAATGATACAGTAGCGACGGAGCGAAAGAGTCGTCTTTACGTATTTACACACTCCGGCTTGCCAGACAGGGCGCTCTTGGCTCATCTCCTCGATTTCGGGCAGAAGATCTCTTTTTCCCCATTCACCCACTTCATATGTAGCTCAGGCTTGAGATGGAGGGAGTTCCTTGACCGCTCGCTAAGCAGCTGTTGAGAGCCCTTGCTTCCCCTTGGCGGCGGCGAGGCCTGGTGGCAGCAAGGGCGGTGCGGAGGAGATTGATCAATGGATATATATATCTATATCAGTTACCTGTGTGTGCGTATGAAACAGCGATCGCAGACAGTCGCCGGCTTCGAAATGGCTGTTATTCAGTACTCGAGTTTGGCTTCTTGGGCGGCTTCCCCTCGGTTGTGCTGTTTCCATTTGGTCAAGGCCTATTCCGGGTTGTCTTCGAGTACGTTGTGGCTACCTAGTAATGGCACTTGTATACTAAAAGTGTTAGGTTGCACTCAACCATGGTCTTTTGAACAGATAAAATCACCACCTTCCTTGAATAGTATTGACCAACCAGTTTCATCGGCTCTCAATTTTCCATAACCAAGTCTCAGCAGACTCCCTAACCTATGTCGACATCACTCCCTGATGCGCAGCTTTTGTGAAGGTGTGTATATACAAAACGCCAGTTCTCGGCCATCCAGCCCAAAAATCCAATCCAGAGGGGTATCCAGCATATAATTCGTAATTTCCTCCCGTATCATTGCGTCGTCTGGTTACAAAAGGTACGTGCAACAAAGAAAGACAGAAGATCAAAAGTCCCAGATATAAGAGAAGATGCCCAGATACAGAGAATATTCCCACAATATTATTAAGAAGCTCACTTCAACTAAAATGTCGCCTTTTTCTTACCATTTGATCCAATCCACAGATGATCCCTCTCGGTTTGTACATGATATCGTTAGGTACGTACCGTCTACCTGCAAAGCTCCACCAAGTTCGTGCCGCGAAAGAAAAGGCATCCTGAATCCCGCCTCGTATTCGTAGATAAGAGCCCCCTAAGGCAAATATGGCCTCTGATTTAATGCGGCCACAAATAAAGTAAAGGCTTTTCCATAAACAATCCATGAGAATATACGAGACAGCTTGTGGCTGGACACGGAACATGTATGAGCCGCCTCTCTAATAAAAGCTTCGCGTGTACTGTGTAGTCGCGGTGATATGGTCTGTTATCCAGAAGGCACGTCAAAGGTAAGGCGACGATAAAGAGAAAGCTGTATATAGAACCCGGAATCTTATATAGTGTGAGGTGTAACATGGCGGCAGCGTCGCCCAAGAGCTTGAATTACTGGTAAGCAGCAAACCCATTAGATTCTCTTGTAGTCCCAGAGCGTAGCGGGTCGCTCGGGCTGTCTGAATAGTTGTCGTTGTCAAACCTCTTGTTGATCGCACCCAAGAGCGTTTTCCAAACGTTCCCGTTAGAGGGTTCGGTATCGACAATGTCGCTGTTTGATAGGCATCATGAATTTCAATTCTGGAAATAGAATGAAAAGATTGAAGTCCTGATACGTACAGCCTTAGCCCCAACCTAGAGTCCAACCATTCTGAACGTTGAATACTATCTGGGTTGTCTCCAAAGCGGATGAACTGAATTCCGACTTGATCCGCACGATATTTATGCTTCACAAGCTCCTGCGCAAGGTTCTCGATTGGTCTCTCGACATTGGTGATGTCCTGCCAGGCTTCGTCTGTGAGGATGTACAAACTAAGAGGCCTCACAGAAGTTACTGCGAACCTGAAGCAGAAGAGTCTAAAGCTAAAGCAACTCCTCTGAATGGTATCTACTGAGAGTCTTGACTGGTATTGCTGTAAAATATCGTATAGACGTTTCTTAATATCAGAGAAGCCTTCTGATCTTTTACGCTTTAGTACATTCAAGAGCGGCGTTGTATCTTCATTTTTGTGTTTCTCCGTGAATGTTGTGAAATATAACTCTATCCCATCGGGGTCGCCATTCTTGACCATGCAAGTCAAGCTCTTAAAAAGTTTCTGCACCTCTTTCCAATGTTCTATCATAGAATCACTATTATCAATTAAGAAAACCTAACGAAGAAGTCAGAATAAGTGCTATGAACGAAGCAGCGTACGTACGTGGTCGCGTTCATTCAATAGGGACTGAAGGCTTAGATCATCAAAATGCCGATTTCTGTTCCGAGCCTTCCTGTCTTGAACAAACTGTTGCGCATTAAAGACCGTCAAATTGAGCAGTGCGAACTTTGTTTTCTGAGCCGAAGGTTCGAGAGAGGCCGAACGTGAAATGCGCTGACTATGATTCTGTGCAGGTGTTTCCGTACCTTGTCCAGGCCGCTGAAGACCGTCATTCCGATATGTTCCTTCGTTAGTCTCAAATGACAAACTCGGTTTTCCATCGAGGTTAGAAATACCACCCGGCGGTGAAGTAGGGGACTGAGATAAATATTCGGTATTGTATTGACACTGGGTAGGTTCGGTCAAACTGGGCTGGGCAGATCTTGATTCTTGGCTTCGCGAGGGTCCCGGGTTTAGTTGTGCACTTCTTTGTGATTCGTTGACTCCGAACCCGTTGAGCTGTGTATCATCTTCGACATTGACAGAGATGTAATCCTTGTTTGCGTTTCTTGAATTTCTAGGTAGCGTACGCCTATTCATGACACTATCTTCAGATAATCGTCTCTGATCTTGATGCGGTGAACTTGAGTGAAATTGATCAACCTGTAGGTTTAGAGGCCTTTCCAGAGGGGTATGTGGTCGTCGTTGTAAGGGGAAAGTCTTAGAGCTATGAAGATGCTGACTGAAGACAGTTCTGGCTGAAGTCTCTATCTTCTCGAGCATTCATTGCGATCTTCTTCATAAGGCTATCGCTTCAGGTCGAGCATTAGAACGATCGAACACAGTCAACATGTTCCTGATCATGTAGCTATAAATCTTTTCAGTGATCTTGTTCGAAGTACGAATTCTTCCGTTGAGAATTTCGTGCATTTCTTTGATCGCATCAAGCACAAAGCTGTCGTTGTGAAAGCAATTCACATCTTTGAAGTCTGAAGTATCATGAGTCTCGTCGATGCACATCTGGCTATAATGTTCGAGCCCTTGTCATTCACAAACAACTCAAACGACTGCTTCACATCGGGAAATCCCGTCGGGTGCCTAATCACGTAATTAGTCGGTAAATTAGGTGATTTACCATTTTGGCCGACCCCCCTTCTTATAAGACCACTTTGGCGTGATTAGCTGCGAGCGCATGCCTAATAGCTTAAATGGCACCGTTTACCACATTGGCACGAATCACCAAAATGGCACGAATCATCAAAATGGCACGAATCATCAAAATGACACGAATCATCAAAATGACATGAATGATACTGCTGACAATGATTATTCTTATTCTATATGCTCAGTTCTATATGCTCAATTCTATATGTTCAAGCGCATGTAAAAGCAAAGTATTAAATCAATGAATTTATTATTTAACTAGTTATCTAACCATCTATTTAAACGAATTGTTGACTATGTAGGATGCTCGGTAGGGAAACATGAAGGGTGCTTGGTAGGGAAACATGGAGGGTGCTTGGTAGGGAAACATGGAGGGTGCTTGGTAGGGAATCATGGAGGGTGCTTGGTAGGGAAACATGGAAGGAGCCATGTAGAAAGCACTGTTCGACCCATGTTATGCGCTCGATCGACGGGTAATTTGAAGCATGTAGGAAGTTTGGCAGGGCGTTTGATAGAAAGCTCGGTCGGAAGCTCAGTAGAAAGCTTGGTCGGAAGGTCAGTAGGAAGCTCAGTAGAAAGGTCAGTAGAAAGCTCGGTCGGAAGGTCAGTAGAAAGGTCAGTAGGAAGCTCAGTAGAAAGCTCAGTAGAAAGCTCGATCGGAAGGTCAGTAGAAAGCTTGGTCGGAAGATCAGTAGAAAGGTCAGTAGGAAGGTCAGTAGAAAGGTCAGTAGAAAGGTCAGTAGGAAGGTCAGTAGAAAGCTCGATCGGAAGGTCAGTAGAAAGGTCAGTAGGAAGCTCAGTAGAAAGCTCAGTAGAAAGCTCGGTCGGAAGGTCAGTAGAAAGCTTGGTCGGAAGGTCAGTAGAAAGCTCGGTCGAAAGGTCAGTAGAAAGCTCGGTCGGAAGGTCAGTAGAAAGATCAGTAGAAAGATCAGTAGAAAGATCGGTAGAAAGATCGATAGAAAGGTCAGTAGAAAGATCAGTAGAAAGCTCAGTAGGGAATTTGGTAGGAAGTTCGATATCGAGTCATGAAGGGTGTATTCTATTGAGCTAGTTAGCATTGTTGAAATACAATTGTTGTTGTTCTAGAAAGTAGAACTACGAAGGAAGAAAGAAGTGGGAAGAAGTAAATACCCTGAATTTCCTGAATTTCCTAGCGTCGACCTTCGGCTGAGAGCGAAGATTACTAACCACAGGGGTAACAGTACTGTTTTCAAGCCATGTAGAAAACATTGTTTGAAGCACTGTTTGACGTGTTTTATGCGTTCAATCGACGTGTTTGATAGAGCGTTTGATAGAGAGATTGGTAGGGCGAGTAGGTGAGCGAGTAGGTGGGCGAGTAGGGTGATGAGCATGTAGGGTGGCGAGTAGGGTGGTGAGTATGTAGGATGACGAGTAGGGTGGTGAGTATGTAGGGTGGCGAGTAGGGTGGTGAGTATGTAGGATGGCGAGTAGGATGGTGAGCATGTAGGGTGACGAGTAGGATGGTGAGTATGTAGGGTGGCGAGTAGGGTGGTGAGTATGTAGGATGGCGAGTAGGGTGGTGAGTATGTAGGATGGTGAGTAGGATGGTGAGTATGTAGGGTGACGAGTAGGGTGGTGAGTATGTAGGGTGGCGAGTAGGGTGGTGAGTATGTAGGATGGCGAGTAGGGTGGTGAGTATGTAGGATGGTGAGTAGGATGGTGAGTATGTAGGGTGACGAGTAGGGTGGTGAGTATGTAGATAGGCGAGCATGTAGAATGCGAAGGACGAAGATGTTGTCAAACTGTCTAATGATGCTGTTAGCCATCTAATTATCTATGCGCAAAGGTAAATGGTTCAATTTACCAGCTATTAGACCTAAGTACGAGGTTAATGGCGTAATTAAGTGATGTTTGGTTGAACCTTTGATCTAATCAGCTGCCAACGGTGCCAACGGTGCCAACGTGGTGATTAGCTGCGTGTGGTTGACTAATTAGCACTCAAGGATTTGCCGATGCACTGAATACACAATCGAGGGACTAGATATCGACGCTCTGCTTGACTTGAAGTTTCGCTGTCTGAAGAAATGAACCGCGTCTGTAGCATTCCGAGGCATCTGTGCATTGCGTTGTAAGTGATACGCATTGAAACTGTGAAGAATATGGTCTATCATATGTCGAAGTGTCATAGGAGTCTGCATCTGCAATATCCTCGTGCGGTTTCTTATTACGCCTGAAATGGCTCAACCCAAGGTCTGCTAGCTTAAATTGATAATCATAAGACGATTCTCTGTTGCCGCTTTTGACAAGAATGTTTGAAGATTTCACGTCTTGATGTCACCTGCTATAGGTCACAATTTGCCTTGTTCCTTCTACTCGCAAAAGCTATCAACCATACTCTTGAAAGGATTGTGGCCCTTCTATTTCACTCTGCGCCACTTCATGTATTGTACCCAGTGACTGTATCACCTTGAAAAGCTCGGTTCAGAAGCTAACTATGTCTTCTCTACTGAACGGCGGTGATGTTGTTCGGAAGTACTGTTTCAAATTATCTTATCTGCGAATTTCAAAATCAGATTGTAGGTATAGTTCTGCACAAAACTTCTATAGAAACCTATCAGATTCGATGACGGTTTATCAGCTAAAGTAAGCTTCCTAAATGCGCTCACCTCTGCTCTGTAGTACTTTTCGGCATCGCGTGTGCGGTAAGTCTTCAGAATGTATGTGTGAGGGTGATTGCTGAAATCCTGTGTTTTATTAGCTCAAAGCAATTCTGCTGTGAGAAGGGAAGAACCATCGCCCGTACCTTTTGCTCATTGCCTAAGGGAACCAAACCATCGTAGGCTTCATGTATCTTTATTCTATAGATCTTCGCGCTACCTCTGGCATCAATTCTGCATTTCTCAGTGATGGGTAGAATACGGTCTTTCTCGAACTTCTCAGCGATGTTGTAGTGGAACTTTGGTACGCAAAGCATGCACTGCGTTTTGTAAAAATTCGAGAAGAACTCCTGGTCATTGGGATCTCTCGGGAAGTGGGTGGGACGTTGAGGGTCAAAAGGAAGCCTTTGATCGTTGAGACTCTCATGCTGCATGAAGTGTTCGATATATTCTCTCTTTCCAATATAGAGAAGAATGCAGAAGACCTTGGAATATTTTTCGCGCAGGATGCGATGATCCGGGGGCACGTCATCTTTGAACAGGACTTCTAACAGCTTAGATAGCTGGCGACGGTCGAAGTAGCTCTGTAATCTCGTGACTGGTAGAAAGGCATAATTGATTTCCGCTGCAGCTCCTCGAGCTCCTAGGACACTGTTCTCATCCACCCAAGCGACAAAGTCCTGGTAAGCCTCCGTGGCCGGGTCGCGATCATGACGAAGACGGATCTCGAAAAGCACTTCTATGTGTTTATTGACATTTCTGGTGGTCCGGTCTTGCGGTGGTTTGGCCAGAGCATTTAAAAAATACGACTAGTAAGTATATATTTCTATGTGTTTCATACCATAGGGCTCGGTGAGCAGGCCAATCCCAGCGTTTCGCGATCATGATATCAGCAAATCAAAACAATTGTCGATCCTTTCCACGAATACCCGCTCTGGCAGCGTCTTCAGTTCTCTTATCAATGCCTAGAAGAGGTCATGTCATGCATTGAGAGACTATCATCCATCTCGGCGCTTCAAGATGGCCTCAAATAGCTCTGAGACCGAAAGCAGGAAGCGAAGACAGCCTATCAATCAGATAAAACGCGACCAACCCTTGACATTTGCTACACGCCGATACGCCCCTTCAAGGCAAGCGCTCGACTTTAACACTGACAGTCTCAACACGTCCCACATACCAACACCCAGCCCTACGAAGAAAACTGCAGGGCATGGCGTGGACGCGAAGCCACGACAAGCATTGGATGCTCCCACGCGAAGATCGCTGGCGGCAGCCTTCAAATCTACATCCCCCACAAACGACGAGAATCGGCCCCCTTCATCATCATCTTCATCCAGCAAGAAGCGCGTACGGCAGTCAGTCAAGCCTCGCCCGGCACAGGCTACTCCGCGAGGCCTGCCGAGACCAGTGAGCAAAGCAGAGAACTACACACGGTCGGGCACTCCAAGTCCAACACGAGGGCCCGTAGGTTCGATAGTCTCTCCGCTATCATCGGCTTCGTCTCCTCCCCGTGGCCTTGCCGAAGCATATCAGCGGATCGACGACGAGGAGAATCTAGCGCAGGAAGAGTCGATAGACGATATGGAAACATATCAATATCCTTTACCCCTCTCAGATAGATCTCGAGAAGCAGATCTCATAAGACTGCAGCGAATACAGGACTCTGCATCTCCGATTTCGTTGAAAGCCTCTAGAAGAGCGTCGCCACGTACATCAATCGAGGACATGGCGCTAGTAGAAGAGCAGACGGGGGATGATATAACATTACATTCGGATACTACATCAGTCCTGTCGAGCCTAGACAGCTTACGGGATGGATCAGCTGGGAGAGTAGAATCGCAATACGCCAAGGATGCCCAGAGGTTGCACGGAGTGTTGCAAGGGCAGATGTTTAGGAAAGCGCGTATAGGTGAAAAGGTTGGTCTCACTGTGGAGAACCTGCGGCGGCGTAATGAAAGCAACGAGTCCCTGGGAAGTGCGTTTGGAGGGAGTGTAAGCAGCAGAGGATCCGACCCGTCTCTCAATGTTCCAAAAGATTGGGCTCGAAAAGCAAGGCCTAGCAGAGACTGGCTCAGTCGAATCAACAGTAAGAGTGGGAGGTATACAGGAGACGTGCCGAAAAAGAAGATTGAGAGCCCAGTCGTAGCTGAAACTTCAAGGCGAGAGTGGGAGGAACCTATAGATGAGTGGATCAAGGCTGCAGCTGAAACACCTCTTCCGGCTGGCGAGGATAGATCGTCGCAGCCAACAGCATCGTCTCGTGGCTCAACTCCGACAAATGCGAGAAAACCCGACAGCACGATTGATAAACTCCAGGACTGGGAGATTAACGACGATGAGTTCACGGGACGATTTCTGCAAGTTTCTGAGAGTCCGCCGATTCAGATTCGAAACATTTCGCTTGACCGCATTCGAGAAAGAGAAATGGAGAGTCTGGAAAAAAGGGCTGTAACGACAAACCGATTGGATGAACTGCGAGAGAAGACATCGGAAGAGCCTTTACGACGGAGAAAACCTAGCTCCTCTTCTGAAGATTTTCAGCATCGTGTGAATGGTGAGGTCAATGGAACCCCGCAAAGGCGACGGTCTTCTGTGAATTCCCATTCGAACCACGCAATCAACGGCAAGAGTTTTCAGAGATTAGACCCAGCGCCAGTCGAAGAAGGTGACCCTATTCCAGATTCACCAGTAGTGGTCTACAAGAGTAGTCCCCGGGAAACAGACCAGGAGAAGCAAAGCGTGCGACCTTCTCGGCGACCAAGCCACGAGCGGCGAGATTCTCATAGTCTACTCAAAAACCTCGCAAGAGCGTCAAGTGCAAGTCCTAGCCCAGCAACGGAAAAAACACTTTCACGATCTGCATCTAAAATAAGGAGGGAAAACATCAGCCAGCCGCCAGGCCATGCGAGTAACGACCAGAAGGGCGGGAGACCTGATAGTCCTCAATCTGACCAGGACACTAGAAAGGAGATTCAGATGACGCCAGTGATTACAAGGTCAGCTGTAGACCTCAAGACCCCAGTCGTCACGGGCGCATGGGTTGATAAGGGAGAAGACACACCTGGACTATCAATTCCCTCTATTATTCTCAAGACGCCACTCGTCACTGGGGCTTGGGTTGATACACCACTCCCAACAGGCGGCAGAGGACCTCCAATGCCCACACCATCCGATCTGGATGAAGCAAAAGAGCTAACGATGAATCTTGACGATGATATCCGAAAGTTGGCTACTACTGATTTAATTCGCAAACTAAATCCCACTTCTCCTGGTTCCAAATCTCGTGACCAGCAACCCCTCAAAGACTCAAGGCCCCTTCTCCATAAATCCGCCCTTGAAGCCATCATCTCAGACGCAAAGTCGAACTCTGGAAATCCCAAACCCGCAACATCATCCGCCGATTCAGATTCGGAAGAAGACCCTACCCTCCACCTCGGCGACTCAACCATCCAATCCCTTGAAGAAATCATGGAAAATGATACCAACTTCTCCGCTATCCTCGCCCCTTCTACTACTACCACCCCTCCTGGAGAAGAAGAGGAAAACAACAACGACGATGACGACAACGACGAATTCCTTCATAACGCCAAAAGAAAAACCAGCCTATCAGACCTCAAGACCTACACCCAACTCACCACCCGCCTCAACACCATCCTGCCCTCCCTCCGCTCCACCAAACGCTCCCTTTCCTCCCTCTCCCGTTCCCTCTCATCGCCATCCCTCTCAACCACCCAAAAATCAAAATCCCTCATTGCCGCTACCAATCAAAACAACGAATGCAACGAAGCCGGCGAAATCCACGACTTCATCTGGCCCTGCGACCGCTGCGGATGCCCAGGCCGTCCCGCGACGTGGGAACCAGGCTTTGATCTTACGACCGTAAGGATTCCGATCCCGAGACTTTGGCGGTGGGAAAGGGGCGATTGGCGGCCCAGGCTGACGTGGTTGGGCCTGGTGACTCTGGTGGGGTGGGCGTGGTGGCTTGGGGAGGAGTGGGCTTGGTACGCTTTCCCTTTGTAATTCTCCCCCACCCACATCTTCCCGTAAACTTCGGGAAGCAGAGAGACCAAGGTCGCTGATTGCGTTATTGGGCAGTGATAAATACTGTCATCCCCTCTACGCCACCACCATGGTTGACTATGGCGTTGACATCGATGCCCCCGAACCCCCTTTCGTTCTCTTCAAAGTTCTTTATCGCAAAACCCCACTTGGCACGATTGTCTACCCCTTTCTCGCCATCTTGAAACTCCTTACCAAAATCATAGCAAGCTTCATAGGGTACCTTGTGGGTTTTGTGCTTGGAGATGAGGGCGACGCCGCGGGTGGAGGGATGGGGATGGGCGGAGCGCCAGTGCCGGTTAGCAGGGATGCGAGGATTCCAAGACCGGTTTGGGGGCCTGATTTAAGTTTGATGGATGACGAGTATTTATGAGCGATGGGAAGGGTGGGAGCGAACTTTGGTGCTGTACTTTTGGAAACCGGGGATTGGCACTTCACGATGGTGCGTTATGGCTGAATGCTAGCGGGCTGGATAGAGACGGACGCGGAAAAGGGCAAGAGGGGATATATGCTTGCACCACAGCGCAGAGATATGAGTGCATATAGAACACTGATATAGGTAGAGTGTGCACAGTGATAGTGCTAGTACAGAGCTTACGCTTCAGCTGAATCAGCTATGTGACGTAGTTGTACCACAACCACAACCACATCCACATCCACCTAATGAAACATTCAAAAAGCATACGCCCACCTCTCCCCCTTCCTCCCCCTCCTCCTCACCCTCACCCTCCCCCCCTCCTCCTCACCCTCCCCCCCTCCAGCCCCCTCAAAAAACACGACCTCATCCCCAACCTCAGAAATCCACACACACACAACTCCTCGACCTAAAAAGCCTTTTTCTTTTTTCCTTCTTTCATGGGGAACCAAGACATGAGTATGAGGATGAGGATGAGGATGTGCGTTGGGGATGTGCGGGGTGGGAGATGGGAGGATGTACGTGGTGGGAGATGGGAGATGGGAGGTGGTGGATGGAGGTGGGTTTTTGAGGGGGGGTGGGATGGGGGTGGAGGTGGAGGGCTAAAGGGGGAGGTGGAGATGGAGATGGAGATTGATGGGGTATTGATACTACAGTATCACTTCAGTCAAACTTCGTTCCCACATTTTCAATCCTGTCTTATCTTTCCCCTCTCCCCTCTCCCCTCTCCCCTCTCCCCTCTCCCCTCGTCCCCATTCCCCCCTCTTCTCTTCTTTCGAACCTCATTCTTCTCACTCTTCCTTCATCTTCGTCATAACTTTCATATTTCAGTTACTCATTTGACTTCTCTCTTGTCAATCAGTTTGGTTTTGAGGGTTTTTGGTTTGTGAAGAGAATATGTTTGTAGTGCTGTGTGAGTCTTAGAGTTTTCTTTTCTTTCTGTTGTTTTTTTTTGACGTCGTTCTTTTCTTTTATCAACAAAAAAATCCCTCGTCTTTTTATCTTTTTTTTTGTCACTTGCAAATCTCATTCTTTAATTTTATCTTTTCTTCTTTCTTTTATATCGAAATCGAATGACTGACAACGAGATTCATCTGTACGTGATGTCGACTACGAACCTTTTGATTCTATTCTGTGTTCGAATAGAAGTCAGAAGAGTCAAGAGATCTCAATTCAACGCAGTTTGAATGATGTTAGAACGTTGCGTGATCAGAAAAGTCATCATGCAGAGTTTTCATTCACACGACAACATCTCTTTCTAACAGTCACAATCGATTTACGAAGAAGATTAATGACATGTCGATGTCAGTAAGAGATGAAAAGATACTACTAGTGAAAAAGACAACTCAGATGAAGAGTCTGCGAGTTGTGACTACAAGTGATCGAAGAATTTGCGATTCATTGACTGCGTCGATATCGAAACGTCTTCATCACATCGACAATGTCATCGAGTAATTGATGAAAAGATATCAGATAGAATAGTCATCTCAGATGATGAGTTTGAGAGTCATGACTACAGTGCTCGAAGAAGTAGTGACTCGTCGATCACGCTGATATACTGAGAGAGCTTGAGCTCATCTTCTTTACTTGACGTCAGATCATACATCTATCTACGTGAAAAATCGAGAGTGCATGAGAACGATCAGAATGCATCTTTACTATCAATCAGCTAAGCATCGAACGATTGCGATCGCACGTTTATACTAACAATCTATTCAACGTCTATGTGACATAAGTCAAATCAAGAGAAGAAAAGAATTATTCAATACAATCACACTCTATCTTCTCATCATGTACATCTCTCTTTCATCACACATTTCTCTGCTCAATGAATGACAATCATTGAGCAAGAGAACACAGTTTCTGCGTTACAATCACAAGCATCACGAATGCAAAGAAACGTCTTTCGTCTTCGAATTGAAAATCGAATCGAAACATCGTTGTATAGAATATCGTCAATGAAGAGCAGAGCAAAGACGATGTGTCATAATCAAACAGCACAGACACTCTTATCAAGAGTTTACTCGAGCGTCACGCGCTGAATAGAAGCTATAGGTTCATTACTGATAATATAGTGTCAATCTTACTGTTTCGGCGACGTGAAGTCGTCGTGTAGTCGACGAGCGGTTTTCTCCCCCAGAGGGTTTTGTCCGTTCGATACACATAGCATAGAGTCTCTCATGGGTCGGGCCTAAACCGATGTCACAAGGGTGTATGAATTACAATCACAATCACAATCGAAATCAGGTATTAAATCTCTGCTTTTCAATAGTTTCATTTTTTTATATATTCTTTACATCGAGATAGATGTATTTTATATATGTGGTGGGTTGTGTGTGTGTGTGTGGCGATGACTCTCGAGAAGTGAAAGGGTTGGAAAGGGCGTTTGCAAGGGTGGGGGTTTTTGTATGTGAGATTGAGAGGGATGATGAATGAGGAAAAGGAATGGGATGATGAGACGATGGGGGTGGGGACGAGGCATGAAGAGGGTAGAGGGTGGATGGCAATGTCAGTGGGGTAGAGGGCGAAGTCGGGTGAAGATGAGGGTTCGAAAAGGAAGATGAGATGGAGAGGGGGCCGGGCTGGAAGTGTGGAGAAGCGAGGTTGAGATGGGTGGTGAGGACCACAAGATTAACTCTTGCGGCTTTCTCCTATACTCTCTCCCCGCTCATTCCCCTGGACAGCCTCCGCAGCCATTTCATCCGCGACCTTTTCCTCCAAAGTCTCCTTATCCTCAGCTGCCGCTCTCCCGCCCACCGCTCCATCAACCTTCTCCTCATCCCTACCGTGTGGCGTCAAATCCCTCCTCCTCAATCCCCAACCCTCACTCCACCCCAACCACCCCTTCTGCCACGGTCCACGGGCAAGACAGAGCGCCAACGCTGCACCAATAAACCCAACACTAGCACTCCCGGATCTGACCCATCCCCCTCGTGCATACAACGAGTTTCCTGCGGCAGTACCGACTAGTTGTCCGACGAAGACACTGAGCATGAATGCGGTATTGACCCTGTTCCTCGCTTTTGGCGCGATGGCGTAGATGGCGGATCTGTTTGCGATTTGCGCAGTCTGCAGCCCGAGATCGATGAAGAAGGCTTGGATGACGGGGCCGGCGACGGTGAAGGTGCCTGTGTAGGTACCGATAGCGACGCCCGTGAGGCACATGAGCTCGCCGAGGATGACGGAGAAGAGAGGCACGAATTTATCGATGACGAAGCGGGAGTAAATAGGTCCGAAGCACATGCTTAGGATTCCGATGAGGGCGAAAAGGCCGATGACTAGAGTTGAATAGTTGTACGGCGGCGAAGAGAGGAGGAACGTGAGAGTCGTCCAAAAAGATGTAAACACGGTGGACGTGCAAAGGCCTACAAGACATGCCTGCACCAGAACCGGATGATGCCAAAGCATAGTGATGATGCTCCAGAGCATCTTGAAATAATTCAGACCACCCGGGTTCGTGGAGGGATAGTCTGGCATAAAAAACCATAATAGGATCAGAATCAGATGTTGGAGGCCGAAACTCAGCCAGTAAATGTTGCGCCAGTTGGTGTACTGGGTTACTACGCCGGAAAGAACTCGTGCGATAAGGATGCCCAGGAGAAGACCGGAGACGACGATTGAGAGAGCGGTGGCGCGACGGTGGGGTGGTGCAAGATCGCCGACCAGTGGCAGCACTGCGAGTTGTCACTTGGAGAAGAGAAAAAGCTTGGGCCGGGGGTTGCGCACTTATTTGCGGAGTCACCGTAGTAAGAGACGTGATGAAGGTAAGAAAACAGAACACGGAAAAGGAATTCGTGATGCACAGACCGACCCTAAAGAAAGATCAGCTTCCCCTCGACCAGAGACTTTTCGAATTCGGCATCGATTGTGTACGCACCACACCGTAGCCGTAAACCAAACCAAAACCAACACAAAAGCCCTCCTATAGAAAATATCTCCAAGCGGGCACAGGAATAACAAGCCCCCAGCATACCCGGCCTGCGCCAGCGTAGGGATCAAGCTAACCCGCTCCTGCGAGACATGAAAATCGTCTGCTAATTTATTTAGGATCGGATGGTTGTAGTAGAGGTTTGCAACTGTTTCATGTAGTGTTAGATACCTTTCAACATCAGAGGGGGAGTATCAATAGACTTGCCAGTAAATGCTGCTGCAAACCCAAACAAAAGATTTAATGACATTGAAAAGCCATGAGGGTGTTCTGGGTCGTGTCGGCATCGTTTTGGGGTGTATGTGACTACAGAGTATATCCTGCGCCATATCGAGGATGGTGAGGCCGACTTCGGGTTAGAAGTCGAGGAGGTAGCTGAGGGCAAGTCATTGCCTTGCTCCGGAGGCTGGGTATGGCCCAAAGCATTCAAAGGGCGTAACATGTTCAGCTGCTAACATGATGGGCGGACGATAATTATACTGACAGCGAGTTCCATGACGGAAGATTTAGTGAAAGCAAGATCGGCATATACTCGGGAAAAGTGATGCTTTAACCCCGGATTAAAGCCCGAAACGTGCAGCGGCAGCTAGTCTGGTTGAAGAAGTCTGGTGGGCTAACATCAGCCGGAAAGTCGAGTTAGGGCTTCGCAAGCGAGATGCTCTTGATTCAATTAGAATAATGGTATCAGACGCATTGCAATTGCATGTGAGCCAGGTGCAGTTCAGTTAGGTTATATAAGAGCATGTAGATGTTTGAAATCCCTAGGGATGCTTGAGAGCACCCGGTCGGATGGTGGTGCCAAAGGAACTCAAAAGGTATATAGAAGGAAGGAGTAGTATTATGGAACTATGCACAATATGCCAAGTGGTGTAGATCTGGCATGATACTGAGGGGAAATTAAGGACGGTCTGAAAACAAATGCATGACACTAAAGAGCAACCAAGAAAATATACAGGAACTGGGCCGGGTATCGCAATTTCGCTGTAGACTTTTGTAAGAATTCATTCGATCGTAGCCTCCTCTTAACTTCGTTACCTCATAATCGTCATCATTCAGTCATGTCTCGTTCTCATTATCAATGACGGCGAAGATCGTCAATGGCGTGGATGAAACCTTTCGCGCCTAGCAAACAATTAGCCCATACTTTGAATTGTTCATTGCCTGGGGACGAACCATCGGACTCGTCGAAATGCAGCTCATGCTCGCCTCCGGGTCCCAGCTGGGGACTGTATTCTGTCGTAAATATAAAGCGTTGTAGTTCGGTGAGGTGAATCGTTCTAGAATCGGGCTTCCGCATCCAGATCCGAGAAGCGACTTGATGGGTGATGAAAGCAGTCCATACGGGAGTTCTATTTGGTGTTGACATTGATGCCTCGTATTCAGATGTAGACGCTGCTTACCTCTTGAGTTCTTTCTTCATGACAGATGCTTGCAAGCGTATCCCACCAGAATCTCGATCTTTGAACATTGCAAGGGCATGTTGAAACCCGTCATCGATAATTACGCTAGATCATGTAAGCTCAGAGAAGAAGAAAAAGGAGTAAAGGTCTGTACCCTGCGAATAATAGCTTCTCTCCACGGAGCTGGTCATCGGTGATACGATGGACGGGATTAGGACCGTTGTCTTGGGATCTTAATGCGAGAAACGTGCAGAAAAACATTACTAGTTCTGCCGAAGAGGTAAGCTTAAAGGTACTGTGGTAAGTACCAGGAGCGATGACCAACTTTCGTAACTCGTGAATCTCAGACTGGCCCAACGCTCAACACTTTTGCCCGACTGGCTAATGCGAGTAAAAACTAGATTCGAAGCATCTCGCTTCACAGATAACGAAGTGAGTGAAAGGCAGGATTGCTTTCGAGATTTGTTGGGACGCATGCTTCGACAATGTATCCTTGCTCGCTGGTCGGTGCGCCGGAGGTACAATCTCACAAGAAGATCTCCCTCTTCGAAGGGTCTAAGAAGTCAGGTACCATCCGAAGAGAAGGACTAGAAATCTTACCGTTCGAGAATCTTTGCATGATCAGCAGCTAGCCGTACGCTAGCATCTGGCATATCTACTCCAAAACATGCGGATCTGGGATGCAGTCAGGCTACAGAGACTCGACCAAACAGGGTTCAAGGACGAACACTTGGCCCGGGGTGTCGAAAGCAGTCGTTGATCGGCTTTGTAAGAATAACTTTGGCACCCAATGGTCGCTAGAGGCACCCGTGCTCGAAGATTGCGAGGAAAATGTGTTCGTCGTCGTGGGAGAAATTGGGACCTCAGGAGCAGCCGGGGGATAGTCAAAGTAGTCCTGGTCGAAGCCTGGAGACAAAGGTGATTGCAGCCCATGCCTCATTCTAGTGCCCCCTAGTGGCGGAGATGTTGATGATGGTAACCGACCGTGTGGAGGTCTTCTCCTCTCGAACGATTTTGGCCTTGCAATATCTAAAAGAGTTAGCGGTCTCGGTCTGCACCAATCTCATTGGGCTCGACTTAGTGGTGAGTCTGCGCGTACACGAAAGTTTTTACATACTCGGATCTCCAAGAGACAGATTGTTCACGTCATCTACGAGACTGCCTTGTTGCACTGCTAGCAGCGCTTCGATTTTGTATTCCAGATTCTCATATTCTGCGTGATCGAGGGGTATCCTAAGAAGACACCAAATGTCAGTGGATGAGCAATGCTGGAAGTTTGGAACAGCACCAACCCAGCAATGATACGTGCGAGTCCCATTAGAAAGTTCCGATAGTACCCCAACCGCGTCAAGAGACTGTTTCTACTCTCCGTTAGGAAATGGAGGTCGAGGTCCCTCCACACCTGACGATACGTCGACCTTCCCAAGCCTCCGAAGAGTTTGAGGACATCCTCAAAGGTATAGTCAAGACTCAACCGTACCGTCCGAACGTCTTCCGCAATCAATTCATATCTTCGGTTGAACCCGTAATCGCCAATTGCTGTACTGAGCTCCCGTAAGGCTGAACTGATGGCAAAACACTCGGCGATTAGCCCTGTGATCTCGGTTGCAGACTCCGGCACGCCGTCCAAGAATTTGTGCAAGCCAGAGGCGACGTCCTGCGCACTTTCGGCCACAGCGATGAGCGCCGCCATGGACATCTCAAAACACCGGCGACCTCTCCGCCGATGTCGACTGAGAATATCAGAGATTTCCTCGCATGCTTATTCTTCAAGGTCAAGATGGGGGAAAGAATCTGGCAACGCGTCTAAAAATTCTCGAGGATTCACGGTGCGGCTCTTCTAACGCTGCAGATTGAGGTCGGATCAGCGAGTGCCAATTGGCAGGCTGCTTTGGTGCGTTTTCAATATTCCTCGAGCCGTCGAACCATGACCTCGCCCGCCGAAGTAGTGCGTCCGAAAATGCTCTTTGGTGCCGTTCGTACATGATCCCACGCAGCGAAAGGAGATTACGGGCACAATGTAGCAATGATAATGGCCTCTCGGTCGATCTCAATGGCTGCTTACCAAGTATAGGGCACGCACGCACCTAGTGCGCGTGTGTGTAATCCTGATCTGGTGCAGTAGTCATTGTGTTCTCCCCAGTGGTATGAGTGGGCCCATCTCGGGTTCAATGGAAATTCTCGTGCCTTGGCTCCCCCTAGCTGCTCACGGACTGCATGAGCTGTAACTCTTAGAGAGTTCTGTGGGAGGATTTGGCAATGTGCACAGACATTTGCATAAGCGGGGGTTATTTATTCTATCCTGTGAGATGGTTCTGCGTTGCACTTGTTGAGCAAGAAAAAAAGTCACGGTCTTCCCGGGGTTCTAGAGTAAGGTAGCACAGAGGGTAAAGAGTCAAAAGCTGAATCTCACGCTATTTTACAGTGTATGGCTATTAGCTAAACCGTCCCGGAACATGCCACCGTCACGTCAAGTAACATCATCAGCTACCCATGCCACCATTGATGATGATACCATGAAGTCATCCGGGATTCTAAGAAGAAGCCATTTCCCGCGCAACTACCTCGCTAGCAAGCAACACAGAGCCAGTTATCCGATACCAGTAAACATGTAAGGAAAGAGAGAGGCGTTGAGAGGGAGAACCGCGACGACATGCAAGGCGATGAGAGCTTGTCCGTCTATGGCGACGGAAGACTCGCATTGTCGTCAACGTCAAGTGAAAGGCCGGTCACTCCTCCTCTTCCTCCTCCTCATTAGCCTAGATATCATGCAGGTTAGCTTCTGAGCTGACGCACAAATCACTAGAGGAGGACTCCGTACTTACGTTGTAGCTAGCCTTCTCGTCTTCGTAGCGCTGCTTGTCGGTTTTGGCCAAGGCCTCGTACGGCTCACGTTGCTTCATGTTCAATGCCTTCCATCTCTCACCAAGTTCCTTGCCAACCTGACCTGAGCACACGAGCCGGTTAGCAGATACCGCCGGGATTGGCTAAAGATGGTGCATACCGAAGGAGATTCCAGGCTTCTCCGACCTTACGGTGTCACGCATTTCGTTGGCGAAGAACATGTAGGCGGACAGACCACGCTTGGGCGCATTAGGGTCTGGCGACGCGTCAGCTAGAGAACAGCATGGTTTACAGTAGGGCCATGAGTTTACCCTTCTTCTTCTTGCCTCCGTCAGCGGCGCCCTTGGCCTTGGTCTTACGGGTGGTGGTCTTGTCTTTAGGCATTGTGTCTGATCTAGCTTGTAGAAGTGTCAGTGAACGAGGCAATCAGGTCGTCCGAACCGCAATGCAGTGCGACATGACAGAATGCGGGGCCTAAAGTGTTGTAATGTTGCTGTTGTAGCAAGATCGCGTTGGTGCGCAAAAACAACAACATCGCGAAAATCAACATTCGCGACGGCAGAAAAGCGAAGCTTACCGCGGGTCGTGGATGTAACGGAGAGGGTTGTGGTGGATGCTGATGGTGATCTGTTATGCTGGTATTCCGTATCAGATCATCAACTGAAGCACATCTCGAAGAAAACACATTCCATTGCTGGACGGTGCAGATGGAGGCTGGCGACGACATGATGAAAGATGTAAACATGGTAGGATCGAGCGGGGTGTTTCAATGTGTAGATGATTCGAGGTGAAGGAATTGTTAGTGATGATACGTACTCTTCTGCGTTACTCTCAGTATAGAGAGCTGTACGGGCTGTTTTGGGTGCGGTTGGCAGGCAGGCAGGATTTTGGGAGAGAGATTTTGGGAGAGGGGATTTGGGTGAGGGATTTTGGGTGAGAGGGAAATCCGGGTGAGGCAGTACAAGTACTCTGCTGCTACTCTACTAGAATACGGAATACTGCTACCTTACTTTTAGCCCCTTCATTCATTCCCCGCACCTCCCACTTGCATCTGTCTACAACCACAAGCCAATCAATCAGCCCGATCGATCACTGAAGCCTCCCTTTGCTGGCAAATGGCCCATGAATGAATGCAGGGCCACTCTGATGTACCTACTGCTTGCAACATTGCGGTCGCCTTTGTGCTCTAAGACGATTATGCTGGCAATCATGCAATATACGCGTGTTGTGGCTAGGAGCACATTGATCTATCCTGTGATTGGTTGGGATGACGATGCTTTGTTGTTGGTCCTTCAGCCGAGGGAGTCTAGCCACTTGCGGTTAGCCGAGCGCTAGCCTACGTTGCTCGTAACGTGACTGCCTCAATAGAAACACTCCACTACTATCTCTATACGTTGAGATTTGGAGGTCTACCAACCTTTGGACTTTCAGAGACATACTTCCATATTTTCTCAGGTCGTATTCAGGATATTGTGCAACGACAACGGTTTGCCCGTAAGGATTGGAGAAATCGGCACACAGGCCACTTGTGTTACAGCAGGTCTGATAGAGTCTTTGATGACATTTCCATACCGTTGGGGGTGGGATAAGTGTTGCGAACATGGCTTTCGACCCGGCAGGATATAGTTCAAGAGTAGTCTCGACAGTTTTGCGTGTATATGGATTTATTAGTCCCTCCCTTCCTAAGAATACCTAATTATAGAAGTCGACATCCACCGTGATACTGATCGAACGTTGAACACTTGTCTTGTTGTCTATAAGGTTATTAGAAATTTGAAGTGTCAAAGCCAATATCTAAGAGAGTGCTGTACCCAAAGTGTATACCAACGAAAGAGTACGGACTTTTGAGAAGCGCCGTTAATAAGCTCTAATACCAATCCAGACTATCGTAGTCCCTGGCACCGGTTGGGAAGGTTGGACGGGCAAGTTGGGAGGAATGTCTTCCGTTATGAGGTTTGTCTGATTGGCAGATTGCCTACCCACAAGCTTTACCAGTCTAGTACTGCTTCACTTGCGGGACTGGTATCCATCTTATAGAGTACACATCCAGATCTGATAGGTCAATCCTCTTCATCTTCTTCGTCCAGGACCAGATCTCGCAGTTCATCATCTGCAGCCCAGTCAACTCCACTTCCCACTACTATTGCCGCAACAACACTCTTCATGATTCTCCATCTGGTATTTGCTATTTCGGTATCGGCTTGAAGTCTCTCAAGCTGTTTGCTTGAACCGGAACCTTGAATGGCGTTGTTACGCTGAATCCTTGTTTGATTTGCGAGGTTCAAGAGTGTCGTTGCTGTTTCTCGATGTTGTCTCAGAGCACGAATGTTCTCAGCTTCAGTCAAAGTAGTAGACTTCGATATTGAATCCAGTTCAGTTGACATGTTCGTATGTGCGATTGATAGTACATCCCGGCGATCGATCAAGGGATGTAGAGACCTGATTTTTCATGAGTAAGTGAACCGCTAACGCACGAGTAGGGCAGGTTTCACATTTCTGCTGGGGTTGCGTTAATTCCTGAATGTACAGCTTTGAGGATGGGATCGGCGACAAGAACGTTCTCGACGATACTGTTCCTAAGTAGGTATGCTGCTCTTGCTTCGAGGCAATCCTTTTCGGCAGCCTTGATCTGGGTATGAGGATCTCCGTCCAGTGAAAGTTCGCCCACTGTTGTATATATGTCAGCGAATTCCCTGACGTCAAGTTATCTCTTGCCCGTTACTTGAAGGAAGCTCATTTCCCGCCTCTTGAAGCGCAATCTCAAGCTTCAAGTCGCTCAGGTGATCGTACAAGGCGAGTATCTGCGCTTCCACATCGTAAAATGACAGAACGTCGCGTGACTCATTCACTGCAAATCCGGCAAGGGCGGTGGCATACTCTGAAGTGTTACCTCCTTTGCTCCGTAAGCTTGACTCATCGGCTGCCGCGCTGGAATCCATTCAACGTTGTTCTTTTACTGATGGACAAGGAAGGTAGATTGTTGGCGTAAATATTTTGAGAGGTCATCCCACTAGCCGTCGGCACGGAACTTCCCATTTGACCGTGAACACCAGTACGACCAGTTACAATCAACAATCAAAAGAGTGGTGGAGATGTATGGGGGATGTCACTATACGTATTCCTGGCACATACTGGAGTGCGTCTCACGGCCGATTCACGGTCATTCGCTTCGTATGTTCTGCAAAGCATCTGAGAGAAAAGTAGCGCCGTAGGAGAGAATCTGCTAACGACAGTTGTAGAACTGAGAGCTTGCAGGCATGGATCTACCGGAATACATCTATCGAAGCGGCCCATCAGATTTTGATGACCGCTCGGGGGAAGCCGGTCAAGGTCCAAACACTATTGACAGAGGTTTGTTTGCTCGCCCAGGAGTCTCCGAATTCAGAGCTAATCAGGCTTCTAGAAGGAAATCTTCTTGTACGATAGGCGAATATTATCCCAATCCTTTTCAGATGGCTCCAACGACTCTATCTCGCAAACTCCTACTCCGAAACCTTACTCCCCAAAGGCAGCTCCAGATACGCTGGCGGACGGAAACAGCCTTGAAGCATGGAAAACTCTGTTTAAAGACCGGCGCGCTTGGGCTGTCGAACTTACAGATATCGCTTTGTTGATGGTGAAAGAAGTCCAGAGAGTAGATGCGGAAACTAGTGTGGTTCGGCGGAGCGCAGCCATCGCCGTGGAGAACATCAAACAGCATCTGGCGTTTTTACGACCAAAATTCGAGAGTTCTAAGACCTGGGCCGATAGCACCATGCAAGACCAAGCCTATCTGATTTCGAGCTGGGAAGCTCCGCTAAAGAAGTATCCTTCAATACCTGCGCTAGAGGAGCTTGGATATTGCATTTTTGGTGCCCAGGCAGTTTTGGAAGGCCGGAAAGCAACAGGTAGCTTACGTCTTGACGCTACTTTGAACGATCTAGTCAACGTTACGGAGGTGCGAAGCGCTGCAGTGATTGCTCACGATATTTCTCGGCGTTTCACAGATCGCCTTACCGATCTCAACCAAACCTTCGAGAGTGTCGTCCAAGGCGCCAGTGACGTTATGGATAATTTTAGTCAGACTGCCGATTTATCAGATAGTGACGCTGTAGAACAGGCTGCTCGCCTGATGGAGGAGATCGAAGCTATCGCAAAAAAACTTTACGCCGATTATGAACATATTCTTGGGCTGCAGAACACACTAAAGTCCATATCTCAAGTCTCAAGGACAGCACTGTTGCACACAAGAAATTTCCTCCCATCCCTGTCACAGACCATCTCGGAGATCAATCAATTGTTGCGTCAGAGCACAGAACGGAAGAACCTTGTAATGGCATCTGCATTACGATACATGCAGAAGATCGCGGCGATCGAATCAAGGATAGCACTCGTACAATCGCAATTGGCAAATTTGGACATGGACAAGGGAGAAGGGCAGGCTTTTGATACCTTGAATTTTGTTATCAGATTACCATCTGTCTACGGCTATCTTTTGATCGAATGTGTAAGACGGTGGGAGTGGACTGAGAAGATGACGGTTGACTCTACATCTTTAGTAGAGGAAGTAGCCACCTTCAAAGAAGAGGAGGCAAGGCGGCGAAAGAGGTGGGTGAAAGACATGGATGGCACGGTCGATCTTAAATCCATCGATCATATGGCACTAGGAGTGGATGTCAATATTCAAGCGCAGAAGCAGCAATGGCCGAATGTCACCAGGAAGGATGTCACCCAGTACACCCAAGCTCTAACGCATTTAGGAGGTTTTGATGAAACTGTTAACGAAGTTGAAGCGCTTGTAAGGATTCTAGATGCACCTACAAGGCAGCAAGCTCGGAGGGCGAAAGCTTTCAAGAATGGTAGTATTCATAACGCAGCGTTCGGCAATAATTCCCTCTTGCTACGTGGCGACGAAGAGATTCTGAGGGGCATGAAGAGCGAAAAAATAAAAGTCGAAGACAAGCTCAAAAGCTCAGAAAGTCGAATCCGCAAATTAGAGGACCTTCTACATAGACAGAGCCAAGTCTCCAGGCCGACTAGTGGTAATGCCTTTGCTATCAGTAATGGTACAGGCCTTGAACGGCAAGCGACTTCGCCTATCCCAGCTTACGTTACTTCCTTGACGAAGCCTCAAGGAAGTCTTTCGCGTAGATCTTCGGTATCATCGCGACGATACTCCATACAGAATGATCATGAGGATAAAAGTTTAGCTCAAAGAATTACAGGTCTGGAAGCTGAGATAGGGAGCTTGAACCGCGAAGCCGCAGCAAATATAAAAGCGGAAAGTGAACTAAAAAGTCAGCTGCAGGATGTAGTGTCAACTAACACAGATCTGCTGGGCAACTTCGAAGCTCAACAACGGGAATTCGACGGGGAGCGTCGATCCCTTGAGGAAGAAAATAGCAAACTAAAGCTAAAACTAGAAGAGATGGAGGATGAGGTTGACCGCATGCTCGAGAGCCGCGATCATTCAGACAAGATACAATCTCTGGAGCAAGAACTTGACCTAGCACGCAATGATTCAGCTGCTCATGTACAGAAAGCGCAAGGGCAGATAGAATTCCTCCATAATGATTACACCATGCAGCGAGAGAAGGCCAACCAGCTGGAGCGCCAGCTAGAGCAGCAAGGTGCGGAGAATTCTGAGCTTACCGTTAAAAATAACGAATTATCTGTGCGACTGCAAAGCCGAGGTGAAGCTCAAATAGAGCACCACCGATCTCTGCGAGCCGCACTCCTTCAGTTATCTAAAGACGAGAGCGCTTCAAAAGATTTCAGTGCACTAGTTGAGCTGGTAGAATCCGTCGCTGAGAGATCAGCAGCTCACACAGCGGAGCTCGAAGATCTGGTCAAGGCGCTACGCGCAGACAACGTCGCTCTCGACGACCGAATTAGATCTCGAGACCAGAAGATTCATGATCTGAAAGAAAAGATCGGAATAGAGGAGATGGAGGTCTTTACCGTTCGCGAAAACCTTGCTGAGCAAAGAACCCGATATTCTTCCCTACAAGCGGAGCTAGACACTGAGCGAACGGAACACCGTGAATTGAAAATCAAGTATGCTACTTTGGAGTCTACTTCCGGGTCGCTAAAAGCCGAGATTGTAGATAAAGATCGCATGGTTGCCGACATAGCTGGGAGAAAATCCGCTCTTGAGGGGACGATCCAAATTCTCCAAACAGATCTTACCGACAAGCAGAGCAGACTCGAGGATTTGCGGAAAGTCTATGATAAATTAAGCGCTCATCTCGGCTCTCGAGCAGCTCGCGCTGAGGATATCTCTAGGAGACTTTACTCGCAAAACAAGAGCTTGAGCCGGCTGCTGGAGCAGGTCGGTCTCACAGTCACGAAGCAGGATGACACCATGATCATATCGAAAACTTCCAGGGCGGTAAGTGCCAGTACAGTTATTAATGAAACCTCAATGTCAATGAACCGCAGCCTTTCAGGTCCATTGCCATCCAAAACCGACTTCGACACCCCTGCGGATACCGAGATTCTTCGATGGGCACGGATCAATGACCAAGACGCAGAAGCACGGCAGTTCGAACAGTACATTCGAGATGTTTCTAGTTTCGACATGACTGCGTTTAGCGAAGCTATCATCAAGCGAGTCAAAGAAGCTGACCACACAGCTCGCAAATGGCAACGAGAAGCCCGAGCATACCGCGACAAGTCACATCGCGCACAGAGCGAAGCTCATGAAAAGATCGCTTTCAGATCTTTCAAGGAAGGGGACCTGGCGCTCTTTTTGCCGACTAGGAATCAAGCTACCAGGCCTTGGGCAGCGTTCAACGTAGGCGCCCCTCACTACTTCCTGCGCGAGCAAGATTCACATAAGCTTCGTACCAGAGACTGGCTTTTAGCAAGGATATCGAGAGTTGAAGAGCGCGTCGTGGACCTTTCTAAATCTATCAATGGCATAAACCTCGTTAGTGATGGGAAATCTTTAGGCGCAGCAAGCGACGGTGGAACTTCCTTCGATGACGAGAACCCATTTGAATTATCTGACGGCTTGAGATGGTATTTGCTTGACGCTGCAGAGGAAAAGCCAGGTGCTCCGATTAATATTGGCCTTAGCAAGGTCACGGTGGCGTCTGCGAACGTAGACGCCAAAGGTAGCATTCGGATGAAGAAGTCACTAGATGGCAATGGCGCGACCAAGACATTGACTCGCAGTCTCGACAGTCGTCGCAGCAGCACGAACTCTAAAAAAGGGCTCATTGCTACAACCTCAACACCCAATATAAACAGCGGCCAAGGCGAAGCGCCAGAGACCAGCGTTTCGCAAATGGACGGTGCATCGAAAGATACACAAAAATCGTCGACAACTCAAGAGGCAGCTGCAGAACCCTCCACTAGCCAGAACGCGGAGGAAGTACGCAGAAATCTCCTTTGGGGCCCGTGACACAGCAGCGGCCCACATTGAAAATCGGACTGACTTTTTCAGCAGGGGAAGGCTAATGCGTCACCGTCTAGATCTCTTCGCGCGGGACACCCACAATCCCGGAGGTCATCCCCCGAAAAGCCGAAACACAAACCGTGGGATGCGCTTTGGTCCTATGATGTGAGTCTAGAAAGCGGGAAGGGGAAGAAGTGAGAAAGGCGATACTCGAGCGAAGTTGGGTCATTGTCGGACTGCATGGTAAATTTCAAGGCGGATATACCCAGGTGTGCATGTTATCCATACCGTTTCATGTACATTGATGTCTTGCTGTAACCTCAAAGTTCAAGCTGGACCTATTAGATGGCATTCAAAGTCAAGCAGAATCTTTGAACTACCATAATACTTTACAATAAGACGTGATACGGGGAATTTCATGCCAGAGATTAAAGCTACATTCCTAGTCGACTCACCAGAAAAGAAACAAAACCACTACAGTACATCATTGTACTGACGTCATTAGGTATCGAACCTACTATGAATTACTGTAAGTCCTCCCTGTCACTGCCCTGATTACCTCAAATCTAGTACTTTTCATACGCTTTGCCGTATCACAGCGTCGTTACAAACCGTACCATGGAACATTTGCATAGACTTATTTCAAAGCTGCGATGTTTGCTTTTGACATTTCTTTCAACAACTATCAATCTTCAATGATGATCTGATGAATCAAGTCTTTGTCTAACAGATTTCTTCGCAACCTTTGAGAGATAATTCTCTTGATTAAACTGTCAGTCTGCTCAAATGTAAATCTTCTTGCGACATAAATCATCTGTTTCAAATAATGTTCGCTCTGTCGATCAAGACATCAGTTAACGATGTGATGAGTTCACTTCTTCTGAATTTAATTTGATAGACTTCTGCTTTCGCTGAAGTTCACTTGAGAATTAATTTCTTAGCTTCTTTAGCTGTGAGCTGTCGAACTCTTGAACTGCGACATCTAAAGAGAAGTAACTCGCTCGTCATGATAGTTTGCCCTCGGTCAACAGTTTCCACGCTTCGGTTAGCACTGCTCCAGATTGTTCTTCTAACGCAGCTACACTCAAGAGAATATTCTGCACGGATCGTAGCTTTTCAGCCGTGGTAATCTTGTGCTCAATGAACAGGAGCTCGGGGCCAACAGGACACAACATCGGTGGTGCGTTCATTCACAATATCCTCTCCGCAACCGGGCCGTGTGGGATGGGGGCGCTGAGTTCCCGAGGCCATGGAAAGGGTGTGCGTCTGCTTAGAAAACCTTGGCTTGTTTGCGGGGGGAGTTTGGGATCGGGGACTCGTGCTACTCGGTTTTGCGTCCTGGAATCTTCTCTTTACGTCCTTCGTGGCTGTGTCCTGAATATGCGCCTGTTGTTGATGATAAGAGCCCGAAGCTCCTCGGTTTCTTTGTGTGGTGAATCCGGGCTGGGGGGGTGGGGGAAGTTTCTTATCTCGACGAATATCTGTCTTCTGCTGCTAAAGCGAATCTATGGAAGCGAGTTCTCCCCTAGGTTTTGCCATTGTTGATTGAGGCAGCAGCACTATTAAGGCTACCGCTGTCGGATGACGGTGGTAGTACCTGAGGTGTGCCATGCATATGTTGTGTCAATTCGTGGAAGAGCTGATCGAATTGCTGTCTGGCGTTGCCGCGTTGTGCAGTTTGACGAGCATTTGCGGGCTATACTTTGAGTCTCAATCTCAACTTCTTCTGATGATCATTTAACGTCGTCTTCTCAACGACGTCTTGATTGACAAGAATCGGTTGTTTTCAAAGAAAATGAATCATTTAATCATTGAATTTTCAAGCTTTTCTCAACGAGTTTGTTCAGATTCTTATGATAAAGAAAGTTCTTGTTCAGATCAACGATGCATCAATCGTTTGCTTCGATCTTCTTGACAGTCTCAGTTACTAAATCTGACTCTAGTAATCTTGATAATCAAGATAGCGTTACAACGCTGCGTGCATCATCTGTTTTCTTTCTATACTGTGTTAGATTCAATATCAACTTCATTTCTCTTGTATTGAAGTTTCTTTTGTTTCAAGCTTTTAACTTTTTGATATAAATGATCTTTAGATTCGCGATGATTTTCTTTATTTCTTTCTTTCTCTGATTTAAATATTTGACATTAACACTAATCTTGATGAAGAAACTAAGAATATGATGATTGAGATCATGACTCACAAGATGTTGTCATGATGTCAGATCATCAATTCAATTTAGAACATAAATCGTCAATATCTTAGATAATCTTGATTCATTGAACTAGTTCAATGAATCAAGTCATCAATCTAGTCATCATCATCTTAATCTAGTTTCAGCAATTCTGTTTTGATCATCTCAGTCGTGTGCACGAACTTCTGTAATCTTAAGTCAATAGAACTACTGTCTAGCCTTGATTCTGCTCGATTCATGTATATAAAAGTCAAGCTCTCGTTCTTTTCTTTCGCTCTTGATCTTTTATTTTATACATTATCTGATGTATTGTCTTGTATCTAGATTCTATCAAAGTAATAATAATAATATCAATCTTTTATATTGATAGTATCTTTAGTTTAACTCAGTCTCTGACATTATGAAAGATTTACACTTTCTGCAACATTTTCATACATTGAAATCTCATTTAATTATTCTTTCGCTCAAATGAAGTCATTTCACAATCTCTTGATTGATGATGAGCGTGCTGTTGAACAGTTCGCTCAAAGTGTGATCAAAAATTCAGTCAAGATCTTTCGCGTAATGCAAAAGCTTCAAAATCAAGTTCAACAACATGATGTTATCATTTCATCTTCATTCATCATTCTCAATTCTTCAATTTATATAAAATTGAATTCTCAGTTTCTTGCAATGATAGCTCAGATCATTGTACAAATCTTGAACAATCAATCTTTCTTCATCGTTCATTCTTTTGCAAATTCTGTCGTTGTCTTCATTGCTTTTAGATTTAAGAAGCTTTTTGACAAATTTGAGTATGAAAGAGACAAAGATCGATTGAATGTATGAGAGCAGAGTCTGATACAACGCATGAACATGAACGATGATCATTATTTCTCTCATCAAGTCAAGATCATTTATGTTGAGTCATAATTCATCATAAATAAGAAGACTTACAATCTAATGAATCAATATCAAGTCAATGATCTCTGTATCATTTTCATCTTTGCAGATTGACAACACAAGTTGCATCATTACTGCGACAATTCTTTCAAGACAGAAGATGCTCATTTATATTTTCGTGAAATTTTGAAGCAAGACATGAATAACTTTGTTGACTATTACAATTTCTTTTATCAAAAGAAAGAATGTTCTTTGATGAAAGATTTCTCGTTGATTGACTGTCTGAAGCGCAATGTCAATTATTTCACTCAAGTCATCATTTTCTTCTGATGAAATCTCAATGAAACTCAATTATTCATCTTTCATCAATGAATTCAAGCATTTTTTGACATCAATGAAGAGTTTCAGCAGCTTAAGCATCGTCAATCTCACTTCATCTTCATCATTGTTTCATTCATCAAAGTCAAGAATATCTTTGTGTTGACTAGTAACTCTTTGAGTTCAAAGATCATCATCTTTGTGACTGTTGTTTCAACAGTATCTTCATCTCTTTCTCTTTTGTTTCTCAATAAGTTAATAAATTTAAGCTTTGTCATTATCATCATTCAAGATAAGACTTTGATCATTTCTGAGATCAAGAAAATCTGCAACAAGTGAAAGCTGTGCTACTACTGCAAATTGCAACATTCAAGCAAAATCATTAAAAAATGCTCAAATAAGAAGCTCTTCACTCTGCATATCATGAACATTTATGACAATGACATCATCAATATAAATGAAGAAGTCTCACTGTTCATAAGAAAAGTTTAGTTTCTGAGCTAAGTCATGCTCAGAAATCTGTATACATATCATCTTGTCTATTAGTCTTAATCTTTTCACTCTCACTTCAATCATATAGAAAGTTTTTTGCTAAATCTGTCTTGAAACTTTTTGAATTCAATTCAACATTCAAAGATAATTACATGATAGTATTTTATATTTTACGTCAAGCTCAATCTAAAGTTCTCACTCTCGCTCTGATTGATAATGAAGTTTCTGCTTATGTCTTTATGAATAAATTCTTCACGCAACAACATTATTTTTTCTTGCATCAATTAATTCACTTTTGCAGACTTCAAAAATTTGATGATCAAGTTACTTTAATCAATGACATTACTCATGTCATTGAAATCACAATAATTCTTGATGAATACATTGAGAAACTATTCTTTTATGTCATTAAATTAAGTCAGTATCTCATTATCATGAGTTTATCATGACTTCATCATCACGTCATTGATGTCAATTTTGAGCATAATATTCTCATTTTATCTTTCTTCTTCTATCTTAATCATTGTTGCTCATTTCTCGTCAAGATCTATGATTTTAATCAACAAGAAGAAAATTTCTCGTTTGAAGTTAACAAAGTAGCTTTTTCTCAATCTCACTCTTAATTCACTCACAAGAAGCAACTCAGTTCACTCACAAGAAGTAATTCAATCTACAGATTATTCACAAGAAGCAATTCAGCATTCAATTCACTCATAAGAAGTAATTTAGTTTCTCATTCATTCAAAAGAAGCAACTCAGTTTTCAGTTTGCTCACAAAAAGCAATTTAGTCTTTCATTCACTTGAAAGAAGTAACTCAGTTCTCAATTCACTTGCAAGAAGTAACTCAGTTTTTCATCTGCTCACAAGAAGCAATATAATCTCTCATTTGCTTATGAGAAGTTAACTAATATTCAGCTCGTTCATAAGAAACAAACTTCGTTCAATCTTGTCTTTCGTTTGAAACAAGAAGCTTTTAATTGTATTCTTCAAGTCATTCAAAAAGAATACTCATCAAAAATCAAATGTCAAAATTCTTTCTTCTTTAGAACTTTTGTTGTTTTTCAAGCAGATCAATTCAATCAATCTTTTATACAACTTGACATAGTTAAGTTGAAAGCTTGAAGCTTTGATCATGCTGCTCATGTCAAAGACATTGAAGTGTTTAGCATCATTTTAAAAAAGATCAATGTTTTCTTGAATCTTGAATCAATCTCATCTTCTAATTTAGACTCTGATGAATCAAAATCACGTTACACGACTTTGATTATTCATTCAAAGAACAGTTCAACTCTTGCTCAGTTTTTATCTCGCTCTCAAAACAATACATATGATAAGAATCATCATTTGAATCTTCATCAAATGAAAAAGAAATTTCATTTGACTGCATTCACGACATAAGAAGATCTTGAAGTCTATTGATAAAGTAAGAACGTTGATTCAGTCACAATTTTATCATTCAAATATTTCAAGTTTCTAAATGTCTTTTTCAAGAAGAACATTGATATCTTGTCTTCACATCAAGCTCATGATCATGTCATACATTTTAAAGAAGATGCTCAACTTTCAGTCTTCGCTTTGTATAACATGAGTCATGATGAAATTCTAGAACTTTGTCATTATTTGAATGAAAATCTGAGCAAAAATTTCATTCAAGTCAATCACTTTCAGACAATCATCTCTGTTCTTTTCATCAAGAAACTTGAAGAAGAACTTTGCTTCTGCGTGAACTATTGAGATCTGAACATTATTACAGTCAAGAATTAATATTCTTTGTCTCTGATCTCAGAAATGCTGAATCATCTGAGTCGAGCTAAAATCTTTATCAAGCTGAATATCATCTTTGCATTCAATCGACTTTGAATCAAAGAAGAAGATGAAGTTCTTATTGTCTTTTGCACTCAATTTGAATTATTTGAATATCTAGTCATGCTTTTCAATTTATGTAATGAGTTTGTCTTGTTTCAGAAGTATATCAACAATACTCTTTGTGAACATCTAAATAAGTTCTGTACAGCTTATCTGAATGACATCTTGATCTATTTTGATAATGAACTTGAGCATGAAATTTATGTCAAGCTCATTCTGTGAAAGCTGCAAGAAACAAATCTTCAGATGAATATAATCAAATGCAAGTTTCACGTCACTCAAATTTTGTATTTAGAATTAATAATCATCATTGAAGAAATCAAGATGAACTCTTTTAAGATAAACATCATTGTTAACTGATTCATCTTAATCAACGTTAAAGACATTCAAAGTTTTCTAGATTTTACAAACTTCTATAAAAGATTCATCTATGACTATAGTAGAATAGTTATTTCGCTCACTCATCTCATCAGAAAAGATGTACTCTTTGTTTGATCTCAGAAATGTCAGATTGCATTCAACATTCTTAAAAAAGTCTTCACTTTCAAGATTATTCTTCATCATTATAATTCAGATCACAAGATTGTGATAGAAATTGATGCTTTGAACTATGTGTTTAAAAACATTTTCTTTCAGTATGATGAGAATGAGATTCTTCATTCAATCACTTATTTTTCAAAGAAGCATAATTCAGTCAAGTGTAACTACGAGATCTATGATAAAAAACTCATGATCATTGTTTGCGCTTTCGAGAAATGATGATCAGAGCTTGAAGACTTTATTTATTCTGTTGAGATGATCATGAATCACAAAAATCTTAAGTATTTCATGTTAATTAAGCAGTTGAATCATCATCAAGCTCATTGAAGTGAGTTTCTGTCTAGATTCAACTATCACATCGCTTATCATTTCAACAAGATCAACGATAAATTGAATGCTTTGACACGTTGCTCAGAAGATCTTTTTAAAGAGAGAGATACATTCAATTCTTGACATCAATATCAACATTAAACAATTCTGAAAACTCATGTTTTAAATCTTAATATTGTTGAGAATCTCATTTTTGACATCTTCAACATCAAAGTCATGAAGTTTCAGTCATAAATCATCGCTCTAGATTCAATTCAGTTACATTTGTTTTCAATTATTTCAGCATCTTTGCAAATTCTAGCTTTCATGAATCTAAAAATCAAAGAATTTGACATTGAAAACATTAAGTCTCAGTTAAATCAAGACACTCTGAATCTTGATGAAGATTCTGCTAACACTTTCACTCAGACATTGTGAAAGTAAGTCAAAATCAATGACAAATTCGCAATTCAAATAATCAAAGCACTTCACAATGAAGTACAACATCACAACAAGATCTCTTTAATTGAATGTAAAGAACATGAGAATCATCTGTACTTTCAAGAAAGAAAGTATGTGCTCAACTCAAATAAACTACATCTTCATATCATTTAGCTCGCTCATGATAGTATCATCAATGATCATTCAGAAAGAGCAAAAAGTTATGAACTGATCAGTCGAGTCTACTGATGATCAAACATTTATAAGTATGTTCAATGCTTTGTATGAAACTGTCACATATGCACATGTTTCAAGCTCTTTAAACAATGAACTCAAGAATAATTGCATTTTCTTTCAGTTCTTGAACGTCGTTGACGTGATATCTTCATAAACTATGTAGATTCTTTATCACTCAATATCTTCATGAATATCACATATAAATATGTTCTAATCTTCATTGATCATTTTATCAAAATGAAACATTTAGTTTTCATCACTTTTATGAAAGTTGAAGAAGCTATCAACTGCTTCTATGCTTATGTTTGAAAACATCATGATTTATTCGAGTTTTTCATATTTGATTGAGACACACAATTCATCTTCAATGTCTGAAAGCATATGTGTAAAATGCTGAAGATAAATGTTAAATTATCAATAATGTATCACTTTGAAATCGATGATCAAATTGAAAAAGTCAATGCTGTCATGAAGCATTATCTTCAAGTCTTCGTCAACTACATGCAAGATGATTAAGTTAAGTGACTTCATTGACGTTTCGACAAAGAGCTTAGATAGCTTGTGAGCTAGTGAGCAGGGTTCATTCAATACTAATGCGCTCAAGACGCATATGCTAGCTACTAGATGAGATGTTTGCTACAAGCTAGCTGTCAGCTGAGTTTGCATCGTTGATTAGCTTACATGCTACATAGATCAGCTACAAGCTGATTTAGCTAATTTAGCACTACTCTTCACTCTACTCGTCTATTTACTCGCTCATCTACTCTTCATTCTACTCGTCTATCTACTCGCTCATCTACTTTTCATTCTACTCGCCTATCTACTCGCTCACCTACTCTTTATTCTACTCATCTATCTACTCGCTCATCTACTCTTCACTCTACTCGCTCATCTACTCTTCACTCTACTCGCTCATCTACTCTTTACTCTACTCGCCTATCTACTCGCTCATCTACTCTTCATTCTACTCGCCTATTTACTCGCTCACCTACTCTTCATTCTACTCGCCTATCTACTCGCTCACCTACTCTTCACCCTACTCGCCTATCTACTCGCTCACCTACTCTCCACCCTACTCGCCTACCTACTCGCTCACCTACTCTTTACTCTACTCGCCTACCTACTCTTCATTCTACTCTCTATCAAACGCGTCGATCGAGCGCATAAAACACGTCAAACAGTGCTTCAAACAATGCTTTCTACATGACTTTCTATCTACTCGTCATTCTACATGCTCAGCTATCTACTCGATAATCTTCGCTCCGAGCCCTATAGGGCTGACGCTAGAAAGTTCGAAGTTTTCACCTTCTTTTTCCCTTCATAGTTTCTACTTTCTAGAACAACAACAATCAAAATATCAAC
>JAABVA010000215.1_pt1 | contig 75888 bp, 89 predicted proteins | sample 5560331 | NCBI WGS metagenome assembly JAABVA01 (sample SAMN12812661, study PRJNA571458) | rock metagenome | isolation source: Antarctica rocks | place: Antarctica: Victoria Land, Mt New Zealand sud | collected 2016-01-07
AATCTTTGTTCATCTCTGTTTATCGATTTACCTGTTTATTCATACACACTGTATGCTTCATACATGCTTCATAGCACATGCTAATTAGTTCAATAGAAAGCACTCTTCATGACTCGATATCAAACTTCCTACCAAACTTCCTATCAAACTCTCTATCAAACGCTCTACCGAATTCCCTACCAAACGCTCTACCAAACTCCCTACCAAACTCCCTACCAAACGCTCTATCGAACTCCCTACCAAACTCCCTACCAAAAGCTCTACCAAACTCCCTATCAAACTCCCTACCAAAAGCCCTACCAAACTCCCTACCAAACTCCCTACCAAACGCCCTATCGAACTCCTTACCAAACTCCCTATCGAACTCCCTACCAAACTCCCTACCAAACTCCCTACCAAACGCCCTATCGAATTGTTATGAAGAAGAGCTTGGAATAACGATAACGGATTCTCTACATCCCATTGACTTTCTCATTGACTTCCCCATTGACTTCCCCATTGGCTTCCCCATTGGCTTCCCCATTAACTTTCTCATTGGCTTTCGATAGGTCACATATGGAGCACTGGATAGGCCACATATGGAGCACTGAGTATATTACATATGAAGCACTGGATACGTCACATATGGAGCACTGGATACGACACATATGGAGCACTGGGTAGGCCACATATGGAGCACTGGATAGTTCACATATGGAGCACTGGGTAGGCCACATATGGAGCACTGGATATATCACATATGGAGCACTCGATACGTCACATACGGAGCATTGAATATACTACATATGAAGCATCGGAAGGGCAGTGGGGTTGATTTTACAAATCTGTTTCTTATTTTGCACTTTTAGGAGATTCGCCACTAAATTTGGTGGGGCTCTCGGCAAATTCTAAAAAACGGCACAGGTTTCGCAATCAACGATACCTAATTAAAAAGACGTAGTGCAAAGCAGTTTCCATCGGAAATGGCGACCCCCTCGTATACTGTACGATCGTAACGGTTCCCTGCATTGAGAAACTCCGCTGGGACTATTCGTCTTTTCTTTCCATTTTGATTCAGGCAGTCGTACAATGGCAGAACTTCAATCCCCCAAAGTTCCTTTTGGCCACCCCATGCGTAATGCCCACTTCAACTTCGCTCCCTCCCATACACCACTTAACCATGGTTCGTTCGGGACCTATCCCACTGCCGTACGGAATAGACTTCGCCACTGCCAAGAACTTGCGGAGGCAAGACCGGATCTCTTTATTCGCTGGGATATCCCTCAAGCTCTCGACTCCTCTCGAGCTGCTCTGGCCTCATTCCTGGGTGTCTCGGACTCGGAGGTCGTTCTTGTACAAAACGCCACTACAGGCATTAATACGGTGTTGCGAAGCTTGAAATACGAAGGAGGAGATGTTATTCTTCATTTCTCTACCTTATACGGAGCCTGTGAGAAAACGGTCTGGTATGTTTGCGAGACCACGAAAGCGGAGAGTGCGGTAATTCAAGTGCGTTATCCATGTAAAGATGAACGGGTTGTAGAAGACTTCGTATCAGCGATAAGAAATGTGAACGGGCAGCCTGGCAAGAGGGTACGAGTAGCCATATTCGATACCATAACCGCTCTGCCGGGAGTTCGAGTACCGTGGGAAAGGTTGTGTGAAGTCTGTCGAGACGAGGGTGTATTGAGCTTGGTGGATGGGGCTCATGGCATTGGTCATATCAGCTTAGACCTGAAGGGAGTGAATCCAGATTTCTTCGTTAGCAATTGTCATAAGTGAGTTGGTTTCTACGTCCACCGTGCCCAGCCCTCTAATTTGAAGTGGCCTGAATTTGTTGATGAAAGCTTATTCATCGATGCACGAATGAAAGATGGCTATACGTACCAAGAGGGAGCGCGGTCTTCTACGTACCCGAGAGGAATCAACACCTAATCCGAACTTCGCTGCCAACATCCCATGGATTTGTACCAGTCCTTGGAAAGACACCAATATTCAACCCTTTGCCACAAGGCAACAGAAGTCGATTTGTGGAATTGTTCCAATTTGCGGCCACCATCGACGCTAGTCCATACCTCTGCATTGAAGAAGCCTTGAATTTCAGGCAAAACGTGTGCGGAGGTGAAAAGAGCATCATGGGCTACTGCGAGCAAACGGCTCTAGAAGGAGGTCGAAAAGCCACAGAAATACTGGGAACAGAGATGATGGAGGAGACTATGATGAAACGAGGCTTGTTTGCAAACGTACGATTGCCATTAAACATCGGGGATGATGTCGGAGAGATCAAGAAACAGAATGCTTTCATCTTCTTGGGTTGGATTGCGAAAAGGCTAGTGGCGGATTATGATACCTTTATGGCTCCATACTTGCATGGCGGGTATTTCTGGGTTCGCATTTCGGGCCAAATATACCTTGAAGTGCAGGACATCGAATGGGGAGCCAGAATGTTGAATGAGCTATGTAGAAGAGCTCGAATGGGGGAGTATCTGCAGATAAAGGCGCAACTCTGAAGGATGTCGGACATGATCGGGGCCTCTCCAGGGTACCTGAAGAGGTGAAGAGACTTCTAACATGTTTCGGGATCTTTTGGTCGAGACCGTACAGTCGGATGCCTAGGACGAACCACACATCACTTTGTACCGGTTGGACCCAACTGATCTTGTTCATGGCTATGAATTAAAAAGTGCCAAGTGGCCAGAGAAGTACGGAGGTGTGGGAACAAGCAAAGTCCGAGATCGTAGTCGTAGATTTTCGGCTGTTGGAGATGGTGGCGGCATATGCACGCTGCAGCTTATGCGTCCACCGTTCTCCAAGCATTGCGTCCTACATAACACCTTGCTCCGTGATTCGATGTTTTGTGAGTATATCAAGCGATGCGATCAAAGCCCAAGGGTAACACCCATGGTTGTGACTTGTCCTTGCATGAAGGATGAATTCGAGAGATCCGCGAATGCGCTGGATAAACAGCCACTCACTTGTCCAGTATGAATACTGAATGGAAGTCTACCACCTGTAGAATAAACACTGAGATACCCGGGACATAGCATCTGGAGGTAGAGGAGAATTTTCTAGTTGATCAGCCCCCAAGGTTCGGCAGGACAAGGGTCAAACTTGGGCTTACCGCTTCAATATCACACTAAGACCTAGGCCTCCAACAGGCTCAAGCTACACCAAGTTTTCAGCGTGGCAATGTAGGTTGCCGTCCGGCTACGTCTTGCCTCTTGCTGCATCTCCAGAACACAGGCCCCCCATATAAACAATAGCCTGACCTCCATAGCCCGAGAGATTTGTCCTCGGTTTGTACAACACCCTAAACGTGAGCGTCATCTCCGATGACAGCAAAACCTCTTGGACCCGTCAAACTGAAAACACATACCTCGTCCTTAGCTGTCAGGAAGACATCATCTGACTCTAGCCACGACGATACAACAATACCTACTCCCTCCGAAACACCCCCCCGGTTCTCCGATTCCAGAGGTGCAAGCCTTCCAGACCTAGACAATCTCGAGAGTGCAAATATGGACGATACCAAAGCAGCGGGTTCCAGCTTAAGGGAAGATGTAAAACCAAATGCGGCCGACAGTTCTACAATACAGAATGAGACCAAGACCCAAGATACTGGAGATGCTAAAGGGAAAAAAGGCTCGTGTAGGAGGCACTCGAAAGGTCTCAAGAAAGCGAACAAGCGCTCTAAGGTCAAGGTAGATGAGTCTAGCGCAAGCGAAAGCTCGTCTTCTAGTAGCTCCAGCTCCAGCTCTAGCGATTCCGACAACCCCACAGAAGCTGAATCTTCCGAGGAGGAGGAAGATCCAGAGACTCTAAAGAAGCGGAAGAGCAAAGCAAGGAAGGCGAAGAAAATGAAGGAGCTGAAAGAGAAGAAGAAAGCCAAATCACGGAAATACAAGGAGCCTAGCGATGAGGAGGACGAATCCGAAGCTAGTGACGAGTCTAGCTCGGAGGAAGAAGAGAAGAGGTGGAAGTTAAAGTTAAAGAAAAAGAAGAAGGCAAAGAAGCACCGAAAGGAGGTAGAATCTTCGGATAGCGAGGAAGAGGAAGAGGACGATCCTGTAGCTCGAGCTCAGGCGCACTTGAAGGCTTTGAAGATGCGAGGCTATCGACGACTGAATAAAGGAGGTCTAAATTCGCTGAACGAGAAGGCACTGAGGAAGGGCCTGAAGTCGAAAGGCAAGAAAAAGAAGAGGCAAGTTTCGTTGGACCGCTTGCTCGCTTATTGAAATGCATTCCAGCGGTGCGGCAACGCTGATAATACACTTATAGGGGCTCCAGAGTAGACTTTGTTCGCATAGATCAACTCTGGGATAGTTCAATACACAACTACAAGCTTACAGAGACCGCCGAAGACGCTGATGCCGATGAATATGATCAATACGTATTTACCGTCCGAAGGAAGTTTGACTGGGAAAACAAGTACACGGAGACTGTAGTTGACATTAAGAGCAAGCCACTCAAAGAAGTCTTGACCCACGTTATGGGGGCTGTCAAAGGAGTTTCATTCGCCGAGGAGACGCCAGTTATAGACCCGAACATGCTTTTTCTGTATCTCGAAGAACTGCGCACCCATATGAAGGAACTCAAATCTCAGAGTAAATCGGAGAAGAAGAAAAAAGCAAAGAAGTCTGCTAAGCTCAAGGCTGATCATGTCAAAGTGCTCATCAAGTACCTTGACAAGGACTATGCTGAGACGAAGAAAACCCTCTATCCGCTGTTAGAATCCAACACCATCACGTTCGACCTTTTGTGGGCCTTGTTTAAGAGTAACGAAATCGCTTACTGTCCGACATACTCAAACCCTGACGAGCCTAGAGCCTTTAAGATCGAGTATGCTACGAAGGAGTCTTCGTTCATGAAAGGCACGTGGTATAGCATCGAAGGCCGCTATCTCGAATACGACGGCAAAACTTTCGGCATGGGAACCATGGAAGTCGAAGTCGAGCAATTCAAAGGCCCTCGCAAAATTACCAGTCTCGCCTGCTATCCCCTCAAATACCACAAGGACTCCGACAACCTCAAACTGCAATTAGTCGAGCGGGGCAAGAAGTTTGTCGCTCTCAAAGGCATGAATTATCGTTTTCATAAGGGTATGGCCTTCTATAAGAAAAAGCGCCAAATCATCAAAGTTAACATCAACGGCCGCGTCATGGTCGATCCTGCGATCCACCGCCGCATCAACCCAAATTATCCCATCTCTACCGTCAAGCCCAAAGATCCCGATATTCTCGAAGAGGAAGAGGACAGCAATGACGACAGCTGCGGCTGTTGCCAAAGCTCCGACGATGACGGTGGGCAAAGACCCACAGACCAGCTAGAAGACGCCGACAAGCCTAGAACAAGAATGAAGCTCGTCATGGACGCTGACGAACGTCCCCACATTGTCGAGGTCGAAATGGACGAAAACGGCAATGAAGTCCAAAAGGAAGATATCGACCAGCTCCCAGGCCAGGATGGAAATGCGGAACGCCAATTCAACGACGAGGAACTGCTTATTGCAAGCCCGGTTGTGCTGGGTTTCGCCTTTAGCGAAAAACTATGGCTCGAGTTTACCGTCAGCGGTATCAATGATATCGATTGGAACGAAGGCGCATTCAGCTCGCTCGTGCTACCCGAAAACCAAAAATCCATCGTCAAAGCCCTCGTCGAGTCCCACACTTTCCAGGCAAGCCGCAACATCGACGACGTCATCCAAGGAAAAGGCCGCGGTCTTGTCGCCGTTCTACACGGTCCTCCAGGCACGGGCAAGACACTTACTGCGGAGGGTATAGCCGAGCTCCTCAAATGTCCGCTCTACATGGTCAGCGCAGGGGAACTAGGCACCAACCCCCGCGAGCTCGAGGCCGAACTAAACAAAATCCTCGACATCGCACACTCCTGGGGCGCCGTCCTGCTGCTTGACGAAGCGGACGTGTTTCTCGAAAAACGCACCATCCAGGACATCCACCGCAACGCGCTCGTGAGCATCTTCCTCCGACTGCTCGAATACTTCCAGGGGATCCTCTTTCTTACCACCAACCGCGTCGAGACCTTTGACGACGCTTTCCAGTCGCGCATCCACGTCGCGCTGCGTTACGGCGAACTGACGACGAAAGCTAAACGCAGCGTGTGGAAAATGTTCCTTGATAAGGTGAAGGCCAAGGATGGGCTCGAAACTGTCGATTTCAAGGAGTCGGATTATGATAAGCTTTCCAGACACAACCTAAATGGCCGTCAGGTATACACTCTCCTCCACCCCCTAATCCTCCCCATCCCCTCAATCTTACACTACCCCTGTGACCACAAAAATCTTTCCACTAACACCCCCCTCAATAGATCAAAAACGCCGTTCGCACCGCCCAAGCCCTCGCGGTCAACTCGAATCAACCGCTCAGTATGGAAAACATCGCCAAAGTGCTCGAGGTGGCCGAGACATTTGAGAAGGATTTGAAGGGCGGGACGGGATATGAAGGTATGTTCTCTCTTTTATTAGCATTTTCCTCGTGGAGCGGGCCTCTGAGAAACAAGGTTGTGAGAGAGTACTAATATTTGGGTACAGATGCCATGAGGAGTTACACCTAACCACCCTCTTCGACCCTCTACATAACCGCTGTAACCGCCAACACCCTTCTCCACTCCCTCCAATCTCCCCTCCCGCACGCCCCTTCCACGATGACGAGTATAGCATAACACAATATTCTTCGACAACACAAACCCAAGGTCACGCAAAACCAAGAACGTACATAGTCAGCCACAGACGGGGCGGGGCGGGGCGTTCACATTTGCATAGCAGCCGAGCATTCTTTTCATTTCCAAATGGTTGAAAGGCGTGATGTCTACTGATTTGGGGAATGGGGGACGGGTGTTGCTTCATTTTTAAATAGCATGCAATTGGGAATTTTCAACCCCTTTTTTTCTTATTCATCCTGCGCAGCTCTCTCCCCCCCCCCCCAGCCTCACTTTCACTCCTCCTCCTCCTCCTCCTCCTCCAGCTCAGCTCAGCTCAGCTATAGCCTAGCCTAGCCTAGCCACACCCCTACAATTGAAATCAAGAATTCAAGCGAACTTTTGAACCCCCCGGTTTTGTTTGGGAATCTCAGTGCGCGAATCGCAAAACATAAGTGATACGATCTGTGATCACAGGTAGGTACAGTACCTAGATATCGCCTAGCGCATATCGCGCTCGTCCACTACCTATGTATGAGCAACCGACGTTGTTGTTGTTAAGCAAGAGGTAAGTAAGAGTGTTGTTGCGTTGGGAGACTTTGAATAGAAGGGAGGGCAGGGGTAGGAGGGGGGCAGTGGTAGATAACAAATTTTTCATCCGTCCGACTTTGTGAGAAATGAGGCGGTTCGTTTTAGCATACAATCGAGGACTTCTCGACTCAAATCTCTGGCCTCTCAGCACAGCTCTTTGCCTTGCCTTTTGCAATGAAAGTTCATAGTTGTATAGTTCATAGTTGTACAGATACACACATGCCACGCTTGCTTGCTCAAAACGCTCACGTAAGCCATTCGCCCCATCCACCTCCCCACCCCCCACCCCCCACCCCATCAGAACCCAAACCTACCTCTTCCCCTTCTTCTTCGCCGCCACAACCTTGAACGCCGAATTCGTTTCCTCCTTCGCAGCAGCGGGTGGCCCTTTTTTCGTAACCTCACTCCACGCGCCACTGCTCTTGCTCTCACCGGCATTACTAGGCGAAGAGCCAAACCCTGAAATGCCAGTGCCAGAACTCGGGCTGGGGATCTGGCCCTTGTCGGCGAGTTTGCGGCGACGGATGAATTCCTCGGCGAAGCGGCGGCCGTCGAGGGTTTGCGAGGAGGCGTAGATGGAGTCAGAGATAATGTCAAGTTCGGGAGGGAGCATGAGGAGTTGAGAGACGAAGTCATGGACTGGGCAGATCGAAGTGTTAGCTCATGGGTTAGGGAGTTGATAATGTAGTGGGATGGGGTTACCAGGGATATTGGAGTTAAGCCCTTTGCTCAAAGCAGCCTTTGCCCATTTCTGGAATTCTTCGTTTGCATTCTGCTGTCCTGGAACAGAAACCCCTGCGGTGAGGCTCCGACTAGAATGGGCGGGGGTTTTGGGCTTCGCGACTTGAGCTGGTGGCTGCACGATCCCTGCGCTGGCAGCTCTGGCACCAAGGGCCGGAGCCGGACCGGTAGGAGTCTTGAGCTTTCCGGAAGCTCCAACGGTAGTCCATGCACTACTTGCGCCTTGAAGATTAGGTAGAGTAGCCTTACTGGCTAGGTCAGCGTATCTTTTGCCACCAGCGGTGGGAACCACATTCGAGGTGTTGGTTGCCGCGCTGGCGGCCGCAGCAGCGGCAGCCCGGTGTTTACGTGCCTCTTCTTCCTTCTGGATCTGGGCTAGAGTCTTCTTGGCATTTGCAATAGTTGTGGACGTTGCGGGTTTACTAGCAACTGGCTTTGCCCATGCTGACGGTCCGGTAGATTGCGGAACGGCTGGTGATACTCCAGTAGCCCAATTTGCTGACGAAGGCAAACCTGGGGCTGGGGCGACGGCCTGAGGTTGATGGAGACGCTCGTGCTCAGCCAAGGCCTTTCTAGCGGCCGCGGCAATCTCTTCTTGCTGAGCCGCTTTGCGAGCTTCTACCGCCTGAATTTCTTTCAAAGATGGTCCTTTAGCAATTTCATTATTTTCCTTGGCCCAAGGAGCAATTGTTGCGTTTGGGGTTTCCACCGATGGCGTCTGAGACGCAGATCGAGACTCAGCCGCTAGCGCATCGGCGACATTGGATCGGTTCCGTTGGGCAGCAGGAGCTGGTAGGGGTGAACTTGACTGTGGTGGTGGAAAAGGTTGCGGTAGACTAGATTCGATCTTAGCCCAAGGCGATTGCGGCTGTCCCATGGGAGACTGCTTGGCCGCTGCTTTTTGCACCTGTTCAGTCATGGAGAGTGGTTCCGGTAACTTTCCAGTAGCCAGCGCTGCCTGTTGTTGGGCATCTCCATAATCGGAATTTATGTCTAGTACTCGCTGCTGATGCTCAATTTCGGGTGTAGGTTTGCCGATTTGGCCAAGTTCGCCTCCATGTGGCTGACTCCTTTGCTGCTCTTCCATTTGTGACCGTAGCTGATGATATTGCTCATACCGTTCCGCTGTGACTCGATTTTCATCAGAGCCTCGCTGCAGTAATTCATACTGCTCTTGCTCACGCTGTAATCTGGCTCGCTCTTGCAGCATAGCCTGCACTTGCTGTTGATGACTCAGATTGTCTTGTTGACTCGCATTATAGGATGGACCCGTGAATGGAAGCTGGTTTCCACGCCCAGCGTTCATTCGTTCCATGAAACCAGGCAGCTCATCTTCACGCACTGAGCTTAATGCGTCAGATCCAACGCCTAAAGGGCCAGCATTCCGGGAGAGAGGATCGAAGAAGTTCGGAACCGTTGCTGGCGGTTGAATTGGACCTTGAGCGGGGGAAGGCTGATATCCAGTAGGGGAGGTAATGCTTCCGTAGCTAGGTTGGCTTTGCAAGCTGTGAGCACTTGAATGATGGTGGAGCTGTTGGCCATGGATGCTGTGTGGGCCGCCTTGCATGTGCTGCATTTGTTTAATCATGACTTGTTGCTGGGCCAGGTGCTCCTTCTGTCTTGCCATAAGATATTGCTCTTCCTGCTTCCGTCTCTCAAGTGCATTCTGCTGCTCAGCTGTCAGAGTGGTACCAAAGCTTGGGAAGCTACTAGCGAAAGGAGGTTGAGCTGAGCTAGACTGCGCAGCAGACGGTGTTGTTGCTGGAACTGAACCTGAAGTGGGAGCATTGCTACTAGGCATAGCACTGGCAGAACCATGGGGTATGCCAATTTGGGGAACCAGGAATGGCTCACGAGAATTTCCGATCCGTCGTATCAATTGCGCTAGAGGCTCATAGTCGGCATCTTCCAGCTTCTTGACTTGCAATTCCGGAGAAAAGAAGCCTGCCTTGTACCAGTCATGCATCTCTAGCCCTGACCATGGCCCCTGGGTGGTTCCTTGAGGGTCTCGGTAGATCCATCTCATGCGGTCTGGCATTACCATTTGACGCTGCTGCGTTGCAGGCATCTGACTGGCATCAGCGCTCGAGTAACCTTGGTCTTGCGCTCGACCAAAGTATGAATTACCCGCGGTAGATGCAAGTGATGGCGTTCCAATTGCGGCCGAGAAAGGTGCCTGAGACGACATCGATGTTGTTACTTGACTGAGCGTCATTTGACCGAGCTCCTCCCTAGAAAATGATGGGTTCGCCCCTGGCGTGCCCCTACTCCGGATGTCAAGGTTCCCAAAAAGGTCGTCTAACACCACGCGCCCGAGACGCGAAGAGCTCTCTACATCCCGCATTCCTGAGCCCATGCCGGGTGCATTGCTTACAGGAAGGTTTCTCGGATAAGATTCACCACCGTCGCTATGTCCCTGCTCTTGCCTAAACTGGTCTCCACGCATCTGTTCTTGCGTGGCATGCGGGAAGATCGAAGCCGTCTTACTCCCGCGGCCTATTGCACCTAAGGCACCAGATGGGTTACCGGCACCATAGATTCCGGAACCGCCTAGGCCACCATGACTAGGCGAACTGATATCACCCAACGGACTGAAAATAGAATCGGCGAAACCCGTGGAGAATCCAGGCGTGGCTTTACTCGGAGTTCCGACCGCGCCAGGCGCTGCTGACCATGAAGCTGTGCCCAGTCCTCCCAATCCTCCTAGCGATCCAAGATTTGGGAAGGATCGCTGAGCCCCTACACTTGAAGTCCGACTTCGATCACTCGCGCCATCGAATTGCGACTGGATCGCCCGCGGTGGATACCCGTACTGCCCAGTACCCTGAAAGCGAGCAGGAGGTAGGTCCGAATCATCATTCTCATAATCTTGTGGAACTGCATTCTCTCCTTCTGGACTTTGGTAGGGATTGGTATTTGTAGGGCTCATAGGTTCGTTTGGTTGGACACCTTGGTTCGGGGCTTGTGGCGTGTTCTGTTGCGTGTAATCACGACGCTGCATCGCCTCACGGAAGGGTGGTATATCGGAAGACATTCCTAAGGACGAGAAACCAACCTCATCATAGGACGCCTGGCGGTCCGGGATCCGAAACTGAGATGGTTGTGGACGGGGCGGACTAGCATCATCGCCTCCCAAAGCCGCGCTGCCTGTTGGACAATCCTCTTCGTGTCGATTTGCGAATTTCTCTGTACCGGATGGTTGTATCGAGCGGCCAGTTCCCCAGCTCATCGAAGACTGTTCATTTGCGGACTCGGCCAGTCTCTCCAAACTACTCAAGGAGCCCCTTTCCTTTATTCTTGATTTCGCCTCCTCAGGCTTTTCCGCGCTCATAAGAATTTTGAATCGACTTTCACCGCGAAGACTACTAAATCCTGACTTCTTATCAGCAGTTGCAGGGTGGCCTGGCGCACCATCCAGTGAAAAGTTCCCAAAAGCTCCCATTGGAGAGAACCCGGCAGATTGTGGGGTTGCCGACCATGGCGAAGATGGTCCATTTAGATCCGCGCTTGCTGGACCGGTGAAAGTTCGTTTTAAATTACTGAATGGAGTAGTTGACTCTGACAATGAACTTGGCTTGCTACTCTCTAAGTCTCTCTCCTCAAGACTCGGTCCGAAACCTCCTTCTTTAATGTCTGTCCTTCTCCTGAGGAGGGACGGTGGGGGTGTAGACATATTTGGTTCATCTCTAAAAAACTGCGTGTTTCCTGTTGGCGATGCTAACGGATTGCTTGATCGAAGGACTTCAGATGATTCCCTACGCCTGGTTCCAGGACGCGACGACGGGGAGCTCCCAGTGTAATTATTTGAAATATTTTGCACCTGTGAGACAGACGTCCGCCGACCAGGAACCCCATTAATTGCTGAGTTATCCTTGTTGGTATTCTGTGTTGGCGGCTTGAGTGGGGAGTTCACAGAGCTCGTAAAAGCCTAAAGCGTGATTAGTTAAGCCTTGCTATGTGCAGACAGTTCTGCTTCCGGATTACCTCTTTTTCGTGATCGGTCATATCAATCAATCCAAGAGGTTGAACTTTTCCTTCATGATCCCAGCATATATCGGGCCCACTGATCCCTTCTTTGTGATCTTCCTTCTTTCCCCACCCACCATTTGTTGTACCATTCACAGCTCCCGGACTCCATCCATCAACGAAAAGATCACTGATAACGGTGTTGGACTGTCCAGACTTCCCCTGTGCTCTGAATAATTCAAGTAGCTGGTCTCTGGAATACCGATTCTCAGCAGTTGCTCCATTACGGCCGTAGGTAGATTGATAGTTTGAGTTCAGATGTGGCGGAACATAAACACCACTACTCGGTGAAGGGTGGCCAGTCTGCGTGGATTCTCTTTGGTTCGATAAACTATTTGCGAGAGAAGGCCGCCGGAATGTTTGAGTGGCGCCATTGCTGCGAGCTCGCGACCTATAATTCAATGTTTGTCAGCGCTGAGGACTGTGGAATCCAACTGGTAGACACGGTATGGTTGCATCATTCCTAGTATTTGTACTCACCAATCGCCACTACCTTCGCCCCTTCCAGAATTTCGACCGTTGGTATTTCCCTCATTGCTCGTATTACCGGCAGCTGCAGAAGCGAAGCTTGAAGTAAACGGAGAGGGCATAATTATATGCGGAACAAGCTAGAATGAACTGGACGAATGGCACGTCGAGTTAACGGAGGAAAGCTCAGATGTACGAGGTTGAAATTGGTGAATCACGATTTCTCGATCGTGAGGTAGTTTCGAAGTTTACAAGCTTAATCAACGATGGTCAGAGTGCTGCCAGTCTTTGCGGTCACAGTATCAGGAGTCAGAATGCTCTCTTGGGGTCGTTGCAGAGTTCGTGAAATTGAATGGAAGTTGAAAAAGTGTCGAAGTTTCACGTCCAGTAGAATAGGAAAAAGGGTTCAGAGCATCTCATCTCGCGAGCTGCTAATTTAGCCGTTGGGAGGGATGAGATGTGCCCGCAAAGGTACATTTTCCAGCATGCAAGCGGGCACACGACAATTCCAAGAGCGCGCCACGATCGACTCCTCGACTCCACGACGTGTCGGGGTCTTCATGTCACAGGAAATATCAATGTTTGATGTGTCTCATTCTTTCTCGTGTTATGGAGCATCAAGTATGCACCTATAGCTCATACGAGCTCTCTCTACTATTGTACCGTCCTATGGAGCCAGGGGTTGGGTACTCTACGGTAACCGGTAAACGCCACCTTCCATTGAAACTCGATGTTTTACGGAGAAAGGGATGTACGTCTCAAGAAGAAATGATAGAACCCGAGTGAGAGGTCCCTTACAAGCCGATCTGATACGCTACGTAAATGGTTTGATTGTTGTATCCGAAGTATCTTACTTGGTCCTCTTGCAGTCGGTAGGCTACTCTATCCGAAGATGGTGAGGATTCTTACGGTCTATGGGTAATGGGTGCTATTCTTGTCGCTGGGCTTGCTCTCCTTTTAAAACTTTTAGAACATATAGCATGGCTGGAGATAACAGCTGATGCACTGGCTCTCGTGCAAACTCCTCCACTGCCTCGTGCTGTTGGTACTGAGAAATGTTTGCCCTCATTTGCTCCCGCGGAGATTTCTACCAACATGAACAATTAGGTCTTCTACCTACATATAAATAAGACTGCGCTGCACGTCTCATGTTCTATGGTCAACTCTCTCAAGCCACGCGCTCAGGCTGACCTTAGCAAGAAACCTGGTCCACGTCATATCCTTGTGCAAAAAGCAAACTTCAGCAAGCAAACAATACTTCGAAAGCTCGTGTTAATTATTCCTTCTACGCTATTACTACGTTTCACAGCAAGCCCTCACCTTCTGAAGTCGACAAACCCCATTTATCCTTTTGGCTTTTCGCATCCTTAGACTTCTAACCTCCCAAGAAGGCATTAAGCTAACGGGCCAAGTGTAAAAGCATCAACGATGGTTTGGGGCGAAGTGGCACTGACGAATATGTTGGGTTTCCGAGAGCATAACAGAAGATTGAGAGACGGACCGAGACGAAGCTACGATGTTCCACTGTCGGACGGGCGACCTGGCGCGCTCGTTCCTTTACAGCGAGAACGCTCTGGGCCAGGTATGATGCGTTGTGGGACTTGCAGGGTTCCGATGATCTCTTGTACTCACAGAGATCGTGGATCGAACCCCCGCTGGCATAGGAGGTACGGTAGCCCTCGCCCAGATGGTCTTCCTATGGGCCGGGACCGAAGGCAAGGGTATCATCTGAACGACCGACTACATATTAGCCCCTTCCACCGTCGAGGTAGACTTCAACACCAAGAACTTCTCGATGATGACGACTGCTCAGATGACGCCTCGGACTACGACGCAGATGCTTACAGTGATAGTGATATCCTAGACCTACGCATGGAGAGATTATTTCGTGCTTTGCCTGGTTGGGGTAGGGATGAGACCAGGCGGCCGAGCTACCATCGAGAGCGAGAGCAGCCTCGATACCCTAGTCATCGTTCTTACAATCATACCGGACGCCCGTCGAATTTTTATGATCACCAGAACAACTCGTACGATGAAGGAATGATGTATGGGCGAGGCGGGGGAAACAGAGGCCATCACACGACGTATGCACCTAGTGAATCTGAGTCAATGTTAAGTTACTGATTGTGGGGGCGTGGGATTAGGTAAACCCAGTACTACATAAGCTCATTTGACAACGCCCTTTACTGAAGCTCTTACAGTTAATGCGAAAAATTCTTGTACTCTCTGATAGATATTGGAATAATTTGCTGCAGGTTATCAATACTTGTCGAAGCCTGAAGGTTTGTGAATTTGTGCCGCCTATGCTAGCAAAAAGGGCTCCTGAGCACTCTCAGTTAGCTGCTTATTTGGCTCCATCTCACCTCACTCAGAGTCTTCATTGTACCTGAAAACTTATTGGGGATGAAGAATCTATGAAGTTCTATTCCTTCCAGATCTGATGGATTTCCGCTAGTGCAATCCTGGTGTCCACCATGGGCTATATAAACCTCTCCACCCACCCACATTTCCGTCTCTTCTACATCCACATCTGCCTTGGAGTCCTCCACCCGATTTAGGGGTCGTTTTCCATATCCACTTCCTGCACCTAGTCTTCGTTCCATAGACTATACTATTACTCGATCTTCTTCCTCCAGCTTTCTTTCTTCCACTTGGCAGTCTTTATCAGAGATTCGTATTCTTCTGACTTTCCATGCGAATACCTCCCATTTGAGGATCTTTTATATGGTCATCTTCTTTCACTTTCTACCAGACGTTCCTACAAGCTTTCTTTCCATATCGCTGTCTCACCCGGTTTTCCTTACTCAACCTGCTGTTATTCTTTCGATTCGAGTCTCTTCTACATTGAAAGGAAGTCATGCTGCTTGCTTCGTAGTGCCAATTTTCTTCTATGTGTGATATAGTCACAAAGAAGGTTGACAGTTGTTGCTCGAACGTCATCTACTGCTACATGCCGCTTTAGCAGTCCTTGCCCTAATGCCATATCAATAACAAAAGCAGCGATTGCACTAACGACGAGTGTGTTTATGGAAAGCTTCTTCACCCAATCTCACGATCAACCGACGTCACAACTTTTCACACGCGATTTATTGCAATCTACATCTTCATTGAAACTATCATTGCACATAGTATACTCTTTAATAGGCTTGATGTGACCTATACCTCTTGCTATACTTCAAAATAAGATACTCACAATTCTCTTTGGGTATGCTTATAGGATCACACGGAGTGATCTAACATATCTCTCACGGAAACCGGTTCAGTCATTGGTACCTAAGTGCACTACCAATCCTTGGGGCTTTCAGAGTTTATGTACCTCTTTCAGGACGGAGTACAACTAGATGACAATTCCTCAAATGTGAGTGATGCTGCTTTGGTGATGAGCTCGGAGGAAGCTAATGAGCGATTAGGGGAAGAAAACAAAGACTCAGCGAAACTTTTAGGATGTTCTATAGTGCGATCTGAACTGGTAGACCCACCTACTAGCATCAGTATGCGTTTAAACACGCCATCCTTTGTTTGTGCATCCTGTCTTTGATGAGCGATCACCAGCAGATTCAAGGTTTCCAACCTGGCATCACCCCCACGCTACTATACGACCATTTCCCAAATAATCTCCCATTCTGTGCGGAGCACTTTTAGAACGTGTACAAGCAGCTGGACCGTTTTTCAAACTGGAAAATCGAGAATCTCTGATCTTATGCTTCAGAGAGTGGAAGCGTTGCTCCACTTGGACTTCCCTACAACCACTCACTACATCGCTACAAAAGCGGCTCCTCCGTACATTGTACCATACAGCCAGCAGGACGCTTCAACCACAGTTTGGATTGGTCAATGTACGTCTACAAACGGCTATTCAGCACGGAGGATCGTCTCGCCATATCTACTCGAATTTCTGAAGCTGATCTAAAGATTTATCTAAGTGTAATCGAATCTTTCCAATTGCATTCTTGAAACGATGAAATATTTCATGTTTACAGGTGGAGATGCTTCTTACCTCTATTGAGACGCTTGTCACTGTCGGCGCGATATAGACTTGCAATGCTTCACTGAGGAGGCTAATACAATACCAGTCTTAGGACAAAGACGGTTGCCAACAGGACTTTCGCAAGGGAGAAATAGATATGAGGTTCAAAAGAGGGAAGACGTAGATGAAAATGTGGATTGACTGAAAGAAGTGGAGGGGGGCGAGACACTTATGCAAAAACTTCATAATATCGGTTTTATAAGCGATAATTGCGGGCAGCTGAATGCTGCGAGGAAGATCCTACAAGGGGCAGCCTTTAGTGAGAGTTCAAGAAAAATGGAGCACGAGCGAGCTGAGATAGAAGAGGGTTCAAGCAGTGCATGCAGAACGAGGCATGATATCGGTATGAGAACTACAACTGCTGATACGTGAGGTTCTGTGAGGAAAACCTGACAAAAGAACCTCAGCAGCAACACCTTAAGAAAGATGAAACATGAGCAAGCCGAAGAAACAGGGCCCAACGCTTGTAAAAACCGCTATTATACCGTTTTTACTACCGAGAAGTCCGGACTTGTAAGAATTTGGCAGGAATATTACACGGAGGATGCTCTCAGCGAAACCACAATTCAGATCAGAAGAGAATAACTTCCAGAAGTGAACCCGGTTACCAAACGTATCATACGGATCCTCTCAAACTTCCTTTGCAGACAAGAATTGCGAGTTGGCGAGACTCTTTAATTAAAACTGGTATGGAAATTCACAGAAAGACGAAAATGGATTCAAAGAATGTGACACAGTCGAGAGATGGCCGTTCAAATGCTCAAGAATCCAAAGAAAGAAATTAGAAAGGCCAGTGATTATCCAGACATGCATACCTTCCGCACTAGTCACTTGAAGTCGTCACCACCTCTTCACTCAAGGAGTTTTCAGAACTGGTCAGAACTCACCTTTGGCAGAGCACTTCTCTCAACGAGAATGCGATGGTTGCGGAGTTTGATACTGCAAGGATAGAACACCGTAATCGAAAGAAAGAACAGGGGGAGTATTGAGAAACACAAAGCTCGATCAACAGTCTATTCTCTTCCCACTTCGTTATCTACCTCGTTATAAGGGATCAGAAAAGATCTTTGTCCTTATCATCCTTTTCCGAAGACTTCCCCATACATCATCCCCACCATGAAGATCATGCAAGCGTCTTGGTTATCTCGAAAGGCAGGGTACAAACATCGAGCGATTAAAATGAATGGATCCCGGTACATTGACGACTACGGAAGCACTTTCGACGTCCATCTGGTTCCCAAAACATCTTCAATACTTGCAATATCATTGCCGCCTGTAAAAGATCAACCCAGCCGAAAAAAGCAGACTCGCATAAGACATTCACGGAGAAGGATAACAGTGTCGGCGATACCTTCCAAATACCTGATGACGCTGGGTCTGGTGCTAGTGAGAAGAAAGCTGCGAAGATTAAGAACAGAAATCTGAAGCGCAAGGAGAAACGCGATGGTGTTTGCTAAGCAGATGAGACTTCCAGCGGGGCAACTAGAGCCGAAGTTGTATACTTAGCAGCTGGCCATTAAGGAGAAGTGGGAGATGACGGAGGAAGAAACAACGCGGTCGGTTGACAAAGGGAGACATTTAGAGGGAGCAGAGGAAGACTCCGACTTTGACATAGACTCATTGTACGATGAAGTTTCGAAACGCTTAAAAGAATAACTTTGATATGCGTGTGAGGAAGATTTATACGTCTGGCGGACTAAGTGGAAAGTTTTTCGATGGCTAACGGGCTTGGAAAGCCTGACTTATTCCATGAATAGTCGAGTACAGTTTAAGAGAGGTCTGAGAAACCTTCGTCTTCGGCGTCGAAAAACAAGCCGAAGCTGCTATAATTTCTTCTGCACGGAGCTTCGAAGTTGCTTGCCACCTTTCAAGAGCAGCAGAAGGTTCTTATATCTTGCGTCTATTCATCGATATATCATGAAGCCTCCAGAGGACCTACTAACAGCCACTCATCACTTTCAGTACGGATGCCACTTCGGAACCCATGTTGATGACTTCAGATGTCAAGAGGCTATAGAATGGATTTGCAGTACCATTGTTGGTATGTCATCTGAAGCGGCCGCAGCTCTGTGTATTAGGAAACTTACAAGGCTTCTTGGGCACCTACCCACTTTCTATCGAGGGTCATGTCAGTTGATTCTCGAGGACACGATTAGCATACAATAAAGGGATTCCACAACTGCCCGGTATGGAAGACCAAGAGCCTTTCTTGCATTAATTGAACATTCATCGTATCGTGTCTGCCTTGATTCAGTGGAATCAGCCTCGTTTTCAGCTGAGGAAGAACATGGGCTTCTCAGGAATGAACGATCACTCAAAAAAAAAAAGGTCCAAGACGACAAAAAAGCACAGGAATTTATTATAATTTACTTTGGGCGTCTGGGAATCTACAAATCCCGACCTTGCTCGAACCACCAGTACTCGAGGATTAAATTCCTTCGATATTAAGCCTTGCCAAGGCTGGGGAACTCAAGTACGACTCGCAGGTTGCATATCAGTCCATGTCAGCAACCATCGACTGTTTCACAAATAGCTCGTGCAGTCGAAGGAAGGGTTCGGCGGCAGCTCAGGAAGGAGCACAGGATCCGGTGTACTTTGCATAGGAAGCCACCCCATTGGTCTCCGTTCAACGGATCTCGTGCCTAGCCAAGAACGACATTAACCTCCCCACAACTGGATTACGCAAACAAAGGACGGACGGATCACGAGGTGGTAAAGAAGGACGCTCAAGAACCAACGAGGACGTCGACACCCTTTGGACTACACAAGCGCCAGCCGCCAAACGTATTCTAGATGCAAGGCTAGGTGGCTTACCGTACATATCTTGATTAGGTACTTATCTTGATCAAGTGCTCTTCTTGACACTACCGCAACAATTCCGGGCCCGAGTATCAACACAACAGGGATGCGAGGAAGATTTAAAGTTCTCCATTGTAAAGTCCCACCGTCTCGCTGTCAAGATATTTAAAACTCTCTGTTCGGGTGCACGCGATCTGCATGATCGTATTACTTCCAATCTCATTTCCTTTCCAAACCCCTTCCATACCAACTCTTGCAACATGTAAACTCTTCATGCTGGGGACTATCCAAAAGAACCTACAAGCTTCATTCAGATCTTTGTGACCGTTGGATATAGGGGGTTGGTGGTCATCCTGGGTGGGCCATGTCAAGCCGTGGATATGTGCCTCTAGAGCGGTGGATCCAAATATGAGGACCGTGGACAGGCCTATGACGGGGACAAACGCCTAATAGTCACGAGGCTTGAAGCTTTCAGTCAGGGTTCAAGAGCTAGGAAGCTTCAGGAGCTGAAGTATGGAAGCCACGTCAGGTGACAGAGGGTTAGGAATTTACGAAGGACTTGAATGCTTACATCGGCAGGAGCGTGGAAAAGGGTTTTGGAAGCCCTACTGTCGGGACACAGGGGAGCTAGAAAACATGTTAGACGCTCCGAATAGCTTCAATATATGGCACCGTTCGGCTATGATTTCCAGATTGTTGATCTCTACCACATTGGGCTGAGGCCCGCTACAGTAGTAGAGTTTAACACTTCACATTTCTTCCTTCTAGATAACCTAAAGCAACAACAAAATATACCACATGTCCCAATATGACCTCGTCTTCAACAGTGACTTGCGAGAATCTTTCTTTGCATGCTGCACTAGGGTGACGAATCAGAGACTAGCGTCTTCCATCGCGCTTTCGTAGCGTTTGTAATCGTTCTTCTCCATCACATCCGAAACTGGATTCCAGCTACTCTTGCTTCAGCTACCTTAACAAAGCAGATTTATAAAACCTGCTTTCTTAACTCTACCTTATGATAAACTCGAGCAGCCCATGGTCTGACGATTCTGTTCGAATCGTGCTTTTGCGGGTTTCATTCGACACTGCGCGCTGAGAAGTTGACATCTCGTCAATATGAAAGTCCCACATAGGACTGAAGATCTAAACAGAATTTAGAGGCAGTAATTCTTGTGAAAATTAAGCTCTGATTAGTCCGAGATGTATAAGACGATATTGAAATCACAGGAAAATAAGCAGGAAGGGATCCTCGGCCGTTTACTAAACAATTTACATTAGGTCGACATGACTGCTCACCGAGGTACCATTCTCCCATATATATAGAAGAACGGCCCAGCCTACTAGTTGCTCTATTCTTATCTCATCTTTAAGCTCTCTGTGTTTATACTGCTCCTGCTCGTTATTTCAATACTCCATCCAGTATGATTAGTCCCAACAAAAACACTGTTGTCTGCCTATGCCTAGCCGTATTCTCTCTCTCATTAGCTTCTCCCATTCAAAACCGATATACACCCGAAGGCGGACTATGCCGCGATTATGACATCCCAGTGACCGTCACCTCTAAGAATTATCCGTGGATTGCACCCAAATGGAGCGACAACTTCGGCTTCGTCGATCTTCTATCCGCAGGAGCTACTCGTAGTACTGCAAACTTCCCCCTTCCTCTCGGTGCGCCTGAAAGTCAGACCGCAAGCCATCAGATCTCTGGCACGTTCTGCAGGCCCAAGAAGCAAGGGAAATATTCGAAGACGGTTCTGCTAGCGACACATGGCCTAGGTTTCGACAGATCTTACTGGAACTCACCTTACAAGCCAGAAAAATACAACTTTGCTGAGTACGCTCTCGCGCGAGGGTATTCGATCTTTTACTACGACCGCCTAGGCGTAGGCCGTTCGTCCAAGTACGTTACAACTGCCAGCATTCCTTTCCGGACCAGTAGTAACAGCTAGACCAGAATTTCAGGATTCGATAACCAGTTGTCCATCCAAGTCGCTATCCTTTCTGCGCTTACCGATTCCATTCGCCAAGGCCACTACACCGACACCCTTGGCATCCCCACTTCAATCGTCCTTGTTGGGCATTCATTTGGCTCCTATGTTTCTAGCGCACTTGCCGCCGTCGAATCGTCCATTGCTGATGCTATTGTTCTAACAGGTTATAGTCTTAGCGGCGGAGACGCACGTGTTGTGCTTGAAGGATTTGGTCCCCGCGTCGCGAATCTCCAGGGCTCGGATGTCTTCTGTGACTTTGACTCGGGATATCTTACTACAGTCGACATATTTGCGAGCATTAATAACTTCTACAAAGCCCCACTCTACGAGCACGACGTTGCCGAGTTTGTTGAAAAGACCAAACAGCCCTTTGCCATTGCAGAAGCCCTTACCTTACCGCTTGCTCCCACGAACATCGAGGAGAGTAACTTCACAAGCCCAGCGTTGGTGATTTCGGGCGAGTTCGACTTTATTGTTTGCGGTGGTTACTGTCCGGGCGTGTTGGAGGAGCCGGCGAAGCAGATGTATGCGAATTCAAGGCATTTCGAATCGTACTCGCAACCTGGGACAGGGCATGCGTTGAACTTGGCCAAGAATGCCACGGGTTCGTTTGATGTGATATTTGGGTTCCTCGAGAAAAATGGTCTGTGATAGGGTGAGAAGGTACACCATAAACATCCGACGAATGACACGAAGCAAACGACCAAGGTCACAATTTCATAGTACTGTTACAACTCTGCATCTTCACGGGCTCGCCGCTTAGCCCAAACTAGAGCTACAAAATCTGAAGATTGATGAGATTGGTGCGTCTATACAGTCCCCTACACCAGCTACATTTCGTCTTTTTGTACAGCCTCGTCGGTCCTGTCTTGCTCTCTTACGACTTACGTTCAAACACGGGTTTCGGTCAGTCTCCCACATTGCCGTCGATCTGCGACACGTTTTATCAACCGCTCAACATCCCCGCCTAGATTTCATCAACCGCGCAAGAGTTTCAACGATGTTCCTCGGGCCTTCGGTACCGAGATCTCATCGTTGGCCTCGGCGCTATCGATAATCGTACCGATGTGCCATCCCTTGTTAATAGCTATTTCAAATTATTCCCATCATCAGATAAAACCACTCCCGGTACCTGCAATCTTGCCATCAAGCAATGCCTGATTGTTCTCAACTGTACTCTGTTGGGGATACCGGCTGACCTCCCCAGGCATGTGTCAACGGACACCATCTGCTGATATCAGGCGCCATTTCCCACGCTTGTGTTTCGCTGGCTCCAGATTTCCCTCCCGTTCCATAACCCGTCTTCATATCAGTCATGTCCAGATGTTTTTCTTTGTCTGTGGCCCGCTCCCCCTTGTTATCTGTAATTCTTCCTTTAGCAGCTTGGCCTGCACCTCTCCTTTACGAACCAAGAGTACACTACAGTCATTCCTATACTAGTAGCTAGACCTCCAGTTGACTTGTTGTCTTCAGGCATCGCATCATTTGACCAAAATCTCCTCGTCATAAAGATCCACTTCTCAAGCCATCCTAAGCGTGATATCCGATTATATCAGAAATTGTCAACCCCTTTACAGTTACAGTAACACATCTATCCACATGTACTGAGGAGATTACTGTGAACGCTTCGTCTGATCCTTCAAGCACACCACTTTCCCCAACTAGAAGGTAGGAAGAATAGCAAAGTAGCGACGATTGTGGCCATCCCAACATCGAGCGCCAAAGCAGCCAGCGGTACTAAGCGTGGAAGCCGCAAAAGTAGCAGCTCCGATCCAAAGCTAGACAGCTTCGTATTCGCAATCATGGCCGCCTCTCCACCTCTACCGTCAATGCGATCGCCACAGCCTCAAGCTCTGGAAACCTCCATCGATAACCGTATACCTACCGATGCAGCTATCTACTCACCACAGGCCTCACTTCGACATGACAGCCTTCTCTACACCTGGCACTAAAACATCCGCATCGACTAATACGAAGCTGGTAAGTACGCCCCCAAATCCTAAGTCCAAGCAAGAAACTACAAGCCTGTCCTCACCAACAGAATCCATAATACATTACGGCACCTCCAGGACTGGCGGCTGCACCCTCGACCTGCGTGGCCTCTCCACAGACAATTCAATGGCACCATACCAGACAGCCCCTACCTTCTAATCTACGTTAACCAAGCCGGCCCCACCTCCACCGTCCTCGGCCCCACCTCCCAGCAAGACGTCCGCGGGATCTGGTCGCAAATAGAGTCCACCAGCGCCGTCGCTGACCTCTCGACCCGCTTCGACACGTCCCTCATTACGGTCGAGTCCGACGCCGGTCACAACACGAAAGTATGTTCCGACAACGGCGCCAAAGCCGCGAGCTCGAATACCCTGCCCGCAGATCAAGTGCGTGGTCGTGTCGAATAAGGAGCACTACACGCGGCTGGAGTATGATCTCTGGTGTATGAAAAGGAAGTCGCTCGCCGGAGTGTTTGTATAGCTACTTTTAGCGCCATGCCCGTGTGGGCGTTGAGAAGGGGTATTACTCGCCGGAATGAAGACATGGCTGGCTCAAAGGACCTTTCTCTCTTTCTGCTCCCCACCAACAAAGCCCCCAACCCCCCATTCCTCCCCTTCCCACCCACTAAACTCCCCCTTCCTCAAAAGTCAACGATCTCAACCCCACCTCCGCCACTCTGCAAACACCTTTACCCAATCATCCCGCCCCCCCTCTCGCACCCCCAACCCGTCCGCAACAATCCCGCGCAGCCCCCACGCACCAAAACCCCCACATTTTCGAACCGACTTATCGCGCACTTCGAGCCGTGCAAGTTCGTGCCCCGTGAGATGTAGCTAGGCATGCGTAGGATTTTTCTCAGCGTTGGGGTTGTTGTGTTGAGAAATGACGGGCGTAGTTTTGATACCAGGGGGTGGGTTACTGTAGATGATGGAGGTGGTGGGAGGTTGAGAATATATATATTTTCTTCTCTCGCTCTCAAAAGCAAAAACCCATATTTTCGTTTTCTTAGACCGCGCGGATTGACTCGATCTTGGCGCTATGCAAATAATAAACACGACCTTGTTTTCTTCGCGTTCTTCATATTCGTGCTTTCCCATCGCCCCTCCATCCGTCTCTCCGTCCCTCCCTCCCCTCCCCTCCCCTCCACCTCCACCCCTCCTCCCCTCCTCCCCTCCTCCCCTCCTCCCACCCTCCACCTCCACCCTCCACCTCCACCCACCCTCCCCTCCCCATCTCTACCCCCATATTCCTCGCCTCTACTCCCCTCCCTTCTCATCCTCCACTCTAACCCCTCAACCCATCCCTTTCAAATCTTGCTATTAATTCATTACCATAACCTACCGATTTACCAATTCACAATGTTTCGTTTTGTGGATTCAACCGGGTTTCTCTATTATGGGGTAGGTTTGATTTGAAGGAACCCTTTTTTTTTTGGTGAGGGGGAAAGAGAGAGGGAGCGGTTGCGCTTTCCGAAAGCTGAGTATCTTTGCTTTTCGCTTCCCCTTTCTCTTCCGCCCATTTCTGACTCTCACTTTTTTCACTACTTTCTTATTAATTCTTTCATTTTTTTTTCTCTCTGCACGTTCTTATACTCGATTCATTTGCTTGGAAATTCCTTGGAGATAGCCGGAGCGAGGGTGGGAGGTTTGTGGTGACGGTGACGGTGGAGATGTTGGATGTGTCGGTTCTTGGTCTACTGGGGTTTTGAAGCGGATTTGTTGGAAGTTTTAGGGAATTTCCTCCCTTCCTTCTTCCACTCTCCCATTCTCCCCTTCCTTCTCCCCTCTCCCCCGCCTCTCCTTTCCTACTCTCCCCTCGCCATTGCCTCGCCACACCCTCCCCTCCCATTGACTTCCTTCCTTCTCCTATCCTCGGTCCGTGAACTGATTTAGTCGAGTGCGTGAAATGCGTGTGAGAGGTACGAGGTTGATGTAACTAGCTAGGGTTGGGTGGGGGGAAACGAGACGAATGGGGAGGGGAGGGGAGGGGGTTTGATGTGGAAGGGGAAGCGGGATGAAAGAGGTAGATGGAGGAAGAAGGAAGAAGAAGAAGGGAAGGGATATAGAAGTTGTGAGTTATATAATCTAATTAAAAAAAGGGGGTTAGAAGGTGTAAGAACTTCGCGAGACGGTTCGAAATAATGATTAACCTCATGAATGTTTTGAAAGAGCATAGAATTTGTCTTTCATGCTATCATGCGGCTTAAAGCTGTACAGCACATCATCATTTTCTTTGATATGAATATAGGTTTCCACGACAAAAACGAACATATCTCGAGTCTCAAGTATTCATTTGATATTAAATCACAAGAATCAGTCAATGAAAAAAAAGGGCATCTATTCCAGTGGTCTAAACCCACCTCTATCATAAACTTTTCCCCTGGGAAACTATATCCACCATGCCAAAAAGAGACTCGCAAACCTGCACCCACGCCACAGAAACCAAGGTACTTTTGAGAAAGGGAATAATGAAAACTTTTCCACGTCCGTGCCTTTGCTCCTTCCAATTCATCCCATAGAAACCAAGATACTTTTAAAAATCCAAACAATAAAAACCTTTCCACTTTCCATGCCTTCGCCCCTTTTAGTTCCCTAACCCCAAGTATCATGAAGGAAGGAGATGAACCATGATGGAACATCAAGTTGATCAAGACTGCTTTTCAGTGTGTTGGACACTGGCCGCTGCTCATGTGTCCAAAACCCCCGTTATTCTGGGCGAGCGATCGGGGCAACGATTACAGAGCTACCGCTACCGCTGCGATCATCATTGTTGCCACGGCAAGCGTGAGGAGGAGGAAGTTGTTGCTTCCTGCGATTGCTGGACAATGATTAACGTTCGCTTTCTTCTCCTTTGCCGAAGGAGATGTACCTTGTGAAGCGTGGCGACTGTAACATGTTATACAGCGGTTGCATCGAAAATGAGAACACCTCTCGCAATACAATCTATGATCGGCGTTGCTGACCTGCCTGCATTCCCCGATCTGGGATGTGCAGCATTGCCAAGGCATGGTGTTGTTGCTGAGTGGGTATGCTTGTAGGATGCTATTGGTGTTTGAGATCTTTTGGTTGAAGATTTGGCGTTGGTAGATGGCTAAGAATGTTCGAAGACTGAGTTTGAGTAGAGAAGAACTGTAGTTTCTTGCTGGGAATGCTGAGGCCTTTATAGACGGCTAGAGAGTGAGCGGCAAGAAATGAGAACAGAATAAAAGATAAGGACTGATGTGAAGAAAACCAATAGCTTCTTCAAGGGCAGTATAAAGCATAAAGAGGGCCGTGAAGTAGTCAATAACGACCGATTCGGAAGCTTCATATGGGCCATTGTCTCTTTCTGGACTCTTGAAGATTTTCTGAGACTCGTGAATGGTATTGCACATGGCTTTTCGATATCGGTCTGCGCAAATTTTTGCCTGGCTGCGGAACATTGTGAAGAGTGCAGTCCAAGAAATACTTCACAGTGCCTCCCATACAGAAGCTAAAAGACCACCAATCGGCTTTGCAGAGTAAGATCAAAATGTTAGGAATTGAGAGGTAAGAGTCATCAAGAGATTTGGCTGCCTGATTTCCTCAAGTGAATGATGCGGCCGAGAAGACCGTTCACCAAGCATGGATCTGAGTCTTGCCGTTTCTTGGTCTTGCGATCTGCAGGGGCCCAGAGACACTATCGGGTGCGGAGTTGGTTTGTCAAGAAAAGAAAAGAAAACCTCGGTCTTTGAAATAGCCTTCATATTTTTGTGGCACTAAATAAGTATTGGGATTGGACACAGCCGTGGGACACCCTCGTACCAGGGAAGCACAACAAAGAGTGAAGCATTGAATCTGCAATGTATTGGAGCCATGAAGTATCCAGTTGGCTACAGGTCCGGCGATTGAATGACTTTAAACTCGGGTAAGAGAAGAAGTTTGTTGCCGTCAGAGCTTCCTGAAAACGCTGCTGTTGATCTTTAAGCGCACAACCGCTACCAATCCGGCAGCGCCTAATGCCAGAGATCCAGCGTAGAACATTGCAGGATGGTAAGCCTGAAGAGTGCTGTTCTCTCCTCCGTATGCGTTGAGCAGATATCCCGCAATGGGAGCACCCTGTGACCAGTAAGCCTTAGTCTTGCAAGTGGAATCTCTACATGCTGGGTGAAAGATCGTTTGTATCATACCATCAAGTATCCACCACCCCATCCTGTAATGATCATGCCCATAGCCACAGATACCCTTGCAGATCCAAACACACTTCCAACAACTGTCGGCATGGTGGAGAAGAAGCCGCCGTTTGCCATGCCGTTAATAATCGCAAAAGCGATGAGCGGTGCAAGCGAATTCGAAACAGGCCATAGAACGAGCATGCTCACCGCACTCAGAAAAAGAGAAAAGAACAGGGTATTAAGCGGTCCTGCAAAATCACTTAAAAGACCGCAACAGAGACGGCCAATGGCAGATGAAAAGTTGAACGCTGCAACGAGGCCTGCAGTGGTGCTGGAAGAAAGATGGAGAGAATTACCGTAGAGAGGCAGAAAGAATGGAGGGACGAAGAGCGGGAAAGTGCCAGCAGCGCCTGCGAGGAAAAGTACTACGAATCGAAAGTCACGGAAGAGGCGCCTTCAAGAGAACAAGTAAGCAACAAACACAGCAAGACATTGAGCATTTGACATACCACTCAATAAACGTAGTCGACCGTATAGGTGCACGTTCCTTGATAAGCCAAGCGGCAGGTAAACCCGTGGCCAGAACGACAAGGCCCATGATTCGGAAAGTCCAAGGTGGCCCGAGTTTTTGCAACAGACCATCTACAGCGAAACTGATGGCTGTCCCACCAAGCCCGCCTCCAGCATATACAATACCATTGGCAAGCCCACGTTTCTTGCTGAAATACTGAGCTGGTGTGACCGAAATAACCTAGAGATCTTGTTGAGCTAGATCTGGCCTGGAGCGTTCGAGTTTTCCAACTTACCAAGAAGCAAAGGCTGTCAAATTTTGAATTAGATGCGCTCTATGATCGAGTATATCTCCAAGTAGTCAAAATCACCCACCTAGTTCCCAAACCCATAACAAAGCCCGAAGTAACAAACAATCCCCCAATACTATGTGTCGAAAACCCGCTCAAAATCTCCCCAACACCAAACAGCGATATCCCCAAAAGTGCGGTTGACCTCGCCCCCAGCGCCCTTATCACTCTAGCATTAACGATCGCAAGCACAGAAATCATAGCAATAGTCAAAGATCCGACAAAGGCGAGGGTGGAAGGAGAAGACAGGTGCTGCTGGACGAGAGCGGCTTGGATGATGCCCCAGCTGTATGTTGTACCGATGATCCAGAAGGCGATGGTGCTACATGCGAAGACGACAACCCAGCCGTAGCCTCCATCAGGGGCGGTTTGGTCCCGGTTGAAGGATGCTTGGACGACATTGTCAGAATCTGCTGGTGCGGGCGCAATGTTTTCAAGCTCGATCGTCCTTGTCTGGGTTGAGGTAGCCATTGTCGGGGTCTTAATTGTCAATATCGATTCTCAGGATATGATATGAGACCGTGCTATATCAGTGGGGTGGAACACAGGACATGCAGCCCGCTGACAGATCTGGTCTGAAATCGCCATCGGCCCAGGGCGCTACTCTAGCTTACGGACGCATGAATTGCCGCTGTAGAATACCATGAATCCATGATCGAGGGGCCCTTTAGCAAACATTGTTTACAAGCCAGAGATATTGCCTAATCAGAAAGTATGTATGCTGGATTTACAGATACAAGTTATACCACCTAGAAAGCGCAGCCACCATTGGGGCATGTCTCATACATCAGCTTCAGCTTTTCACACCGTTTCCCGGTTGACCATGTGCTCCTTCCTTTGCCCATCATCACTCGATTCATCATCGTGACCCATAGCTTCCCGTCGATGAACAACCGCCGCCATTGCATCCTGCCCAGTAGCCTCGGCTAGATCATCATCATGGGCAACACCGAACTTTCTCCCCAAGTTTTCTGGTCCGATAAGTGCTAAGACAATCACATATGCGTAAACGCAACCCATGAAAATGGCAATGACAAGGCCGTATTTGTACCTCTTTGTCTTGCCCTTCGGCGGTAACGGAAACCGCTCACCGATAGTTGATTCAATGGTCGAGGAGGCAGAGGATACTAAATTACCTAGCTGGTAGGTTGTGCCGACGACAAATGTCCGGAATGAACCTGGAGAAAGTTCCATCAGATGGATCGGAATAACACCCCAAGCACCTTGGACGCAGAATTGCTCGAAGAACGCAGCGGCGATGACAGCCTTGGAGCCAGTGAAACTGTACGGGTAGAGTAGGGCGCCGCCTATAATGCACATGACGATGATACTGATTCGGCGTCCGAAGATCTGGGAAGAGTAGCCGACTATTGTGCCGCCGCATATGGCTCCTAGGTTCGCAACGACTTGAGTAACCGTTACTCCGTTTGGAGAGAAACTGTACTGATTTGACAACATCGTTGGGTATAAATCTTGCGAGCCATGAGACTATACTATGTCAGTATTTTATCCGAATAGTTTCTGGGCTGAAATCGTACCATGAAGTTGAAACCTGCCATCAGAAGTACAAGGTAGATTAAGAGTAGCCAATGCCTCTTCAGCGCAACTTTCCCCTCGGTTACAAACGTATGTGCAACACTCCCGTTCGCATGTCGGACTACATCTCTATCACGGTAAGCCTGAGTCTCCGGCAAGCAGAGACGGAAAGCTATGATCAAGACCGGTGGGCAAGCTCCGAACCAGTACAAAGGCCTCCAGCCATGAGGTGTTGTGTCAACCAGGGCTCGGGCGAAGACCGTCGCTAGTAGATATCCAAACGCGTATCCTTGTTGTAACATTCCCGAAATAAGTCCTCGGGCCGCAGAAGGGCAGTCCTCTAACGCAGTTGCTGCAGCGTTGCCGTACAATCCTCCCATGGCAACTCCAAAGAGTGCTCTGCAGGCCAAAAACTGCTTGTAGTTTTGACAGAAACCAGTCCCTAACTCGAGAACGATGAACAGGATATTGTTCACAACGAAGGGCCATTTCCGTCCATATCGATCGGCGGCGATACCTAAAGCCAAGTGTTAGCAATATATATTCTACTGGAAGCGAGACTTTGGGCTTACCAAAAAGGGTACTGCCAACAGATCGAAACATCAGCACGAGAGTGATACCCCATGTGATTTGCGACGCAGATTTGTCGAACTGCTTGGCAAGTTGTGATACGGTGAGAGAAACGGTGAAGAAGTCGAAGGCATCCCAGGACCAGGCAAAGAAGGCGACGAGGAAGAACATCCATTGCTGAACGTTGAGCATCCGAATGAGGGTGAATGGATTCGGGGCATTGGCCATAGGTGGCTTGAGGGTTGAGATTCTCGTTGCAGCATAAGTTGCCGCACTCATATGCTCATGGTGCACACGTGCATGCTCGTGGTACACGGGCGCCTCCATGCGCGTCTTGTCGTTTTCGTAATAGGTAGCCATGGTGAGCGCTTACCAGTCATCGGCAATGTCGCTGTCCCAGTGGTTTTGGGTCTGGGGGGATGTTGAAGGTTTATGAACCGATTCCAAGAGTGCGGGGAACTTGCATGCCATTGGATGGTCGCACGACATCTCGCCCGCATAAAATTGCCGGTCATCGCACATCTGTCGATTCGAGACCTGTCGAGACCTGGGGGAGAACCAATCTCAATTTATTTTTTCCATTGATGCGTATTTTGCCAGAGCTAGATTGCACATTATAGTGTTCCCAATTTGGTGCCGCTGGTTCTTGGCGAATGCCGTCAGTGCCGCTGTGAGGCTGGATATCTACACCTTAAAAATGACCTATAGATTTTGTGTGATCACGTGATAAGGCTGTGGCCCCACCAAACGTAAGTAAACAGCAACCGAGGCACCACGATTTCCCAAAAATCACTACCAACATGGTAAAGTAAAGCAAGGTAGTACAATGTATACCTCAATGATAGTACAGTGGACTGCTTCGAGTCATAGCTTGAAACCGACTGAACAGGTGCGTTGTTGCATTGTTGAAGTGCGCAGTTTTCGACGTTTTGATGTGTTTCCCACCACTGGAAAACCGAGTGCTGGCATTTCCCTAAAAGGTTTAGATCAATTGATGACTGATCGGCTCGACTATTTTCTAATTCGCACGTGATTAGGATTAGGGTCAGTAATCGAATTTGCCTCAGTATCTCAGACGTGCTTGAATTGAGCCCCTTCGGGTTAGCGCTTTGCTTACGTACTACGAAAGTTGTGCTGCCGAATGCGGTCGGGTCGGCTCAGGGCAGACCCTGTGTCATCCGTTAGGGCTTAGCGTGTGAAGCGTACGTTCGAGCTTACCTATTCCGTAGTCGGTGGAATTACAAACCCGACCTCCAGGCTCCAACAGTTACCTCGAGAAGTTTTTGTTGTGGTGTTCTCAAACATCTGAGTACTTAGAGCACAACATGTCATTCTTGTATATAAAGCAGCCTGTTTCTGCTCATTCAGGCAGAAGGAAAAACAAGATTTACAATCGGATTGCGTTGAACCCGATTTCATACTACTCGCTCTGATATATTGTTGGCCTGTCAAACCCAAGAAACTCGTCACAAAGAGCTCGTCCTAAGACTTTAGAATCTGGCTGCGATGGATTTCTCAGCACAAAAACCTCTCATTGCCTTCTTTGGCGCAACTGGCGGATGTGCAGCTGCAGCCTTAGCCCTCGCCCTCACTAACGGCTACAAATGCACAGCGCGTATGTCAAACATCTACGTTCCCAATTCCTAACCTATCTAATCCCTCTTCTTAGTCGCCCGCACCCCGTCCAAACTCACCACCCTCCTCCTCTCAAAGGGCGTACCCCAGTCAACGCTCTCATCCCACCTCACCATAATCAAGGGAGACGTACTCGACACCACCTGCGTTCAAACCGTCCTCTCCTTCAACGGCACCCCAGTCAACCTCATCGTCTCCGGCATCGGCATGGTCAACCTCTTCACGGAAAATACCCTCTGCGGCTCCGCCGCCACCTCCATCCTTTCCGCCCTCGTCTCGCTCCGACCCGCCGAAAAACCACTCCTGCTGGTCATCTCCACCACCGGCATTACCGCCGGCCCACGCGACGTGCCACTGCTGTACGCGCCGCTGTACCATGGCCTGCTTGTGAAACCGCACAAGGACAAGCGGGAGATGGAAAGGCTTGTCGCCGAACAAACAGCTAGCGGGAGGAAATCCGAATCCATCAGCGGATGGGTGATAGTACGACCCACTTTGTTGACGAATGGCGCTGCGCTGGGAGAGGGGAAGGTTAGGGCGGGGGGGGGGGGGGCGCCGGCCGTGGGGTACACGATCAGTCGGGATGATGTTGGGAAGTGGATTTTCGAGAGTTTTGTGAAGGAGGGGAAGGCGTGGGTGGGGCAGAAAGTGTCGTTGACATATTAATGCTCTGGACTGGGGGGGACGGTGGTTGGGGAGGGTTCCTTGAGGAAGGATTGGTTTGAAGGGGGCAATGGGTTCAGGGGTGGGTTGCGTGACTTAATTTGAATCATCGTAATGCTAATTGCAGGAGTGTGTTGGCCCTGATATGTCGACATTATCCGGTAGCCCTCGAGTTTGCCAATGCGAATGCGAGTCCGGAAAGAAGTATGTAGGTTCAACTGGATGATGAACTGACGGCTTGTTTTAGCGGTTTGAAGCCGTTCGACAGTAGCAGGCAGTATCTGGTATGGAAGGGAATTCTTCCTTATTGATTCGCATATCCTAAGAGCGAGGCGAGCAGATTGGAGGGGGGGGGCTGAGTAGGTTTGATGAAGGATTGACGCTAGGAAGCTGACGTGGATGTGACCAAAACATTTGGATGAGGTGCCGAGAACGGTTAGCGCCCATAGTCTCGTATCATCCCGCCATAATACCGCCAAACAAACATACATCAACTCTGGATATAAAAATCCGAAAAAACCCTTTAGAGCATCACAGAGCATTCTCAAGCATTCGGTGACAGCTCCAAGCTATGATAAGGTGTGTGAGTCGATATGATCGAGAGTGAATCATAGAATGCTTTGCCGAGGAAGGAATTGATCCAGACGACGGTCAAAAGGTCCTTGGCATGAATTGGCGCGTAGCCTCCCTCCCCCATGCGGCCAACGCCTGCAAGTGTGTCCATCTCATGATCAGGATAAGAACAACCCTATGTAATAAAAGAACCGACCGAAATAGGCAAGCTGTTTTGCTTTCGGCAGCACACAGCGACGTCGAGGATATCGTATAAAAGGCAATGGTGTGCTGCGAATGATGAAAGGTACTTCTTTTTGCCAAAAAAAAAAAAAAGATTCAAATTCTGCTACATGAGACTGACTATCTTCTCAGCGAAAAGAGGGGAAATCATATGGGCTTGGTGTTGAAGTGAACTTTCGCGGTTCTGGACAACACTTAGGAACACAGGCATATACGGTGCGCCACCAAGCAGTTGGGGTTTGCATACTGACTCTGTATTATAGGATATTTACTCTTCCTTTTTTCACTCCAAGAATATGATCACTTGTTCATCATCGCACCTCGATGAGCAACCAGTGTACGATTGACCATATATCATGACGCTAAGTTTGCGTCTGCATTCTCAACCCTGCTCATCAAAACATAAGGCAGATACGGCACTGCAATTAGTGTGCCTGGTTTTTGCTTGAAAGTCGCCTCTTTAGGTGAAGCCATTTAGCGTTTGGTGAATGCTATATGCCTGTTGACCGTGTTCGATATTGCTTCAGTCGCTTGTTCGGCACCCAGTAGTTTATCGATAGAATGTAGTATTGTGTGCAGCTGCCTTTGGAATACCTTACCGGGTGTCGAAAAGCTTCCGCCGGAAGCAAATAAAACATCCTCGAAAGTGGTAGCTTCGTGGACCAAGGGATCGTGGGCGGGAAGATTCAATCGAGGGCCAGCCAAGATGGTTGGCGATGTTGTAGGGAATAGAGTCGATGTCTCACGAATCACGAGTGGTTGTAAGCGTTCTGATCATGACGCAATCGCCGGACTCCATGCACGATCTGACGTAGGTAGACATTACACTCCGTCACGGCCAAAACTCATAAATCAACAAGCTTAGAGCGATGAGAGACAATACATGCAGTGGCTTGGGCACCCTCCGAGTTTTAATCGCCCACCAGATAGCTTCGTAGACTTGGAAGAATATCAAAGCCGCCAGAGCCAGGACAAGTCCAGAGGCGACGAAAAATACTTCTGGCAGCGAAACCTTCGACAATCGAGTGCGAAGTTGCGAGTACTCCATCGCAACATCGTTTGTGAGCTTCTCAGAAGTGTGAGTGTAAGAGGAGATCAGATCGGCTGGCATGAATATCAGTAAAATTTCGCCTCCTATTTGAAACTTGCTGATCAGTTGAATCAATCTTACAGAATCTTGATTTGGCACTATCACTGGCTTGTTCCTGTATGCTTTCCAACTTCTGTATCATCAACGCATATGCTTCCAAGTCTTCTCCCTGAGTCACGGGTCGCATTTGGTCGGTATATCCAAAAACGCCACGAAGCGTTGGCTTGCGCGGATGCGCAGCGGTAGCATTTGTCCTAGCTAGACCCTTGGCGGAAAAACCAGCGGACGTACGATGTGTTAAGTTTGCTCCCCCTTCAACTAAAATCTTGAAAAGTTCAGTATGTCCCTTGTCAAGACAGTGCATCAAAGCCGTATATCCTTCTCGATCCTCGAAGTCCAGGCCCGCCTGATACTTGATGAGTAGCTTGAGCGCAGCGGTGTTTTTGTGCTTGACTGTCTCCACAACCTCGCCACCAGACAGGATATAATAGCCATGGGGCATTTCATTCGCTTTCCTTCCAAATCCGGATTGGAGCAGACATTCTACACACTCATCATGCCGCAGAATTATTGCGCGGATTAGAGCACCGGTTGACCAGATCCCTGGTGTTTTCACCAATTGCTCGAAAATAGGCCACTCGTTCGTTATTGTCTCCATTACTTGAGTTTTTGGAACATTAGTATTGTTCAAGGTTACCCATCTTTCTAGCAGCGCGTCTAATGGACTATATATGGTTCCTCTATTGATGTCCGCACCAGCGTTGAGAAGGACGGATAAAGCCTCATGGTTTGCCGTGTTGGCCGCTTCTCCAAGGTAAGACATTTCGCCATTGTTGCCTTCGTTTATATCTAACCCGCACCGAATCAGTGGTTCAAGCATCGAAGCCGTACCCCGACCACAGAGCCCTCTCATGAACGAGGCCCGAGACAAGTCGTCAGCGTTTTTGATTTCGGAGATTTGGTGATTGAGATCAAAGCCAATGATGGTAAACGAAGTACGTGTTGGAAAAGACGAAATACTCCACGGAGTATGAAAGTCTTCCAGCTGCTTTTGGAGGCGAAGGTGGAAGTTGGGGACCGAGCGAGCAATAGCAGCAAGGATCCAAGTATCCCGTGAACTGATCTCCGGAAACCTGATGATATCTATGAACTTGTAAAAGCATGACTGAAGGTAGTCAAGACCTGCAGCGGCATTGAAAATCATTGATACTGCTGAACTCCCTTCGGAATCCAACAATGTAGGATCAGCGCCCGCCGATAGAAGAACGGTACTGAAGGTTTGCAATTTTTGCTCCAGGCGCCCATTTTTCATGAGCTTACAACAGAGCAAAAGCGGGGTGCTGGGTGAAGTAAGCTAGAATTCGTATTTGGCGGTACTGGCAACACTCGCCTGCCATCCGCGCTACGTGCATCTATGTCGGCTCCTGAGCGGATCAAAAATTGACAAATTTCGATTGACCCAGGAAGACCCGCCAAATAGCAAAATAAAACCTCCTAACAATCTTCAGTTCCGCTCGATTATTCCGGGAGCATCCTCTACTGGTACTCACATGAAGAAGAGAGCGCCTCCATTCAGATACCACATCTGTGGGTCTAGCAAGACCATTTGTGAACATTTGCTGAAGCATCGATAAATCTGTGTTTCTCAGAGCCTGAATGAGTAGAGGGTTCGGATTGTTGTAAGCTTGGGAAAGGCCCCATTTGAATCCAGGTCCCCCATATTGAGCACTTTCGATTGCTAAAGAGATCTTGACTATATTACGTGATATCCATGACGACGGTGCAAAAGTCAACTCCATATCCTTCCTGGCCGAACCCGGTCCTGACGTTTCATCATTCTCTTCAGCTGCCGGCTTTGCAAACACGCTCATACTCAGATCTCCGATCGGCAGTTGGTAACTTGACCATCGCCAGCTTGCTGCTGTCTTTGATCCACCGCTGTGTAGCGGCGAACCTGCTTTGTATGGTTGAGGCTGGTTAGCATCACCGCGGGGATTAATGACTGGAAGTAGACTGCTTTCCAACATATTGAGATTTTGACTTATGTCTGCAAATTTGGAGTTCAAATGCTGAAGCGCATACTGCGATGAGCTTGAGATCTGAAGGACAAGAGCCTCAAGATGCCGATAATAGAGGTGCTGAGATGTCTGGACTTGTTGAACAGTCTTGAGAGTGGCACCGCTTCGCGAACTAATCCCCTAAAAGTCAGCTACGGTACTTCGGGGAATGCTGTTGACGCTCAAAAATAATAGCGTTCGACTACCTAGCGGTAACTGCAGTGGCCTCCATAAATACTTGTACTGTAGCAACCACAAGGCAGAATCATCAACAGTCTTAAGTTATGTAGTGGATGCCGAAGATCAAGCTCAGCTAAGTAAAGTTTCTCAAACCGTGTGGAGCTGACTTACGCGGAAAGCATGGAGAGGACCAATGTAAAAGTCTCGATATGCTTGGAAAGTTTGCGCTCATAGCTTAGAATCTTGTCGTCCTTGAAGAATTTTCGAATGCTCGTTCTGATGTGTTTTCGGGAGATTGTCTCGCTCTCGATGGAATTTTGAAGCTCAAGAACCACCTGACCCAGTCCGCGCATGTCAACCAACATCAGTCCTGCGCGAGCATTCCAGATTTCTTGTAGCATAGCTGGCACATCCCCTGAACCTTCGGGGATTAGACCGGCGATTTCCTTGACCAGAGATTCCGTAACTCGGACGATATCAAGAAGACGCTCAACATCTTTTGGCGTATCTCGTACCTTGTCCCATAGGTTGTGGAGGACTCGTGAACTCTCTGTGACTAGACCGACCAAAGTCGCGAGGCTGGCAGCGAAACCCACAGCAGCAACAGCTGCCGATACGGGGTCCATGCCACGGAGATTTCTAAAGTTTAAGCAAGGTAGGCAGGTTTTCACGAATAAAGGACATTGATCAGAAGCCCTTGTGGTAAAGTAATGGAAGAGTGTGCTACTTTCCGTTGTGATCAAATTTCAAGGAGACGAGGCATGATCCGAGTCAGACGCTTCCTGCAGGGAGGCGGAGGAGCAAGCCACATCACTGGCCAGTAGGTAGGCAACGGTGCGAAGGGCGCACCTGCTGAACAAACTTCGAGAATATATCGTGCGATCTGCGTCCCAAGAAAGGCTTCATCTTAAATTCACTCGAGGACGCGTGTTTTAAGTAGCCTTTGTTTGCGATGCGCTTCTTGAACCATCGAGTGTGGATGGATTGCTCATGGTACCGAGTACAATTCGTGGGTTATTGCATGAAAACGCAGAAAAATACACAGGAGCCATGAAAAGTCTTGCAACACCTCGCCATCACTTCACATCATCCGCTCCGGGTCCGTAATCTTGACACTTGTGCTGTACTAACTGCAGTCTGCTCTCAAACAATCTCATGGAAAGCTACTTGATTGTCAAGCCTATCAAACTTTCCTTCGAAACACCAGTTAAGGTACCCTCCATCCCCTAGCCTTATCAAATATCCCTTTCGGAAGACGAATACATCATAAGGAATAATTTTAAGTTTCTCGGAATTGGTGTAGGTAAGAGAGAGCTTCTCTAGGACTCCTTGTGGCATGAAGTGATGATCGGTCTTGGTATTGATAGTTAACACGTTGAATTGACCGGCATGTCGATCGGAGTAAACGTGGGAAGTCAGACGTCGGACCCAATCTCCTCGATCCAGTATATCTTCATCTGAATTGATGATTGACTGAGGAAGAGAATGGCCGGTAGGTGAGCTTGGCCCGGAAATCGTCTTCTCCTTCTCTTCGGGATAAAGAAGAGTCTGATTTGTCTTCTCGACCGAGACTTTGCGGCGAAAGTAGATATCGCGACCAAGGAGGATCAAACCCGCGAAGAAGACAAAAGACGCACTCCAGATCAAGAATAGCAACATGTCTGGAATTTGATATTAGCGGAATTATCCTAGGGACCAGAAAATCGGGGAGCGTGGCTTGATGTGAAGCCTTACTTTGCCGTTTAGACTGTCGAGATTGAAGGGTTTCTGAGAGGCGCAGGATCCAACAGACTTTTCGATGAGTTCTTCAGAAAATTTCAGAGGGGGAGATGGTCGTATAGATGAACCTGAATCACTCAACGTGAGATAGATGCCCGGTTTCGTAGCACCAATACAGAGCAAGTACGGGGTGAAAGGAAGAACGAAGCGCCCTAGGTAGCTTGTATCAAGATCATGTAGATAGCCTGCAAGTAGGCGCACATCACAGGTTATTAATTGGACTCCCCTAACTCCAGTCCTATTCTACGCCGCACGAGCGCGTCGACAGATGACTCTCCAGGCTTAGAGAAGGATTCGGTTTCAGGTCACATCAACCAGTAAGACGCGCTCAAGCAAGCGCCATGAGGCTTGGATGAAGTCCCATATCAAGAGCCATGGACGTCTGCCTTCTGCTGTGCAAGATCTACATTGTATCATAACACAAAGTCTGCGCGCTCCTCATGCACCGTCGCCATTGCAAACCCAGTCGCAACATCGACGCGGTTATTCTTATACTCTTCTTTGCTTTCCTTCCAGCAATCTCGGCAATTTGCTATTATCCCGACGGAAGCACTTCGCCTCAAGACGTACCATGCTCTGACACCAATGGGCCAAGTAATTGCTGTGGCCCTGAATACGAATGCCTCTCGAATAAAATTTGCAGGAAGACTCATACGAATCCTGACAACAGTTTTGCGAATTTCACCTACGGGCGCGGCGCCTGTACTGATCAGACGTGGCGAGCTAGCGAATGCCCGTCCTTTTGCCTAACTCAATGGTCCGGTACGTTGACAACTGGTCATGGCGCGATAAACTCTCTGCAGTCTCTGTATGATCCTCGCTGACCTGGCTGCCGAGATAGCCATATACAAATGTCCAAATACCACGCCCGATAGCTATTGTTGCCAAGCGCAGGATGGCTCACTGGGTAACTGCGACTGCTCTGCGACTGCTGGCCTTGCACGGCCACTGCATTTCGAGGGTACGCCGTCTATCCTAACAACCATCGGCGTGACCGGCTCTACCACTTCTACAATCAGTACTACCTCATCAGTAACGACCGCTGCGCACTCAACAACAAGTACATTGGCCCCAGTAATCTCACCCAGTACTGCAGGGTCAGTGTCGTCAACAAACACAAACACATCGAGCTCAGCTCCTCAAATAGCTCAGACTTCTTCGAGTAGCCCACCCTTATCGAGCCCTCAGCCCTCCAGCAACCGCAGTGCCGTGATCGGAGCCGGAGTTGGTGTACCACTAGGTGTCATTACCTTGGTGGTCCTCGCAGCCGTTATCTACCGCAGGCTCCGCCAGAGAAAGGCCGCTAGAGTTTTAGAAGAGCTGGGTCGTGATAAGGATCTGGCGTTCATGAATCAAGCTCACGGCGGGCCGCATCATGAGCTTCTAGCAAGTACGGCTGAGCATGAAATGTCAGCGGCGCCTGCTCAACATGAGTTGCCAGTTGGCCCGCCCGAATTACCATCAGAAAAGAGACACCACGAATTGCCTTGACATAGTGCGTCGTTAATCAGCATTGTTAGCCATGCGCAGACCTTGTACCAAGGCCATTCTATGTCACTTATACCTACCAATGCCTCAACAATGAACAGACTTTCAATCTCCTCCCTTAATCGATTTCGATCACATTCACGTCGACTTCTTCTGCCTTTTGTCCAACTCCCTCTCCATCCAATGATGACCTCGCTAGTTCCCTCTTTTTCAAAATATCATTTCCCAGATAAACCTCAATTTGACGCTCTCACTGTTTGGCTGATCGAAATCTGATATTAACGATGACGTTGTCTTTGTCCTCGCTATGAACAGAGCCAATGTTCAGATCTACCCGCTAATTTGTTGAAGCGAGACGGTGGTTTTCGAGTAATGTCTCTTCCCTGCCATTGTCTGACAGTTTAACAGAAGTCACTGCTCTAGTACCCACACCTATCTACACCTATATTATCCATGTTCCTCTACACTTACAATCGCCTCATCTCGATTCCCCATCTATGCTCAGCATCACAGCTACCCCTCCCCTCAAACCTTACATAACTACACAGTGAGGATATCCACCATGCCCCAACCTGGCTACCTCAAACTCGGCCTCTTCGCCCTCCGCCTTTCCTTCCACTCCTCCCCTGACGATGATCAACACCTCCCCCTCATCTTCTTCCGCACCTCCCACCTACGCCGCTACTTCCACGAACAAGATGACCCTTACCCCCCCTACGTCACCGCCAAATACAGCGACTACCGCGCGCACAGGAAGCGCTGGGAGGAGCGGCAGGCGGAAGGGCGGGCGGAGGTTGAGAGGAGGGATGAGGAGATGAGGGAGTGGTGGAGGGCGCCGGAGACGTGCCTGGCGGTGATCAAGGTGGAGGAGAGGAGAAGGTTGAGGAAGGGGGAGAGGATGGCGGAGAGGTTCCGGCACAGGAATGTGAAGTTTGTGTGAGTTGAACGGGGTTTAGTGCGCTTAGAGAAGAGTAGCTTTAAGGATTTGAAAAAGTCATTAGGAATGGATGAGGTGACTGACGACCTAGAATCGTGAGTAGTCCTCGGCCTTCTCCTGGCCCTTCAATAGCGACTTCTTGTCGCTGTCGAGGGGATTCGTTCGAATATATACCACGCCAAAGTAAATGATCTGCATATCTGCATATTGTGCTTATCGATCACGATTGGGAACCATGTTGAATTAAAATATAACACACTGAATCTTGATGCTTCGCGGACTGCTACCCCGAAAATCATCGTACGACAAACCGGCAATCTCGAAATCACTATCCATAAAGTTCTTTGAGTAGACCAGGACAGAGCAACGACACGAACAGCATCACCAAGAACGTAGAACTCAAGAGTTGAGTAGCGCCATCGCATTACAGACGTAAATGTAGAAGAAAAGAATCAACACATGTGTAGGCCGTCAGTTACACACCGACGTTTGGTGTGGAACCGAGTAATGCGCACTGGAAGTAAATGTGTAGGCTAGGGGGGTGTACGGGTACAGTATCTTTCGAGGGTTTGCCCTATTAGAAGGTGGACACCGTTTTAAGCGAGGGTGCCATAGTCCTGATTGGAACCTTTTTGTGTCCCACCACTCTTCTGTACCACACCTCACACTCCATGCGTCGTATCACGGCGTATTCGGTCTTCATTGTGCTATCGCCGAATCTCTTCGGTTCGAGTAGGAAACACTAAATTGATCAGTTGGAATAAGCTGTAAGAACCTGGATGCGAACCATTGACTCGTTACCTCAGTCCGTCCAATCGCTCCCTCACTGCAGCATGCATCCTGAACGTTTTGTTTTGACCCATTTACGTCTTCCTATTAACTTCATCATTTGCTAGCCTGCCGATATGTACGATGTGCCGATTTATACTTTTTGTATCCTCTCAATTTTTCATTCTCGATTTCCCATGTCGTCTTCCATAGAATGTAGCTTTCCATTGTTGGAAAAAGCTTGGGAGTATCTACGAAGAAATGCACCACTGCTGCCAAACGACCACAGGAGCTCTGAATTTCTCAAAGTCCCTGCCTGGTTTTTGTTGTTGCTACAACAGATCGCACATGAGTACACCACACGTGTGCTTCTTGGACGACTGGGCATTATCGTCTCTAAAATAAGCGCTGCGGTACGATGTCATGGAGAAATGTCGTCGAATAGGACTACGAGGGCATAAGGCAGACTTTCTTTCAAGCGCTGCACTCTGATGCTACCTTACTGGTCCTGCGGGGATTGATAGGACCTCTCTAGCTGACCTGCCTCTGGAGACCCTCATGAAAAGCCGAGCGACCGCGAAACAACATGAATATTGATGGAAAGTGGCCAAGGATATGAGACTGTCAACGAGGAATACGATGACCGCTGGAACACGATTAGACACTCGAAAGATCGCCGTTCAGATATGTGTACTTCCCGACTTGAACTAAGAATGGTGAGGGCAACTGCTGGAGGCACAAGCATCTCGTGCGGCATCAAGGTCTAAGTATGCAAAATATTAGAAGGCGACATTGACGATCAACGATGCTCGTCCACCAGGTCTGTCAGCGTTTCAATAGCCCTACGAACCGGAGCTATTTCCTCGCAAGTCATCCCTACCGGTCCCCATGGGTGCTTAATAAATGGAACGGGTCCCACAGGGAAACTCGTAAAATTTGCAGGGTATCGGCCCGCAACGTAAATGTTGAACCTTGGTTACGGTTTCCTCGAGCCTTCCTGAATAGTCTTAGCTACGAGGAATATTAGCAGAAGTCTAATCTTCCTGTTACTTCAAATCGATTATCTCCGCTCTTCGCTACGATGGAACGTCTTATATTGCGATGGAGGTGTTCCTGAGTAGCTGTAAAGTTAGGTAGGTGACATCCGATTTTTCCGTCGTGTCATTCAGTATTGGTATTCAGTTTCTCTGTGAACGAACACAATAGGATAAAGGATTGACTCAAGAGGCTCATATATTGCTGAGTGCATTTATTACAGCTATAAGAGAGCGTCCCGAACCAAGCGAGTTCTGTATATCTTTTGGCATTTACGATTATACTGTTTGGTGATCGAGGTAGTCCAGCCTTGAGATACCCAATATGTTTTCGCAATCAGCTATTCAGAGCTTTGTGTACATGCTGCCTCTGTCAGTGGGTCTTCTTGGAACCATTGCCAGCGCTCTAGCAGTCCCACTGGACTACCAAAGCCATGCATTATCCAAAAAGGCTACTGCGCTAGGAAATCCTTACCAAGCCATGCTCGACGTCGTTTCTATTATGCAATCGCAGTACTTTACTGGCTCCACTTGGCCTTCAGCAATAGACTGGACACGCGCGGTCATAAACGCACAGCTCTCCGCAGCTGATAGTGCCATATTATATTCGAATGAATCTTCAAATAGCCTAATCGACCATTATTTCTCACAGGTAAAGGCCTTTTACAATGACGAGGACTACGTCGCAGTTGAAGGGGAGGCATACGACGACATGCAATGGATGGTCCTTGAGTGGCTGGAAGCGATCAAGTTTGTAAACCTTTACACCGCTCTAAACCCACTGGCCGCGGCAGCCGCAATGGACCAGCAATCTATTGCCAACTCTGCGCATCGAGCCAATCAATTTTGGGATCTCGCAAGTGCGGGCTACGACACGACATTGTGCGGTGGGGGGATGATCTGGAATCCCCGTCTCACACCGTACAAGAACGCCATCACTAACGAGCTCTACGTATCGTCAAGCGTAGGAATGTACCTCTATTTCCCCGGCGACTCCACAGTCGAACCCCCAGTAAAAGCCAACGACCCCAAATTCCTTAAAGCCGCCGTCGACGAATACCAATGGCTCTCCACTAGTAACATGACCAACGCCAAAGGCCTCTACGTCGACGGCTTCCACATCTCCGGTTGGACCTCACCCTCAAACATCGGCTCTGGCAAATGCGACCAGCGCGACGAGAGCGTCTACACCTACAACCAAGGCATCCTCCTCTCCGGCCTGCGCGGCCTCTGGGAAGCTACGGGCACCACCAGCTACCTCGACTCCGGGCACGCCCTGATCAAATCCGTCATCGCCGCTACCGGCTGGCCTACTACTACAGGCGGCTCCTGGGCAGGCATTGGAGCCAACGGCATCCTGCAGGAAACCTGCGACGCCACGCAGAGCTGTAGCCAGGACTCCCAAACATTCAAAGGCATCTTCTTCCACCACCTCGCCATCTTCTGCGAACCTCTCGCCGTCGGCCAGAACGAGGGTGTCGCCCACAGAGCCTCTCCCGACCTCGCTTCGCAGAACGCCGTCGACTGTAGCGCCTACACCGCCTGGATCCGCTATAACGCCGAAGCCGCCTACAGCACTCGCAACAGCACCGGCGACTTTGGCATGTACTGGGGCGCCTACTCCAGCCCTGCACCTGCCACGCACGACCAGTCGGCTGACGCGGCGGATGTGCGCAACAAGGGTGTCCCCAACGACCAGGTCTGGCGCCGCCCGGACATGGCGTACCAGCAAGTGGCGGCGATGGTGGGGCCGGTTCCAACAGCGGCGGCGAATGATCCAAATGACAATGGGAGGGGCAGGACGGTGGAGACGCAGCAAGGAGGGTTGGCGGTTTTGAGAGCGTTGGTGCAGGCCGAGGGAGGAAACTAAGGAGTTGGCGGGGTTGAGGGGGATGGTTGGGTTATGAAGAAGAAACATGTTGGCTGTGATGGCAATGCGCATTAGGAAATTCTGCTGAATCCGTACCTTTTTCCAGTTTCAGGACTCTTCTTTTGATTAAGATTCGTCGCTTTTGCTCGTTTGTTGGTTAATCTCATCTCATGAATCTTCCAACTCCTGTGCCTGCGCCGGCGGCTAGTATGAATGGTATTTGAAAGGAACAGAACGGTGGGAACGCGACAGATTGATTTACCGATTTTTGAGAACGCTGATGCAGACTTGAGAAAGGAAAAGTGAGATATTAAGGGGATGGTTTTTTGGGAATATCACTTCACCTCCCTCAATATCTCTTTCCAGATCATAGCCATCCACAACGGAACAGCCTAAGACAAAATTTCGGCCAGCAACGAGACTCACCTGTACGTGATGCTCGCGATGAACACTCGATCTTCATCACAGAAGATTTAAGCCTCTGAGATTAAAACTTCAGAAGATCTTGTTAGTGAAGTCGATGTTTCAGTAAATTAATTAAAGATTACATGATCTTGTATAAATCTATAAACATTGTTTCTTGACCGTCAATTTCTTTACATAAAAAAAGAGCATCAATATGATGGTTCTGTCAAAAAGATCTTCTAAGACATATGTTGTATCGTTCGATCTGCTTAATACTTTGATTTTTGTTAAAAATTAAATATAAAACTTTCACGCGTCGAGATAGTACGCTGAAACAGTATTAAAGACAAAGAAGAAAGTCGAGTTTCACACACGTACGATCTACGGGTGTAGTCTTTGCCAATCGATAAAACCACCAAACTCTACTGAATTCAAACCCTCTCCCTCTCTGCTGCTAACAACTACCCTCCACCCAAGGAAGATACCCCCAAAGCCCCAAGAACCCTACTATCATCTCAGAAAATTCGGGCACTATCCATCGATCAACACGCATACACCTTCATACTCTCTTCTTAAGCGGGCAGGGAATGTCTTATCTGATCTATTGCCATTTGCGCGAGCGAGCATAGTGTTTGGTGCCTGAGGAATGAGGCGTATCTTCAGGCCGGCTTCAGTGCAGGAAGTGGGACGACGACAGCGATGGAGATGAATATTTCTGCGCTTGGACTTACCCTAAGGACCCAGTCGTGATATCCGGGATCTTGGAGACACAGGTTGGGAAAGGGGTCGGGGGTACCTTTCCCAGATAACTAGCTCTCAAACACGACTACCAGATCTTACAACATCACATCACCCAGTTCTCCCCCTCCTCCTCCTCCTCCTCCTCCTCACCCTCATCCCCACCCCACCCCCTCCCACAAGCCCCCTAACCCCTAACCCCTAACCCCACACCACCCAGTACCCTTCTCACCCTCCAACACCACCCTCATCAGCCCCTGCCAAAAAACCACACCCCTCAAAAGAGTCCTAACCCCCCATCAAAAAAAATCCCAGCAACCACAACAACACGCAAATATCCCACCATCTAACCCCTAGAACAACCCCCACCCCCCGGCCCAGCGCTCCTGAAAAGTATAAAAGTCCAAATCTAAACAAACACCCCTACAGCAGCGGAGACAAGAGCAAGACGCGTAGCAAGACGCGTAGCAAGAGAGAGAGAGAGAAAGCACTTCCCTTCATGTGAACGTAGAACCCAAGTTTTTTTTTTTTTTTTTTGGGTGAAGAGGCGCGGTAGGGAATCTTGTCGGTTGCGGACAGTAATGAGAGTGTGAATGGGTGGGGTGATGTGATTGGATTTTGCTTGTGGGGATTCGGTATGTGCGGGAGGTTGGGTGGACGAGATGTGGAGGACCGCTGTTTGAGGGTTGGGTTTATCGTTGAGTACAGGAAGGGTCGCAAAACAGCAAGCTTCATCGGCTTGGTTGTGAGGATAGCGGGTTAGGAGGAAGGGAACTGGGGGGAGAAGGACGGAGAGGGCGTATCAGAGGGAGAGGCCCATTAGATAAACTGATCTCTAAACGCAGCGCGCAATGAAAGTACAAGGGATTGTTGATGTAGCATGGGAAGGAACATCATTGATCTATCCTCTATCGTTCTATTCACAAACTCTTAACGCATCCATTGGATCAGCGCAAGATAACCTTCTTTAAAGATACCCGAATGTGCACACCACTGACCCCCGTACGTAACGGCATCAAAGCACTGGACAGCATGCAAGCATAATAAACCCATAATGAGATCCCCTCGCCTTCATCGATATCTTTTCGTCGTCCACGCGTATGCCAGAGCCCAGAAACTCCATCAAGAAAGAAAAGAAGATCAAGGGCAATGAATTATTCGAAAGGAAAAGGTCTAGTCATCCTCGTCGGAGAAGACATCCTCACCACGCTTGCGGCGCGCCATACGGTCCTTCTTCTTCTGTAGCAAGAGTTAGCGTATGCTCACAAACACCACGCGAAGACAAATTGCGTACCTTTCGGAGTTCAGCCGAAGTCAGCTTCTTGGCCTTCTTTCCTCCCTCAATCTTATTTCCCATAGCATCGAATCTCTCTTCTTCATCATCACCCTCCTTCAGCCTCGGTCCCGCACCCTGTCCCTGGACCCAGTTGTGTCCGCTCGGCGTCATTTTGCCGTCCAAAACAGCCCACACTTCCTCAGTCAGGTTCTGGGTGAACTCAGCAGAGTGAGTAATGATGATCACACCACCTCCAAAGGCCTTGAGGGCCTTGGACAAAGCACCAAGGGAGTCGCGATCGAGGTAGTTGGTAGGCTCGTCCAGGACAATTAGATGAGGACGTTGCCACGAGCAGGCGGCGAGGACTACTTTCACACGTTGACCACCCGAGAGGCCACGCATGTGGGAATGGGTGACGAGTTCGGCGTCAAGACCAAAGTGGGCGCAGTGCTGCTCGATCTCCTTTCGGACTAGAGGACGGAATTGACCGCTGGCCAGAGCTTCCTTTTGGTCAACCTCGGCCACCATCTTAGAGTGCGAAGACAAGATTTCGGTACGGGGGATCCAGGCATTGTCCGCAGTCATCATGGGAGTCCATCTCTCGCCCTTGATGCCTACATTCTCACCGAGCACGAACGAACATTCGTACTCGTAAGAGTTCTTGAACTTTCTTCGGGAGTGGATACCAATAACTCGTCGCTGTGTGCCGTCAATCTTGTAAATCTTGTTCATCGCGTTCTCGTCCTCGTTAGTAACAATCTTGTTGGCACGGTCCATGGTTTCACGGTCCTCGCCAGTCTGGAACCGCCATTGTATGTATTCGGAAGGAGTTAGTTGCAAGTGATGGTCGATGTGAGCGAATGCATGCTGTTTGATGTAGGCGATTCGAATATTCTCGTGGGTGTAGACACTACCGGTAGTTGGGATGAGCTCGCCGGTGAGGACATTGATCAAGGTGGATTTGCCAGCGCCATTGGGACCGATAACAGCAATACGCGAACCCAATGAGCACTGGAAAGTGATGTCCGAAATCTGGGGCTTAGATGTACCGGGATATTGGAAGCCCATGTTGCTAACGCGAACGATAGCCTTGGCCTTGGTCTTGACACCCTCGAGGAAACCTGGCTCAGGGAACTGAAATTCCATTTCAGAAGCACTAAGCTCGTAGTATGATTTGGCAGATGGGACCTTGTCAACAAATGCCCTCAAATTGCCACGGTAACGTCTGAGTTTGTAGCGTTCATAGTGAATGACGTGCTGGATCACATTATTGAGGAATTTGCTGTCGTGAGAGACGATAATCGATGTACAGGGTGATTCCATAAGGTACTTCTCGAGCCATTGGACATTCTTGACGTCCAAGTGATTCGTTGGTTCGTCCAGCAGCAGGATGTCGGGGTCTTCGAAAACGGCACGAGCAAGCGCGAGCTTCATCTTCCAACCCCCAGAGAGTGCGGTGATCGGTCCCTCCATTTGGTCCTGCATGAAACCAAACTCGACTAGTCGGGCCTCAATGGCCTTCTTTTCTATGTTGATTCCGACGTCATTAAGCTTCTTCTCAGTCCACCCGATAACAGTTTGTTCAGTATCAGCCGAATCGAGGTCGTGCTCAACGAACACAGTCTTAACCTCACTCTTTTTCGGAAAGCCCTCGACTTGTTCGTTGTTGATGGCTCGCATCAGGGTGGATTTACCAGAGCCATTGGGACCCAGTAGACCGTAACGTTGACCCCGCTTCAGGCGGAGATGTGTCTGGTTCAGCAAAATCTTCGCACCATATGCCAAGTTGAATGTGCAATTGCACAGATCCTCGCCCTCCTCATCATCCTCTTCTTCATCTGCTTCGTCGGCGGCACCCGGAGATGCGCGCTTTCTTAAAGCCTCAGCCATCGATTTTGAGTCGGAGTCGCCAACAATAGCTGCAATATATGGAAGCGTATTCTCAGTCCAGCTGAACGAGTCGTTATCTTTCTCATCGATGAGCTGCCCAGCAATGGCCGAGATGTACTCAACAACGGGTGCGAATTTCGAGACCGCAGCCTTGTGCTTTGGTTCCAGGATCTGGTTCATTATAACAGCAACAGTCTTGATGTCGCCAGCGTGGGAAACTTCGGGAATCTTGCCATCCTTAACAGCACCAACACGGACCAGAGTATCTAAACCTTGTTTGGTCTTCTCACGAGCCTCTGGGTCCGCCAAGTTCTCATAATTCTTTTGCATAGCAGGCATGAGTTTAGGCAGGAAAGCAGCGACAATTTGAGGGTCTTCCACGAGTTTGCACATATTGTCGACGATGACGGCGGCTTTTCGCTTGACGGCAGTTTCGCGCTCTCCTAAACCACGCTCGAGAAGTGGGACCATGATGGCCAAGGTCGGCTCGTGGACATCTGTGACGAAAGTGGTGGCACCAAGCAAGTGGACTGTCTCAGTGACATGCTCGGGCTTTGCGATACACTTGATGAGCTCGGGGATAAACCGATCGATATCCTTGTTGACAATCAAGTTGCACACCTTCTCCATAGTGCCGTATGCCGCCTTTTTAACCTCGGGCTTCGTGTCCCACATCGACTCAGAGACGACTGGAACTAGGTCGGGAACACGGAATGAAAGTTGAGCCGGGGCAGTTTCTACGAGTGCTTCAATGCACTGCAGGCAAGTCATTTTTTCCTGCCATTTCTGAGCATTCCGTAGCGAGTGGATGATAGGAGGGAGAATAGCCTTTACGGCATTTGCATTTATAGCTTTGGCGATCGCAAGGGCAGCTGATTGTGCCTCGGTCTTGACCGCACTAATCTTATCTCCAACAGCAGCAAGGACCGAAGGTAGGAAGACGACGAGATATGGTTCAACCGCGGGCGAGACCGATGAGTGCGAGGCAATAGCCTTTATTGCGCTAAGAGCATGTTCCCGTGAGGCTGCGTCTTTCTTATTTGCAAGTTGTTTTTTGAGGACTTCCACAGCTCTGTGCGTTTTGTCAGTAAATGTCCAGACGACCTCAGAGCACGCCCTGTCGCATGACAGGGAGACTGAGATTTAAGACTTACTTTGTAGGTGCATCATGTTCTTCAATCTCACCGTTGATGAAAGTAGCGATGTTGCCCGCAGCAGCGCTTGTCTCATCAGCTGTCTTTGAGATGGTTAGTTTGGTCAAGAGCTCATCGAGCACCTTGACGGATTTTTGGTTCTCGGATTTTGTATTTGCCGCGGTCGAGGGTGCGGACTCCATGATGTCGGCAGATGGCATAATGTTGATAGGGTGGATGGAAGGATTAATGGCGATTCTTTTGTTGGGGGAACGAAGGGAGTAATAACTGTCTATCGAGCTGTAAATTTGGGAGGTATCACAGAATGTGAAAGCCCACGCGGGGTGTTTCGCGCTCTATGTGGATCTCAATCTATTGCGGTCAGACCGAAGCAGGAGTGAGCCTATCGAAGACACAGCAGGTATCTATGGATAGAAAGGAAGAGGTGGTATTGGAAATGGAGAGCCAGGTGTTGGGCGGCAGAAGAGTATCTTTAAGAATTTCTGTGGAAAATTTTCAAACGACGCTAACTTAGTGCCCTCCTAGGGAATCAGCCTTTTCCCGGCCTGGCTCTGTGAATGTACGGAATACACAACTACACATCACCGTGGATAGAATAATTCCTTCACCGCCAAATGCTCAGCCTTGTATCTCTTACTCTTTCTCATACTTTCTAGTCATACTCTCTCTCAACATCTCGCATGACTATCAAAGTCATATCTACTTCCCACGCGCCCTCATCCATTCACTTCAGCTGCAGACTGATGACTTCATCAACCCCCAGTCACCACCATACGAGGGCTCAGCCCTGAAGTTCGGCCCAATCCGCCAATCTTAGATTAACGCCCAAGTCCATGCTATTTTTATATGAAAGGGCGTCTATGGAGTATGCAATATTAATATGTGCTTATCGTTTGTGTATCGCAGTCCGAGTCACCATCATCCTCCGCATTCCCCGCGAATCGCTAACCCACATACTTTTGCGTACTTTGCCTATACTTGCAGCGACCCGCAAAATGTCTTGAGGATTGATGTACAGAGTAACCATTTCATAAGCCTGGTATGCCTGAGCCTACCTAGGCAATTTATGAACTCCTTAGCTATGCGTGGTATCTAAGAGGGACTCTTTGTGAGAACTGGTGCTCCGAATTGTTCCAGCATATCTCCTTCATGTAGCCTGTAAAGTTCCAAAAAGATGGTGTAGTGCCAACGCCACACAGGTAGAATGCCAATGTGGCAGATCTCCTCCTAAACCTGCGGCAAAATTGCAAATGGTCGCTTCAATTATATCGTCCTTACACCTGCGTTCAACCTCGCCTTGATCCTGCGTCTGTATGAGTCCCGGAATCGGATCCTGCCAAAAGTCCCATATCCTACTGTAGCAACGAATAGAAACGCCCATGCACTGGTAATAATGAGACCAGTAGGAAAGACACCGAGTGTGGTACCTGGTAGCACGAATGGTATAGCCCCAGGCGGTCCGGTCGAAGTTGAAGCTGCCAAGGCCGTGGCAGCTCTTGTCTGATCCGCAAACACGCCGTTGACGAAGGATGCGTCGTCCGAGGAAAGCTGTGAAGTTATTGGAGTATTGTTCTGGGCTGTACCTGTGAGAGCGATATTAGGGACCAGGAGTGAACGAGCGGTAGTACTATGGTTCAGTCATTAGCTGAAAGCGGAAATAGAGGAGTAAGGAGGGACCTGTTGCCTACTCGTTCTTTATTCCTGCCATCTGATCATCGTGTATCTTTCCCACGAAAGTTAGATCCTCAAGCATATGCGGTGCCACTGTTGTGTCTCGCTTAATAGACGGCCAAGAGGGCACCTGCCCGTTCCTCTTCACCTTGCTCATACTCCCAGCTGCGACGGAGGCTCCAGCATACGAAAGCCCCACGTTTACAGCTTGCGTCTTCAGCGTAGCCCAGTCTCCAGCAGCAGCACAGATTCGATAAAGACGTAGATCTACCTGAAAGGCGCCCGTAATATTGTCAAAGGTCCGAACGTTATAGCAGGCGGCGAGTCCAGCAGAATTAGAGGCAGAGCCGTTCAAAGCAATAAGGGTTTGCATGCAAGCCATATTGGTCTGGTTATTCCAAGCAGCGTTAAGGTCCACGGAGGCGACGGACTTGGACAAATGCACGAAGTTATTTACCGGCACCTCAGATGGAGAGGCTACCGCCAATGGGGAGAAAGTCGCCAGCGGGGATATAATTGTAGAGTCGGTAGCTGGTAACGACGTAGACGAGGAGGCTGCGTATGATGAAGATGCCATGGAAGGGTCAACAGCCGAGGCTGGGGGCCCATCGAATGCTTGAGCTTCCACATTTGGGTCGACATTGCGCTGATGGTATTGCTGGTGATTCAGCATATCGTGTGGGTTCATGCGTATTCTCGCATCGACGTAGGCGTTGTGGTGGAGGGCATTATCCGTGATATCAATGACGTCCGGAGGGACAATTCGGCCAACGCCGCCGAAGACTGGGTGAACCTGACAGGTAGAGAAGAAGAGTAGTATGACAGTAAGTAAACGGTGCATGGCTTGAAGATTTTGACGAGCGCAGATCAGAGCGACAGAGAACGCAGGAGAGCAGCAGTAAACACTATGTTTGAATTCAAGAGACAGAAGAATCTCTAAGTTGTTATGAGTGATGGTTATGTCCGTCCAGCGGTGAAAATGTTAAAGAATTTACGAAGTGGAAGTGCCTGCCGTAAGAAGAAAGAGTGACCTGACTTGGAATTACCCGGCCTTGGGAATTTACAGAAGGTCCGGCCTCGAAAGCTGTTCAAAAGAAATGCACCACAACCAAGACAAAGATTAAGAGGAATAAGGCAAAGAGATCATTGTAGGCGGAGAACATGATTGAGAAAGTATTACTAACTCAGCAAAGGAACTTCTACCACCCCGCCACATCTTTGCGGTGTCAGCCCAGGCTCCCTTACCCAGTAGCCTTGCTCCTTTGATGGATCAAGCACTTCCTGAGACAGCTGTGGTCGTACAGACCAAGCATGAGCACACTCGAGACGAAGCATAAGGCTCCTAGGATTCAAAGGATGTTGGGGCGCTTAAGAGCTTCGCTGATTTGCGAGACTTAGCGCAATGCAGATTGTGAAGCCTCAGCTCTGCAGGATCAGATCACGAGTATCACCACCGGTGATTTCAAGCCAACATCATCATGGCATTCTCTACGGTCGAGCTTTTCTGAGGCAAAATTGGCATTATTGTCAATGCGCGCGTAATTAAGGTATTTTTAGCGTGGCTGGGGTTTTAGCGAATCATGCCTTGTCAAAACCCTAACTCTTGCAGTTTGTGATACTCTAAGGATTTTGGAGGATTCCAGGGTCTTCTCAGCGGCTCTGGTATTTTTGATACCTGGTCAGATCAAATGCTAGATAGATGCATCTGAAGCCGGTTACCCATCGTGACGAATAGAATCGGCCAAAGCTCAGTGGCCCCAATCTCTATACTGCGCGTATCGTCCAAGTCATGCAGACATCCCACGTGAAAAGCACCCTTCGCTGCTTAATGCATGAAAGAACGCCGAAAACCCAATGCATGTCCCGGATCTTAGGCTAGATCTTTTTGGCGAAACCCTTAACGTAACCGCATCCCAAGCGCAACGTCAGATATCTGACCACTCTACTTTGCAGGTACCATTTGCTCTTCATAAACTCCAGCAAAGTCGAGTTGCCCCAGTTGACCCTGCACCTGATCGATCTCCTTCCCCAGCTCCTCGGAGTTCTGAGCCAAGCTGCTAACTTCGTCGAACTTGCGCCGCTTACTTGCGTCCGCGATTTGCTCTTTAACAAGGAAGGACTGTTCTTCAAGCACGATTAATCTTTCACGCAAAACCTTTTCCTCCGCTTCGAGCACTGAGACAGCACTACTACTACTGACTTGAGACGCTGCATCAATGTCGTTGTACTTGATCGATGCTAGCGCACCGTTGGGTGCGCCGTTCCCTGTGAGGCGCTCTGTCGATCCCATGCCGTATGCCGATGCATGCTTCATGACTTTAGGGAGCGACTTCAGTGGTAGCATGTGGACATGGAGGAAATTGCTTGCTTGTTGGAATACAGCTTTTTGGAGTTTTTGCTGCGTAGGCGAATCTGTGGGTAGATCGCGCAGGCGGCGGGCGGCCACGTTGTATTGACCAAAGGCATCCAGTAGTCGTTTACGAACCTTCGAAGCGTCTGCGAGTTGAGTTGAGGAAGGCGGTTTTTCAGGATCCCTGTCCATGTAAGATAGAATCATGCGCAGACACCGTAGGCTTACTGTAATGCGACAAGGAGACGCTGAAACTTGGGTAGCATAAATTTGATGCCTCTTTCAAATTGGATGAGATTTTCGTAAGTCCTCAGGTCTGGGGGCTTTTCTCCAAGTGCCGCTGCGAAATCTCGCCTGCTGAAAACTGTAGTCTGGCAATCTTTACACATTCTTACATCCACACTAACTTCTTTGGTGACCTTTTCTGTGGTACCGTTAGGTGCTGTAGTGATCAGCGGACGCAACTCAAAGGGAGGATGTTACGTACTTGATTCGACATTTAGTCCAATCTCCTTCGAGCAATCAGTTAAAGGATCGCCGCAAACGACACGCCCACAAAGCCTGCAATGATGCCTCCGAAATGTGTAGCTCGAGAATTCCTGTTGGCAAAATGGACATCGCGAAATACTTGCGTCATCCTCCCAAGTCACAATCGATTGCTCCAATTGCTTCCTTGGACTTCTAGCTCCTGAGAGTGACCATAGCAATCCGCCGCCTCCTATATTTTGCTCTGGAACGGGATTTGCCAGTAGCTGAGTGAGCTTCGTGAGACGCTTTTCCAGACGTGAAACTTCTAGTAAAGTCTTATCAACCGTCCTTCTCCGAAATTCGCCGAATTCTATAGTGTGATCTCGCTCGGAGCCTAGCAACAATTAGCTCACAATGCATTCGTGTAGTCAATTTTCCGAACCCACCATTTCGGTCATTATATCCATCTCTTGACTTATAGCACGTCTCACAGACTCGGCACCACAGACCTCTTACCGGTTCATGTTGAGCTGACCTTGAGAGCTTCATTTGGTACATAGTATGCTCGTCGCAGAACAATCTCCCACACTTTCTACAGTTGACGCTACCATTTCCAGATCCGAGTCGTTTCCCACAGGCTGGTTCGGAGCAAGTATCCTGCGAGCCTCGTCTCTGCCAATGTTCTCTGCTAACTACCTCGTCTGGGTCTGGCTGTTTAGGTTCAGGAGTAGGGGTGGCTGTAGACGGACCGAGAGGTTGAGGAGCATCGTTGGATTCGAAGACGTCGAGGCCCTTAAATTTCTGGTTGAGGACAGCTAAAGGTTGAAAACGCTTCGCCTTGACCATCTGTGACTTGAACCAGTCCTTGACTTCATCTTGTTTGACCTCCTCCAAATTCTTGTGGTTGTCATCAAGATGTCTACCTAACCGTAAGTCTACGCACACTTCTCATCCCTAGAGTTACGTACCTATTGAGTTGTAGCAATGTCATCTATTGCTATGTCAGTACAGTAGATCGCCCGCCTTTAGATATATCTAACCATGTCCTCATTGCATATTGGGCAGACCAGCCTCGACCCGGCAGCAGCACCAACCGCATTGTTTTCATCGGTATGATCCAAAGAAACCCTTGAGCTTAAGTCTTGGGCATCGGAGGACGGCTGTGACGTCGAAACGGAGGAACTGACGGAAACTGTGCTGGCGGTTGGGGAAAGTAGACTCGAGCTTCTTTGGGGATATGCTGCTACCGCCGGAAATAATGATCTGCCGCTCCCAAGCACTCGTCCTCCCCCAAGCTTTCTGGCAGACATCCTCCGTCAAACATGTGAGGACGTTGTTGGCTTTGCTATTGAAGGCAGCACGGGATCAACTGGCCGATAGCCGCCGCCTTGCCTTATAGGGCTTATCTAATCCACCTTTTACGCCTCAACTTGCACATGCTGGAAGCCATTTGTATTATTACCGACTAGACCATGGCAGAAGAATTTCCGGCTGTCCAAGGCGGTGGCTCACTCATACTTGCATGGCAGATCAGGAACAAGAGGGTGCTCGTGGTCGGAGGTGGTGAGGTGCGTATTTTACTTTCAAAGAAATCAAAAGCAATTCCAGCGGCGAACTGACAAAGTGCAGGTAGCAGCAGGACGCATCCTCAACGTTCTCAACGCGGACGCCAAAGTCACCCTCGTCTCACCGAGAGACGGGCTGAACGATGAAGTCGCATACCGGGTCGAAAAAGGACAAGTCGACTACATCGACCGCAAATTCCAGCCCTCCGACCTCGATGACGTTGACATGGTCCTAACAGCCGTCGATGATCCGGAAGCGTCGACGCAGATATGGAAGCTTTGTAAGGAAAGGAAAATCGCCGCCAACATTGCGGACGTACCCCCGGAATGCGACTTCTACTTTGGCAGCGTGCACCGGGATGGACCGCTACAGATTATGGTCAGCACGAATGGCAATGGACCTAAGCTCGCGAGTATTGTACGGAAACAGATTGCCGCGAATTTGCCAAAGAACATTGGGGCGGCGATACAGAAAGTGGGGATGTTGAGGAAGAAGTTACGGAAAGTTGCGCCGGGGGTGGAGGAAGGGCCGAAGAGGATGCAGTGGTACGTTTGCGTCAATCTCAGCATTTTGATACTCCGTGGCTGATATTTTTTCTAGGATGTCAAGAGTGTGCGAATCTTGGAGCCTTGATGATCTTGTGGAGATGGAGGAAGAGGATATGGAGGTACTTTTGGGATTTTATAAACCGGGGACTGTGCCGAGCTTCGAGACGGTGCGTGGAGGGGATGAGTATGCTTTTGATGGGAGCTTTGGATGGTGGTGAACATAGGACAATAGGAAAGCTTTGTTTGACTACGCTGAAGGTGGATACTATTAAAGTTGGATTACGTGTGAATGAGTGGTCAAGGGAGTCTGGAATGTCTCATGGCATTGAAACTGGCGGGATGAATATAGTATGTTCGAAAGCCCCAAAGTCATCTACGAATCCCTTACTGATCAAGCAGCATGATACAGGTACAATTTGTATTTCTATCTAGGGTATAACCCCCTTCACATAAGAATGATGACAAGTTTGATCTAGCAAAATATACACGAAGCGACACCATAGTAATTGGCAGATTCTTCTCCCTATGGGTGGTTATATATCCTCTCAAAACCCCAAGCCTCCATCATCTCGGCTGAATCGCGTCTGCTGCTGTCATAGAATCGTAACGATAAACTTGTGAGTACGAGTCCGATTACATTGTTGAGTAGTACGCAGGAGCTTGATGGTACTCGACAGTTTACTAAGAGCCAGACCTCACCGAAAAAGTTCAACAATACCCTTCAAAGTGGCTTTTCCTGCATCCAGTAATGCAATACTAAAACATCCGTCCTGTTCATGCATTGTAGCTGTCCACGCCGTGCCTGTCTTACACTTCGATACCACGGTCACCTTTCGGGCTCTTTCTCGCCCTGAGTCTTCTCTATATGACTTGGTCAAGCATTTCTGCGGGGTTGATAAGCAATGAGACCTGCTTCTGAAGTCGTGCTTCCCTATTCTGGCGGTCTTGAACATGTTCATCTCCGAGGCTGTTTTGCGGTGTAGGGAAACGGTTCCCCTTGCTGCTAGTCTTTTCCTCGCGCTGCTGAGGCAATAGTCTTCTGGGGCCAGTTCCTCTCTCTTCGTTCTGCTTATGTTCTTCGTCGAGTCTATGCGTAGTGCGTATCGATCGATTTTAGTCAAGCCTTTTGTCGATTCGTTTTTTGGATATCCGTCCATATCTGGCCTGAGAAGTACCGGACGTCGAGTAAGGCTAAGGGAATTAAAGTCCAGAAAGCAAGGATGATCCAAACCGGCACAAAGATGGGCATGAGGATCATTACCAATAGGAGGCGACCAAGAGTAAGGAAAACTTGATTTGTATCCGCAAGATGGGCCCTTGTGAGAGATTCGTACGCGAGCGCAATGCGGTGCGCTGGGTACTCAACTAGCAGATATACTACCAAGAACAGGAGATAGATGAGATTACTCCTGGGCGGTTTAGGGGGTCCATTGTCATGCATGACTTCCTGCTTCTCATCTCTGTTCAATTGGTCTAGGGTCTTTCTCCATGTAAACGGGAAGACATTGGAATTCTCCCCCATCTTCTCCCTCGCCTGCTGACTTATGCTAAATCTTAATTGTTGAGTTGGATGTGCTATGGTTTTGGCGTTAAAGACAACAACGAGCGTTACAATCAGGGCGATTGCAGTCGCCCTGACAAAGAAAACCACAGTATCATGGTTGCTATGTCTATGTGAGCTGGAGCATCTCCTCTGGGTGATGCGATACTCACGGCGGGCCTTGCATGCTGAAGAAACTCTAAGGTGTAACGATCAGTCTGATTTACGCCTAGGACATACACAAGGCTTGGGCTTACTGACAAGAAGCTCAAGGGATATAATATCACTGTAGCGTACGTAGAGATGCGGACATTTTCCGCGTTATTTGCTGCAACTCGGGATTCCGCAAGACGAAGAATGTCTATCAAATGCGACTACATTTAGTGACCAAAGGTTATTGATTATTTGAAACTCGGGTATCTCTTGCCTATGACTTTTGACTTGATCGATGGTACTCTGGGTTTGTCTGTGCTGGTCATGCAACATTGAGACATGTTTTTCCGCACGCTTTCTTTGAATGTCCACCAGATCTCTATATCTCAACTCATCGCTTTCGGTCCAGCGAGGGTTGTAATGCCGATTCTCCTCGCGCTTGATCCACTGATCGTGACCGTTTTGAGAAGCCGTTCCCAAGAAGTTTGCGCTAATTCTGCTGGATGCCTCGAATCGTCTAAAGTCTAATCGCAACTGGCAATAGCAATGGCCAGAGCATACCGTAGTGGCTTGTTCCAAATGGATTCGTGATGGACACCTTGGGCTCGAATAGTTTGCTTCCATGCAAGCGCGACATCAGCCTCCTCCACCTCGCCCTGAGTATTGATGCCCTCGATGTTGATGTCATCTTCAAAGAACCCCCACTGGATACCGTCATAGACCATCGTATCCTTAGCATAGAACAACATTCTATCTCTTACGCGAAATCGACGCACAGCGACCACGAACGCATCAGTAGGCTACCTCTCTTCTGGATCAGGCCGTCCGTTACTGTTTTGATCACTCTGCGACAAAGTCTTGGATGAAGAAAGGTAATCGCTTGTTCGTGTGTCGCGATTTTGGCAGATAAAGCGCAGTACGATGATCTTCTGAACATCGCCGTGGTGCAGATCCAGGTCTTTGAGCCTCTTGGCAATACTTGACAGTGAGTCGTGATCCGTGAGAGAGGGTGTGGTCATTTTCTTGACGAACATGAGAGCCTTCCATATATAAATAAGGTCTCCCAAGCGATATTCCGAAAGGCTTAGCCTCTCTGATTCCTCGTAATCATAATTTTCCCATGGAACATAGATTTTTCTGGTTATGTACCAGAGACCAGACTTCGCATCTCGTCCCTCTGCCAAAGCATCAAGCCACATGTTCGCGCACTTTTGTAGGCAATCCACTATTAGTAATTCATCGTTGTCGAAAACTAGAGAAAATTCGAACGATTTCAATATGTGTAAGCTTCCAGTAGAAGACTTCAGAACCGGGGTCATCCCCAGGACTTTTAAGTCCATTCTCAACATTACCCAAGAGAGGCCAGCTTTTCGGGGCTAAGAATACATCCCTATCAAAACACCACCGCAGATGCCCTTGGCACGCTTCTTTGATATGACCTTGCAAAACCGATCTATGAAGAGCACTTGTAGTAGAAGAACTTGAGGAAGAGGTAGACTCGGACCAGCCATAATCGTCTGTTCCCAGGATTGGATTCGATACATATACAAAAGATGACGGAAAATAAATCTGTGAAAGTCAGTAACACTATATCCAATTGAAGAGAGTTGTAGGAATCTTACAGAATTCGCGAGCCGCTCTTCGAATCTGGTACATTCTTGACAAGGCATAGGCATAAAATGTGTTCTAGGTTTCGTCTGAAGATGGTGTTGAATTCGATGTCACGCTCAAAGCCGCAGCTGCCAGGCTGATCATTGTGCAGGAATGTACCCACATCGAGATAGCTTAAATACGACATTTCCTTGTTGCGGTGAGGTCGTAATCTGTACTGCAAAATCAATTCTTGTACCCCATGTGGTGGGACATAAAGCATACTAAATGATTCCTGGCTTAGCGGTAGATTTTTCATTCCTCGGCGAGCCGGGTTTTCGTCCTCAACAGGGATCAAGACGATGTTCTCGGAGCTGATGCGTATCCCACAGTGGAAAATAGCCATGACCGCTTCACTCCGCGTGCTATTCTCGTTGGTGGTGCCATCTCGTTGCAAAACGGCCTCGCTTTCTTCGAGAGTAAAGGAGCCATTCAAATTGCGGAAGATCTGAGGTTTTGTGGTTGACCAGTCGATTTCGCCATTCCTTTCCCATCTATCATCCTCAACATGTAACGTAGTGACTGTAGAGCCTACCGCCTGAAGAGCATATTGTACTTCTTTTTCTTCATTGGATGGGTTGAGGAGTAGGAACTGTTGTGATATAGTTCCTTGCTCTACTGTGAATTGTATTGAGATCTTGAGCGCATCAAGCTCGTAAGAAATGCGTGGCTAGCGACCCTTCACCCACTCAAGTTTCGGCTCGAACGACTTATTTTCACAGTTGGGGGAGGGCGTCAGGTGAGCAACGGGTCCAGTCCTTTAGCGCTTCGAGCGCCAATTGAGTTCTTCATTGTGTTCTTTCGTGTATGGATACTGGGGTTCATAAGTATCAAGCGCGATTATCTGTTGGTTTTGACCAGCGACGTGTTGTAATATGCTCAAGATCTCCCCGTATCGGTTTATTGCCACTGATGTACCATCGATCCCAAAGGAGATAAATGTATCTGTGCCTGGTTCTGAGGGTACAACGAGCAGTTCGAGGCTCTCAACATTAAACAGTTCAAACGTAGTCGCTGAAGCTAACATCAGCACGTATTCACTTGCGTTTGATGAGGGAATCCAGCTTTACCCGAAGCTATAGCCACGAGCACTGCTGGGCAATGTTCCTGACAGGCGTTCTGAAGCAAACTGACCAGTACACAATCACCTGGCCATTAGCCTTCCGGATGATCCGCCTCACTGCCGCTGGCGGTTGTCAGATATTGCGAAGCCAGGAGCAGGACATCAAAAGATCCATGAGCCTTGGGCAATTCTTATTGCGAGTGCGTTCTAGAGCAAAACGACTAGCAGACAGTCTAAAGTGCTTTGAAAAGTGCAACCCCCCGGTAAGCATAAGAGACTAGATAAGGGCAGCAAACGCTTAAACTTGTGGACTACAGAAAAAAGAAAGCAAAAATAACGTTTGAAATTGGGGGACTGGAGAATTGATAGCTAGAAGGAATTCAAATTGATACAGCGACTGCGAGAGTAATAGAGGTACCATCGAGGCCTAGCCCACCCCCGTCTGGTGTGACTGCGTAAGCCAGCAAGGCCTCCAATGGCTCGTCCTAGGCCCCTAACTGGCTGTGGTGGCAATTTTAGGGGGCACAGAAATGAGTGAAATGTCGTTGGCTCTAGCTGATAAATAGAAGACGAAAAAAAGCATATTCTTTAGGGAAATAATCTACTTGCTGTCACCCGGTGGACCCCGGCACGCCCTTTGCTCTGTGGGGCTGATGATCTAACCGAGTCACGCTAGTTCTATGTCACACGTGACCAAAAACGCGTCTATACAACAGAGCAGCCCCTTCGCACGCAACTTTCGGGCTAATTAGGGCTCCGAACCTGGTCCTCCATGGACGATTTCGCTGCAAAGCCGGACTCCGGGCATGCGAATATAGTTCCCGCTGTCAGACCTTTGAAGCTCTTTGTAATGAACCTCAACACGCGCCTGCTGTAAACAATGGCTTCTCAGCTCCACATAACCCTCTACCGTGGCTTCCCGCGCTCGGACGCCTACGTGTGGTCGCCCTTCGTCAACAAGCTCGAAGCTCGATTGCGCTTCGCTGGACTCTCCTATCGCACCGAGGCTGGGTCGTTGTCGCAGGCTCCGCGGGGCAAGATCCCCTACGTTGCGCTTGCCAAGACGAACTCGGACGGTCAGGCTGTGCTGGGGGATTCCACGCTCATTGTCGAGAAGCTAGTGGAGAACGACGTGACGGATGACTTCAACGATAAACTCTCGCCTACGGAGAAAGCTCATGATTTAGCACTTCGGGCTCTGCTGGAAGACAAGCTGTATTTCTATCAGGTGGGTCGTGTCCCTCATTTCAAATCCTTTCCCCCATGTCTAATCGTCAGCTGAGATATTTTTATCTGTTTTTAAGAACACAAAAGACTGATAAGTCGATTATCGCATCTCTAGAACTACGAACGATGGCACCAGAACTATTACACCATGCGATCACACATTCTCGCACCGCTGCCTTACCCCGCTCAGGTACTTGTCGGTCTGCTCGTCCATCGCAAAATCAGCCAGACTCTGCACGGCCAGGGCACCATGCGATACTCGGCCGAAGAGATCATCTCGTTTAGGCAGCAGATCTGGGAGTCCGTTGACGCGCTTCTCGCTGCGTCGAGAAGGAAGAAGAAGACGGAGACCGACGCGGGCGACGACGACGACGCGACCTTCTGGGTCTTGGGAGGCAACACGCCGTCCGAAGCGGATCCGGTTGTGTTCGGCTTCATCGCCGCGGCGCTTGTCTGCACTGCGTATGTTTCCTGTCTCCCTTCCCCGTTAGGTCATTTCATGATTCCTGTGCTGACAGTTCCTTTGCTTAGGGGGCCCGAGTCCCAGAAGGTGGTGAAAAGCTTCCCGGCAGTGGTCGACTACGCGCAAAGGATCCATGACCGTTACTTTCCCGATTATGCCTGTTGGGAGTAATAGGAATTGCACTTTGTTTTAGAAAACGACTGGAGTATTCATCAATGACACTGCTTGCACAAAATGGTAAAGTGGACAGCCAAACAGACGGGTTGTCTTTTAAGGATCTAGGTACGGTAAAATGAATAGGGTACGAATCCAGCTCTCTTAGCTTGGTTAAAAATTTGCTCGCTTTGCGAGAACACAAGTTCTGAAGAGAAGTAGAAGTGTTTGAAAGGGGAACTTCTTTGGCGTAAAGCTAGACGAGGATTTTCAGTCCGCTACCTTTGATTTCTATATAACCTGCTCATTGAGTTGAAGAAATATATCCAATCCCATCAGTACCCTTGTGTGCCTTGTTCTTTATCATGCAGTCTACTTCCCTTACTCACGTCTTACACCCTTTAGACGCCAAATCCAAATAGGGAAACCAATCAAGTTTGAAACGAACAAAACCTAAAAACATATTTATTCATCAAACGATCCGTTCTGGTGCTGCACTTCCGCCTACTGATGCTTCTTCTTCGTGTTCGCTTGAGAGTTCCTCTAGCAGTACTGCTCCAGCCATCCTTTCAAGTCTCTGATGCTTGGGCACTCGAGGAAGAGCGAGCTCTTGACCTCCAGCTGGAGTTCAGTGCGGAACTTCTCCGACAGTACGAGTGACTTGAGCGAGTCGACGCCTAGCTCGACAAAGGAAGCGTCGTCGGTGAGATCGTCGGCCTCCAGACCGGTCTCACGTGCAATGAGTCGCAGGCAATCGGCAATCACCGAATTCGCCTCGTCGATGGCCGGCGTGGCGGCCTCAACAGCTGCTGGCTTGGTTGCTTTAGGGGCTGGTCCAGGAGTTTTCTCGCCAGGCCCAGAAGTGGGCACAGATGGCGCCTCAGTGTTGGGCTTCTTTAGTACCGCGGCCGATGTCGGCGCTAGAGTTTCCCTCGAAGCAGGAACTGCGGGGGCGGGGATAGGCGCAACAGGCTTGGGAGCACTCTCACCCGTAGAGCTCTTCTGCGTGTCAGGTGGCGAGAAGAACTTGTCCATCAACAAGCGAGGTACCCGCCTGAACAGCATTTGGCCCACCATGCCCACAACGACACCACACCGTCTTGTAATATGTAGACATCGCCGGCGTACATGTTTGCCTCCTCGGTGGGGAACATCTTAACGTAGCTGCGGTAGCCTGCGCCAGGCCTAAGTCGCCTGGCCATGCGCATACTGCTCCATCCAGGAGTGACATAGAAGAAATCCTTTGTATTGGAAGCATCACTGCCATTAATAATGAGACCTGCGAGGTGAAAAACGCTGTCAATCCAGTGTGGTGGTGTGTGCCAAGTGCTATGCCTCTCTGGCACCAAGGTGATGTCCGCATAGGCTTCATATTCATTAAGAACGACGGACTGCATGCCGCGGTATTTATCGGTATAGTCCACGACATTTTTAAACAAGGTGTAGGTCATATTCTTTGAAAGCTTGTTCGCGGTGCGTCAGCCGCCATCCTAGACAACCCCTCGATGCGACCATTCACTAGGTGTGACACTCGATCCCACTCTGTCTGCCAGGCAGCAGAATCCTCGAAGCGCACCGTCGCGGACGCGAAGGAGTCCTCCGAGCGGATGCCGTCTGCGGAGACATTGTACCAGTGAATTGTCATGGCTTGCTCAAACAAGTTAATTTTGGCTTCCAGCTGCAGCAGCTGAGCGCTACTAGTGTGCTTTTGAGCAACCTGAGCATGCAATACCTCCACATTTGTGACGTTCATGTGCACCTCCTTAGACTTAGGCTACCATACGCTTGTAGAGGTATTCACCGACAGTGAGAGCCATGTCGGCCCAGATAGACTGAGAACTATTAGCGTGTGAACGATTTGGTATGCCGCCAAAAGACTTACTGTAGTAGCAACCCCACACCCGTTCATCAGATGCCCGTTCACAGCGGCGAGTAGGTCGGGGTACATGATGTCTGAGACCGCCGTCAACTCGCCCATTGAATCCCGCAGCTCTTCCGAAATTATTTGGTGCACAGAAGAGGTCCTTAGGGAAGAGCCATTGGAGGTGAGTATTCCAAGCGCAGGTTTCTGGGTTGCGTTGTCCTTGGCGTGGGCTTTGTCGAGCGTCCAAGTCCTGACGTACTCGATCCAGTAATCTTTCTCGTTCCACCTATACTTGTTCAGATTCAACAGGTTATGTGCCTTTTCATATGGTCCGAAGTATTCATTCCAGCGGACTAGGAACCCCTCACAATGCAAGGTGGCTACGCTGTTTGCAACAGTTGCAAAATTGTCCTCATTTCGGCGCAATGACGAATTCACCTTCGCGTTGTGAATATAGCTGCGGAAAAAGGCACCACACACAGGATGTGGCCCAAGATCGATCCATACCGTCTTGCCATCGATGATGCCAAGGTCTTGAGCAGCCTCAAGGGCACCGACAAAGTTGACAGGTTCTCTAGAAGCACGACACAGGTATTTGGCATTTATGGTCTTGCCATCGAAGACACAGTTGCCGGGAAGCGGCGAGATGATCGGAACGCTTGGTGCCTTGAGTGAAATGTGCTTGGCTATTTGCTCAAAGGAATCCAGTATTGGATCCATCTGCGCAGAGTGGAAAGCGAAGGGGACATCAAGCTGAGTGCACTTGAGTCCATTGCTATCTAAAGCTATGCGGGTGGCTTCTATGTTCGTACGAGCGCCGCTGATGACGGTATCTTCGTGACCGTTCATGCATGAAACCTCGTAGGAGTTGTCTCCAGACGGAAAATTTCTTGATGACCTCAACGCTCGCACGGACAGACAGCATGACATGGCTGCCAATCTCGCATGCGGCGAGAACAAGCTCCGCACGCTTGCCAGCCAAGAAGATCGAATCAGCTGCTGAAATAACATCAGCGGCAACCATAGCAGCATATTCGCCGAGACTGTGGCCAATGACCGCACTAGGCTTGATACCCAACAGCGCCCAGAACCTCGTCAGTGCAATCTCGACCACGACAATGGTAAGCTGCGTGACGACGGGGGAAGCACCGTCTTCGATGGCCCCCTCAATGGCTGGGACAACAGAGGGGAAACCGAATTTCTGGACAAGATGATCGAGGTGAAGGACTTGTGAACGGTAGAATGGGAAATCTTTGAAGAGCTGTGAACTAACGCTCTTGTAGAATGCCCCTTGGCCGGTAAAGGTGAAAGCAACCGTAGGGGTTACAACTGGCACGGGGCGGATGTTGCCTGCATTTCCAAGCGAAGACTCCAAGGACTTCCGCAATTGGGCGATGCTGGCGACTGAGGTCGCGATCCGGGTGCTGTGGTGGATACGCCGAGCGCACAGTGTGTAAGACAAGTCTCCGAGATCGGTATCAGGATTTTGATCCAGGTAGGAGAGCAGTGCCTCTATGTTGCCTCTCAAGGAATTTTTGCTTTTTGCGGAAACCGTCAACGCATGGGTCAAGCGTGGGTCCTCACCAACCTTCGGCTTCTCAGGAGCATCTTCAAGCAACAAGGTCATGTTTCCGCCGTGGGCGCCGAAGCCGTTCACGACAGTGTAGCGCTTCTTCCCTTCCAGTTTAGGGAGTGTTCTCCATGGTAAGACCAATATTACGCTTCTCCAAGTCCTTAGAAATAGTCGGGTTCATCTCGGTCTTGATTCCAACATGTGGTGGGATCTGGTTCTTCTGGTGAATTAGTAGCACTTTGATCAAGGACGTAATACCTGCCGCAGCCTCACCGTGACCGACGTTGGACTTCACAGCGCCGAGATGAAGTCGCTGATCGACGCGACGTCGAGGTGTGAGCGGTGCAAAGACATCCGCCACGGACTCTGACTCTACTGCATCGCCGGCCTGGGTACCAGTGCCGTGGAGTTCGATGTAGCTCACATCGAGAGGGTTGACTCCAGCGCTCTGCATAACCTGGTTGTAGTTGTCCTTCTGGGCACCTGCATGTGGATGAGTGATGGAGATGGCCTCCGCCGAATGGTTTGTTGCGCTGCCAAGGATAGTCGCGAGAATGTTGTCATTGTCAGCTTCAGCGTCCTCAAGCCTCTTAATGACAACTGATCCGACGCCATCCGCGCGGCAGTAGCCATCCGCATCTTTATCCCAGACCTTGCACTGGCCCGTCTTGGACAAGAAATGGCCTTTGCATAACATACTGTAGTTGTCCGGGTTGGTGATAACGCTGAGCCCGCCTGCAATCACAGTGTCAGCCTCTCCTGCCCAGAGAGCAGAGCAAGCTGCATGGATAGCCGCCGAGCTACTGGAGCAAGCGGTGTCAATATTAAAGCTTGGGCCGGCAAATTTGAAGAAGTAGTTGATTCGTCCATTGGCAAAAGCTCGCTCGCCTCCTGGCACGCCATAGGTGCCGATGTTTTGACCTCCGTTCAACTCTCGCCAATCATCGCTTGCCTGACCATAACAGGTTCCAACGCGCTTGAGGTTTGTCGAGGGGGTCCGGTTGGGCGCGTAGCCTGCCATTTCGAGCGCTTCGTAAGCCGTAACAAGCGCGAGACGGTGCATCGGGTCAGTTTGCTCGGCCTACAGATTGCAATATTAGCATTTGCTCACGAAACGCTACAACCTCTCGACTTACCTCCCTAGGAGACATATTAAAGAAGCCCGCATCGAAAAAACCCGGCTTATCAATGAAATTACCGAAGGGCGTCTCGGTGGCGTTATCCGTCTTCCCGGACGGATCGTAATGTGTGCTCAGGTCGAATCTGTCGGCTGGAACTAGAGTGTGTGTATCGCGCCCCTCCACCATCAGCTTCCAGAAGAGCTCAGTGTCGTTTGCGCCTCCCGGCAAGCGACAGGACATTCCCACAACAGCGAGCTTGGACTGCTTGGGAGACCGCGGGATTCTAGTTTCAGGATCCTTGATGGACCAATCGATCAAGTCATGCCGGATAACGGTCACTTGCGGCAAGTCCGACTCGATGGCTAAGAGAAAGCCTTTTGAAATAAGCGACGTTCGGAATAGTAGAGCTTGGCATTCGGGCTCCCCAGAGTTGGAGACATTGTTGAGGATACCAGCGGTAAGTTTGTCGAGGTAAATGGTGCCAGTCAGAATTTCTGTGCAAATTTGCTCGAAGAGACCGCCAGCGTCCCCAGCCGGGAACGGTTTCCACGTTTGGGGAGAGAACAGCGGAAGCTGCACGCGACGAGAGCGGCTGCACTTCGGCTCTCAACCGTTGACGATGATGTTAATGTCATTTACGTTATAGAGGTGAGATGCGTGGCACAAGCCATTGTAAACTGGCAGCGGGAGATGTTTGGAGTAACGGAGGACTTGCGAATGCCGGAACGCGTTCTCGACTCTCGAGGCGGGAAGGGGGGCCAGTAACGCTAACCGAGTTTCTGTCTGCTGCGCTAATGAAAACTTTGGTGAGTTCTGGGTTGGACTGGCCAAAAAGTTAGCATGATTAAAAAACCTCGGTGGATGGGGGTACACTGGACAGACAGTTTCTGCGTTATATTGGTCGATTTCTCTCTGCACATCTTCCGCAGATATCCCTGTAACGACATAAGCCCAGCTGTTGAGATTGCCATCGGCTTCGCGAGACTCGAGCAATTGCGAAACGCCGTCGACATGGACACCGAGCCTGAAGGCGACTCTCACGCTCTCGGCACCTGTGACGGCCAGTTCTGACAAAGACGTAGAAACGGAAACTGCTGCTGCAGCCAGCAAGCCAATGCTCAGGCCAGTCAGAGTAGTGCTGCTTCTTGGCAGATCATATGGGAAGTTTTGCCCTTCATGGTGACTACAGATTGGCAGGTTAGCACAAGACTAGGTCTATGCCTTCTGATAAACTTAAAGCTTAGGCGATAGGGAGAGTACGTACCCAATGAGCATTCCAATCTCCAGAACACAGAGGAGGGCACTTTCCAGGGCTCCCCCGAGAGGACCCTGCCGGAATTCCCCTTGGTCCGCCAAGTTCAGAACCGTTTGGAATGGAGGCAGAAGGTCTTGTAGTGGCTGTGGCATCTTCAGAGTTTCTTCTTTTATGACCGTAGTACATTCTTCCAGAAACGTGGCGAGTAATCGGAACCTCTTGTCCTTGCTGTGCCTGTGAAGGCGGCGGAAGAGATCCTGCAGATCATCGCTAGGAAATTCATTACTGAAGAAGACCAACTTGGTCGTAAAATCGTTAACTGCATCAATCGATAGAGATGATGGGGTATCCATAGTGAACCGTAACAATGAAGTACATCTAAGACCCATACAATTACATCTGTCAAAAAAACGAGAGATAATAATGTTCTACGTTCTAGATGAAAGTATTTCTTCTTGCAAGAACGGATGTCAAGATGGTTTTCCCCATGTGAGCATAGGGTAGGCTGGGATAACAGACACAAGCACGTTGTTCTCAGCTCAGCCCACGTTGGTCCTAGCTTATGTTGTTCTTAGCACACATCAGTCTAATCACACGTGGGTCGGAGTACATGTCGGTCTCAGCACATGTTGTGATAAGCATACCACGTTCTCGGCACTATCCAGCACGCATGGCCATGCTGAGTGCTGAGGCGTGGGCCGTTCTTAGAACCAGTAATCATGCATGATCAGACGTAGTCGCACAATACGTCTCACCTAGATGAAACCAATAAGCGGCCATTTTAGCGGAATCCGGGCCTTGACGGTTACCTGATGCATCCAGATCTCTATATCAAAGATAGCCCTATGGTGCAGGAACGAGGATCCGCTTCGGTATCCGACACCGGAGTCCGTTATGGAAACGCCCCTTCATCAATATTTTCACCATGCTGGCTCGAGCATACAGCTGAAGCAATGGTACATGTTTGGTCTTGCTTAGAAGACTGTGTCGAATCGGGTATCATTGACCCTCGGGCCTGAGCGGCCTGTATCGACTATGAATAAGCCAGCCAGGCAACGAACCAACCGAAACCGGGTGAACGAACCAGGTTCTCTTGATATATCTGGGAGTATGATCCCGTCGATGTGGCTATTCTGTACATATTTCAGCTACACTCTGAGGTGCTTCGTTTTCCAAATTCACGTTGCTGGTACGGTACGCCCGTGCTTTCAGTATCGGAAAACCACCTGCCCGATAGTTCACCATGGCGCACTCCTTACACAAACCGCTGCTCATTACGAGTATTACAGCAGCCTCTATCCTCTCTGGTAACGTTTATCCTCGGTCTTGCCCCAATGATCTACACCTTGGCTTTCCCGCCTTCCCTACCTGCAGCAGAAGCCCTCGGAAGCGGTTGTACAGCCGCTGACTGATTATGATAAAAGGTTGTCTCTTGGGCCTTTCCTACGTCTCCACCGCAGCCATCCTCAGCCCCCCAGGCGTCCCCGAAGTCCTCATGCTCTCTATGTGGCGAACCGTTTTTGTACGCGGCTTCCACCTTTGCCCGTCCCTAGCAATCTTTTCTGGTCTCATTTGCTTCGTAAACGCCTACCTCTCTCACAGGCATGAAGCCAATTCAGTCAGCTTAGGGCAAGATAGTAGTAGGGTGTATCTCCTGCTTGTAGCGGGGGCATTCATGATTGGTATCGTGCCATTCACATTATACATGATAGTTCCGACAGAGGAGATAATGCTTAAAAAGGAAGCCAAGCTTACGAAGGCACGACAGCTAGCGGCGAAGCTTGACGACGGTATCAATGGCAAGGCTGGGACGTCGGGAAGCGAGGGTTCAGCCGCAGAGACGAGAAGGTTGTTGAAGCGGTGGGCTACGTTGAACTATGGGAGGGCCATTTTGCCGATGGTGGGAGTGCTCGTCGCCTGGAGTGTTTGGTGATTCCAATGTATCTGAATGAATTAGACATGGGTCGAATAAGGAATTGAAGTGTGAGACAGCTCGGTAAGTGCCATGCTGATTCTGCAGGTTTCAGTCCGGCGGTGAGTATCGCAGATTTGATATAGAATTATCTTATATCTTTAAATATTTACGTCTTGTAATCTATTGATATTTAAATGAATAGATTATATCGTTGTATGCGAAACCTGTGCCGTTTTTTTTGAATTTGCCGAGCGCCCCATCAAAATTTCAAAAAGTGCAAAATAAGAACCAGATTTGTAGAATCAACCTCACTACCCCCTCAGTGCTTCATATGTAGTATATTCAATGCTTTATATGTGATCTGTTCAGTGCTTCATATGTGATCTATTCAGTACTTCATATGTGACTCATTCAGTGTCTCATATGTGACTCATTCAGTGCCTCATATGTGATCTACTCAGTGCTTCATATGTAGTATATTCGATGCTTCATATGTGATCTATTCAGTGCTTCATATGTAGTATATTTCGTGCTTCATATGTAGTACATTTCGTGCTTCATATGTAGTATACTCAGTGCTTCATATGCGCTCTATTCAGTGCTTCATATGTGATCTACTCAGTGCTTCATATGCAATCTATTCAGTGCTTCATATGTGACTCGTTCAATGTCTCATATGTGATTTATTCGATGCTTCATATGTAGTATATTCAATGCTTCATATGTAGTATGTTCAGTGCCTCATGTGTGATCTATTCAGTGTCTTCTATGTGATCTATTCTGTTACGAGCCTAGCCTTCGCCTATTCTTTCTAGTCTTCGCCTTGGTTTCATTCTAATCGAGCCTAGTGAGCATTCAAGCTAGGGATGATGTCATTGAGATTCTGCATCATATGTGTAAGGCGTCAACCCAATCGAGCCTAGCACAGAGCTGAGAAACACACATATAAGAACCGAGTTCTTTCCTGTAGATACTTTTCTTTCTTAGCATTTATCTATTAGTTAAATGACACTCATATGACTCGCTCTATGCTGATCTCTAACAGTAGATAAATGCTCATCAACTACTCTGCTATTGACGTGTAGACGATACGAAATAATCTACTTCGTTCATTCAGAAAATTCGCAAGAAATTCTTCGAATTACTTTCATCAAAACACACATTCAAATTTACTCAAATTTATCAAACCAATCACTCAATCTTATCACAATCAAATCTATCTATCTATCTTTATCTTTCTCACAATGACACGCGACTCTGAACCAGTCGAGTCACGAACAGCTCATCTGCTTAGAAGCACTGCTAGTAGACGAGTTTCTCTTATTTCTTTCGATGCTTCAGCGAGATCTCAGAATGTCGCTATCTCATGAAACATCAACACGAGTCAACAACTTCGTCAATGAGCTATCGATCAGTCAGACGAGATCATCAAGATGCTGATCGAGCTAAGAGATCAACGAGACATGACTTTGAAACTCAACGAGCAATGAATCGATCTACAAGTCGATCACATCAAGAGACTTGATGAGCTAGAGATCAATCAAACGACAATAGACACTCAAGAAGAGACTATCGTTGATCTACGAGAGAAAGTACTGAGTCTCAAAAAGAAACAGCGTTCAGCGAATCATTCTCGATCTCGACAATCTACAAAGTCTCGAGCTTCTATCGAGAATCATACTTGACGAGAGTCGTTCACTCTATTCGACAACGATTATCACAAGTTCTTCAAGTTTTCAAATTCATCTATATTCACTGATGAAGATGAATCGACATGAGACAGCTGAAGAGTCAAGATAGACGACAAGCTTCAGACAAATGTCGATCACTTCGATAATGAGAATATCTGTATTGTCTATGTGATATCTAGACTAGAAGATAATGCTGCTGAGCACATCTTCGCTTGACGTCAACATGATGCTTCGCATTCATACATCTCGATCGACGAGCTATTTGAGCATCTGAAAGAAATATACGATGAACTGAATAAGAATCGAAAGTGTCGTTGCAAGTACAACGCTCTGAGACAAGCAGACAAGTCTTTCAATGTCTTTCACTTTGACTTTATGAAGCTATTCAGCTATCTTGAATACGATGATTGCATTCTGATGAATGATCTTCAGAATAAAATCAATAATCGCTTGCAAAATGCTCTATCAGTCTGTTCAGAGAACTTTACTTCGCTCACTTGCTTAAGAATCTTTCTTCAAGATGTGAATAGTAAACAACGAGTCAATTATCAGCTTCGCAGCGAACGTCGCACTGTCATCGTCAAAGTCACTGTCGTATCTGATAAATACACTACTTCTCTGTCAATAACAACTTCGATAATCGATTATGTTAAGTCGATTATCTCTTCTATTTCTGAGTCAGCGAGATCATCAATTATCTGCTACATCTGCAAGATCTTCGATCATTTGTTCAAGAATTGTTCTCAGCTGAACAAGATCAACACTTCTGCATCTTGTACATTCATTTCTCGTCTACATGAGATCATCATTTCGAAGAATAAAGAGAATGAGAAAATGTCTTTCGAGAATAGCGAGGCAAAAAACTAGAGACTTTCATCAAAGGCGCGATGAAAGATGTGTTAATTTCTTCAACGACAAGCAGATCAGATGATTCTTTTACTTCTGAATCTTTGACTATTGAATGTGTACTTTCTAGCAATGAAATTAATTACTCATTGAAGTCATTGATTGACATCGAAGCTGCTGACTATTCGTTCATTGATGAAGTGATCGCGCAGATTGTTTGTGATCAGTTGCAAATCGAGTCTCTGACTTTGATCAAAGCGAAGTCAATTCAAGAATTCAACGATCATTATGCTAAGAAACTCATTACTCATGTCATCTATTCGAATCTGACTGTTCAAGATCATACGATTGACACAGCTTTTATGTTGATCACTCGATTAGATCAACATCAAATGATTCTCGAAAAAACATGAATGAACAAAATCGATCTAGTAATTGATATGCAAATTGATTTTCTTCGATTTTCGAATTTCAACTCTACTAGTCAGAAATCAATTGCTCTATTCTCAAGCAATAAATCAATCACGAAATGAAAGAGCTTGACTTCTACTCATATACTGAAGAGATTTTTCACTTTCGTTACATCTCAAATCAGTCAAAACAAGAAGTTCATTGAACAGTTAAAACAGCGTGACGCGACTTTGACTAGCATCAATTTTAAATCAACGTTTATTCTGAAATCATTCTCTTTCAGTTCAACAAACATAGCAATGATAGAAACAGCGACATATAGAATGTTAGTCAAACGTTCAGATGTCAAGATCTTTGCTGTTATCGTTTCGAAAATCGATCGACTCATAACTACAGCTGAAAACAAGTCTGAAGAAGTGAATCTGCATGAGCTTTTTCACGCTGAAGCTCTCGAGCAAGTCAAGATCAAGCTTCTCTCTGAATATCACGACTATCTAGACATCTTTGATTGAGCAATGATCAATCAGCTATCATTGCATCGTTTCTACGATCACAAAATTAAGTTGACTGATAAAGAAACGTTTTCTTGAAGCAGACTATATCAGATGTTCGATCACAAGCTTCAGAAGATAAAGAAGTATCTGATCAATCATCTAAACAAAGAATTCATTTTCTTCAGCTTCGCATCATACGTCTCGCTCATCTTGTTCATCGAAAAAAAAGACGATAGTCTGCGTTTCTGCGTCGATTACAGAAAGCTCAATGCTTTGATCAAACGAGATCGCTACTCTTTGTCATTGATAGACGAGACTCTCGCTCGTATACAAGAAAGCAAGTATCTGATTTGATTGAACATCATTGTCGCGTTCAATAAACTTCGTATGCACTCAGATAGCGAAGATTTGACTATCTTTATTATCTTCTTTGACTCATACAAATATCATGTAATGCTCTTCAAATTAACAAACGAATCAACGTTCTATCAGCATTATATGAACGACGTGTTGTTCGAATATCTACATCAGTTTTGTCAGATCTATCTAGATGACATTATCATCTACAGCAAGACTCTGAAGAAACACAAGCGACATGTATGATTGATCTTGAATAGACTACGAGAAGCTGATCTACAGATAGACATCAACAAGTGCGAGTTTCATGTTCAGAAAACTATCTTTCTAGAACTCTTGATATCAATCGAAGAATTGAAAATGAACTCGCGAAAGATGCAAGCAGTCGTTGATTGATCTACACTCAATAATCTCACTCAGATACAGTTCTTCATTGACTTCTGCAATTTCTATCGACGCTTCATCAAGAACTTTTCGAAGATTGTTCGTTCAATGATTCGACTCACTCAAAAGAAGATCATATTTGAATGAAATGAAGTCTGTCAGACCGCCTTCGACCATATGAAGAGACGTATGATCGAGACTTCTATACTACGTCACTTTGATCAAACTCGTGAGACTATTCTCGAAATCGACTCATTCGACTACGTCAACAATGAAGTTCTCTCTCAATATGATGACGAAGAAGTACTACATTCGATTGTCTTCTATAGCAAGAACATGTCTTTTGCTGAATGCAACTACGAGATATATGATAAAGAACTTCTGATCATCATTCGAGCATTTGAACACTGACGACTCGAACTGAAGCTAACTGACATTTCTATCAAGATGTTCATCGATCATCAAGCGCTCATCTCGTTGATGAAAGATAAAGAGCTGAGCAGACGTCAGATGCGCTGAGTTCAGAAGCTCGCTGACTTCAACTTCAGAATAATGTATCAATCTGACAAACAGAACATCAAGATCGATGCATTAACTCGTCAAGCTGACGTCGTGCTCAGAGATTCAGAAGATGAGCGCGTTCGCTATCAATGAATCACTATTCTGACTTCGAATCGAATGAAAATTGCTGATCTAGAGAAGAACATCAGTGAATCAATCTATAAACAGATTCTTGAGACTAATAGAATCGACGAGAATTGTACGCTACTTCGCGAAGCAATAGCAAGAAACGAGACACAATATGAAGATATCAAATTGAAGAATTGTCGAACTCAGAATGAAATCTTGTATCATGATAGTCAGTTATGAATTTCGTTCAACGAGCTTCTACAAATGAATCTGATTCGTGAGATGCACGATCAATCATCAGTTGATCATTCTGATATTCTTAGAACTGTGAAAGTCATAAAGCGAAACTACTATTGATCATTCATGCGAA
>JAABVA010000216.1_pt1 | contig 75633 bp, 66 predicted proteins | sample 5560331 | NCBI WGS metagenome assembly JAABVA01 (sample SAMN12812661, study PRJNA571458) | rock metagenome | isolation source: Antarctica rocks | place: Antarctica: Victoria Land, Mt New Zealand sud | collected 2016-01-07
CCGGTTGACTGTCCAAAAACCCCTCTCCTGAGAGGACCTCAGCGCCCCGGCACAACACACCACCGCCCCAATCACGTCTTCTACTAACAATCGCATCCCGGCCAAAAGCTATTTCAACAAGCTCCTAAGTCCCTTACAGTCTCGGGAAACCGGCGAGACGCTCGCTGAAGCCACGAAGATTCATGGGGAATTAGTGCAGACATGGGACGCCGTAGCGGAATACGTTTCTTATCGTTCAAACGCTCCTACAGAGCCGAGCAACCTTCCGTCATGCTTCAGTCTGGAGGACCATCACCTGTCGAACAGCTTTTCCATTCAAAGTTACAGTGACTGTGTTCTCGACCTTAGCGACCTGGTGGGGGCTGAGATGCATACTGTGAGGATGTCGCAACGGCATCCGGACGGCAGCGTTGCGCTAGGAGTTATGGTTACAAGGATTCATCTCACCCGTGGCGTCGTCGTATATCGCGGAGGCGCATTGATCAAACTAGACACCCTTGTTTGCGACCAGTGCGCATTCGACTTTCGACCAACTGCCCAGGTACCTCCACCTGCAGGCCGCCGGCTTGGAGAGAGGTTATTGACAGCAGATCTGGGGAGAGAAGTTTCGCTCGAAAGAGACAACTTCGGTGATTAGTAGTGCAGCGTAAGTATCTTTAGAAAATTTCAAAGGAGCACAAACCATCACTCGACCGTCACACTCTTGGCGAGGTTTCTGGGTTGGTCTACGTCGCAGCCTCTGCGGACCGCGATGTGGTAGGCGAGGAGTTGGAGGGGGACGGTTTCTAGGACGGGGAGGAGGAGTTCGGGGGCCTGGGGGATTTGGATGGTGTGTTCGACGAGGGACTTGATATCTTCGTCGCCCTCGATGGCGATGGCGATGACGCGGCCGGAGCGGGCGGTGACCTCCTGGATGTTGGAGAGGGTTTTTTCGTATTTGAGGACGGAGGAGGGGTCGGTGGGGTCCTTCGTGGCGATGCAGACGACGGGGAGGTTTTCGTCGATGAGGGCGTTGGGGCCGTGCTTCATCTCTCCCGCGGGGTAGCCTTCGGCGTGGATGTAGGAGATCTCCTTGAGCTTGAGGGCGCCTTCGAGGGCGATGGGGTAGTGGATGCCGCGGCCGAGGAAGAGGAAGTCGTTGGAGGCGGAGAAGACCTTGGCCAGGTGCTGGCATTGGTCGTCCACGGAGCGGAGGACCTCTTCGAGTTTGCCGGGGAGTTTGGAGAGTTCGGTGACGAGGTGGAGGGATTCGGCGTCGGAGATGGTTTGGCGGACCTGGGCGAGGTGGAGGGCGAGGACGAAGAGGGCGGTGAGCTGGGCGGTGAAGGCCTTGGTGGAGGCGACGCCGATCTCGGGGCCGGCGTTGGTGGTGATGGTGCCCTGGGCCTCGCGGGTTACGGCGGCGCCGACGACGTTGCAGATGGCGAGGGTTTTGGAGCCTTTGGCGATGAGCTCGCGCTGGGCGGCGATGGTGTCGGCGGTCTCGCCGGACTGGGTGATGAGGAGGCCGATGGCGCGGGGGTCGGCGATGGGGTCGCGGTAGCGGTATTCGCTGGCGTAGTCGACGTCGACGGGGAGTCGGGCGAGGCGCTCGATCATGAACTTGCCGGCGAGGCCGGCGTGCCACGAGGTACCGCAGGCGGCGATGGTGATCTGGCTGGCGGCGCGGAACTCCTCGGGGGAGATTTGCAGGTCGGGGAGGAAGACCTTGCCGGTATCGAGCGAGACGCGGCCGAGGGTGGTGTCGCGGATGGCGCGGGGCTGCTCGTTGATCTCCTTGAGCATGAAGTGCTTGTAGCCGGCCTTTTCGGCCTGGATGGGGTCCCAGGTGACGCGATGGGGGGTGAGGGGCTGCGCCAGGCCGTCGAAGTTGGAGAGGGCGATGCCGGTGGGGGTGAGGACGGCGAGCTCGCCATCTTTGAGGAAGTAGATGTTACGGGTGTGGTGGAGGATGCCGGGGACATCGGAGGCGAGGAAGTACTCGCCGTCGCCGATGCCGAGGACGGCGGGCGGGCCCATGCGGGCGGCGACGAGCTTATCGGGCTCGTGGGCGGAGAGGACGCCGATGGCGAAGGCTCCGGTGAGGCGCTTGACGGCTCTTCTTACTGCCTCTTCCAAGGGGAGGCGGGGGGAGGTGGTTGCTGGTGTGGGGGTTCCCGGTAGAGAAGCGGGTCCTTCGCTGTCGCTCAGGATGACAAGGTTTTGGGGGGCGGAGCCGTTTTGGGTTGGGGTGGAGGCGTCAGTGAGGACGGCTTCGGATTCGTTGGCGGATTGGGAGCGGGTGCCGGGGGCGGGGACGGGCAGGCCGGCGAGTTCAAGCTCGGCTTCAATCTCATCCTGGATGACGTGGGCGATGATTTCGGTGTCGGTCTCGGAGACGAACTTGTGGCCTTTGGCGATGAGGGCGTTTTTGAGCTGGAGGTAGTTTTCGACGATGCCGTTGTGGACTACGACGAGGGTTCCGGTGCCGTCGCGGTGCGGGTGGGCGTTCTCCTCGGTGGGGCGGCCGTGGGTTGCCCAGCGGGTGTGGCCGACGCCGAAGGAGCCGTGGACGGGGTTGGTGGCGAGGACGGCTGCGAGGTTGCTAAGCTTGCCGGGGGCGCGGCGGAGCTGGAGGCCTCCCGAATGCTGAGCGGAGCCGGCTTCGCCGTTCCGTGGGCGACCGGCGACGGCAATGCCGGCGGAGTCATAGCCGCGGTACTCGAGGCGGGCGAGGCCTTCCATGATGACGGTGACGACGGGCTTGGGGCCGATATAACCAACGATTCCACACATGGGTTTGAGTTTAGAGGGTGGGGCGGGGTTTGGGTTGGGACTTTTGGGGGATGAGAGGTGCGGGTTGGGCGAAGGCGGTGACGGCTCCGATGGGGTGGGGATCGGAGCCGTCGAGGTGCGGGTTGTCGGTCGGTTAGAAGAAGAGTTTGGCGGAGAGTTGGAGTTGGCGGGGGCCGTAGAGGATGCTGGAGGTGCTGGTGGGGGTGCCGAAGGGGGTGGTACCGGCGGCGAGGGGGGCGATGCAACCGGCGCTTCCGGTGAAGTTGCAACCGCTTTGCCCGTTGGCGATGTAGCGGTAGAGGTTGGTGGAGACGTTGAGGATGTTGCGGTGGTTGGCGACGTTGAAGGCCTCGACGAGGAGCTGCAGCTTGACGCTCTCGTGGAGGGTGAGGTCGCGGGAGATGCGGGCGTCCACGTTGTGGATGCCGGGGCCGGAGAAGGCGTTGCGGCGGGCGATCTGGTCGGGGACTCGGCCGGGGGTGCCGGAGTTGAAGAGCGAGAGCGCGGCGCCGGTGAGGCCGCCGTCGCCGATGGCGGAGTTGGGCGAGTTCGAGAGGAAGGCGGTGACGGGCTGGCCGGTCTGGGCGGTGAGGGTTCCGGCGACCGTGAAGCCGTCGAAGGCGTAGCGGGCGAAGCGATTTGCGACGACGCGGTCGATGGTGGGGGAGGCGACGACCGAGCCGACGAAGCGTCCGCGCTCGTCGAGATCGGAGCGGGCGTACTCCGCACCGCGGCCCTGGCGATGGCCGCGGGCGAATGGGTCAATCGGGGTGTCGGTGCCGTTGAAGGTTCCGTTGACGCCGGAGACCTGGCCGCCATCCATGGTCCGGGCCCAGGTGTAATTGGCGAGGATCTCGACGCCGTGGCTGAGGGGCTTGCGCACGGTGACGACCATGGAGTGGTAGACGCTGTTGACGTCGGAGAAGCCGGTGAGAACGGCCCCGGTGTTGGTGGAGAGACGCTTGGTGTAGATAGGCAGGTTGATGGTCTGGGTGACGCCGTTGGCGGGGGTGAAGATGTAGGGCGTGGTGGTGACGGCGGAGGTGGGATCGACGTTGGTATCGACGAAGACGGGGAGGCGCAGGCCGCGGTTGCCGACGTAGGCAAGGGTGAGGGTGGTGTGAAGCGGAAGCTGCTGCTCGACGGTGAGGTCGAAGGAGAGAGAAGAGGGGTTGATGAAGCCGGGGTCGAGGCCTCTGGCGCTAAGGACCGAGAGCGGAAGGCCGGCGTTGACGGCGGGGGTTGCGCTGCCGGTCACCTGATTGATGGGCGCCGGTCCGGGCGGTGTGAAGGCCGGGATGCCGCCCTGCGGAGCGTAGGTGGGGTAGGCGCCGGACCGCCGGAAGACGTACTGCACCTGACGGGAGGTGCCGGTGCCGGTGGGGGTTCCGGCGTAGGGGGTGTTGGGGGCGTTGGCCTGTCCGGGAAGCGGGCTCACGTTGAACTGCTGCTGGTAGACGCCGTTCTCTCGCCGCTGTGTGTAGTAGGTGGAGTTGGAATTGAGACCGTAGAAGGTGCCGAAGCCGCCACGGACAACAGTGCCCACGTTGGGGTTCCAGGCGAAGCCGACGCGAGGCTGAATCATCTTCTTGTAATTGTTGATGGTGGCGGTGTAGAGCTGGGCGGCGGGGGAGGAGGTGTTGGGCCGGTCCGGCTGGGGGACGAGCTGGAGATCGTAGCGGGCGCCTAGCGAGAGGAGCAGCTTGGGGTGGATCTTCCAGGCGTCCTCTACGAAGACGTCGTAGTCCTGGTTCCAGAAATCGTCGGCGCCGACCTTGGTGATGGGGTCGTTGACCTGGACGAAGGAATTGTAGTGGCGGCCGCCATTCACTTGATAGACGTCCTGGATCCAGTTGGCGAAGTTGAATTCATTGGTCCCGGTGTTGTAGCTAAAGCTGCCGTCGCCCTGAAAGAGGTTCTGGATCTGCTCGTGGATGAAATTTCCGTCGGCTCCGATTTTGACGGTGTGGCGGCCGAGGGTGGTGGAGTAGATGTCGGTGATCTGCCAGCGGTGTTCGTCGGGGAAGGCGCCGCGGGGGAGGGCGTTGGTCTCGCCGTAGCTGGCGATGCCGGTGAGATTGATGGCGGGACCGCCAGAGTTGGTGCTGTCGGTTTCGAGGTCGCGCGACCACTGGAAGTGGACGACGTTGGCGGCGCGTGCAGAGAGAGCGCTCTCGGCGTTGACGACCAGAAAGCGCTCGTGGAAGTTGGCAGTGCCATTCTGGCTGACGCCGCCGTTGGTGACGGTGGTGGAGCCGTTATAGCCATTAGGCTGCTTGAAGTTTTCGAAGAGGAAGGTGGAGGAGAGATGGGTGCGGCTGGTGAGCTGGTAGTCGAGGCGCGGGAAGTAGATATCCTGCTTGACGTTGCGCGGGAAGGTTCCGAGCTGCTTAGTCTGGAGGAAGGAGACGGCATCCGTGCACTGGGTTGGGGTGACGTTGGTGATGGTGGTGGGATAGGTGAAGGTGGTGGTGACACCGTTCGAGGTGCTGCTGCGGGTGATGGGGGTGGGGCGGCGGTCGCAGAGACCGGCGAGGTCATTCAGGTTGCCGTAGGTGGTGAGGTAGGTGATGGGCGTGACCTTGCGGTAGCCGTCGTAGGTGAAGTGGTAGAAGAGCTTGTCCTTGAAGATGGGGCCGCCGACGGAAATGCCGAACTGGTGCTGGACCTTAATGGGCTTGGTCCTGGAGATGGGATCGACGGCGTTGTAGCCGGGGGTGCGGTAGTACTCGTAGACGTCGCCGTGGGTGGCGTTGGTGCCGGACTTGGTGATGGCGTTGATGACGCCGCCGGCGGCCTGTCCGAACTCGGCGGAGTAGCCGGCGTTCTCGGACGAGAACTCCTTGATTGCGTCGAGCGGGTAGACGTAGGGGGCGCCGATGGATCGGCCACGGGCTTCGGAGAAGAAGGCCTGGTTATTGTTGGCGCCGTCGACGAGATTGGAGTTGTAGATGCCGGAGACGCCGCGGAAGCTGATGAGGCCGGAGTTGCCGTCGGGAACGACGTTGGGGGTAAGGAGTACGAAGTTATCGTAGCGGCGGCCGTTCACGGGGAGGTTGGAGACGAGCTGCTCGGAGACGACCTGGGAGGAGGCGACCTTGTCGGCCTCGATGAGGGGGGCGTCGGAGGTGACGAGGACGTCGGTGGTGACGCTGGCATTGGGGAGGTCGGCGTCTACTGTGACGGTGCTGCCGACCGTTACCGGGACGCCTTTGCGATCGACCTTGCCGAAGGCACCGCCGCCGAGGACGACTTCGTACTGGCCGGGCTGAAGGAAGGTGGCGGCGTAGTGGCCTTCGGAGTCGGTGGTGAGGGTGCGGGAGGCGCCGGTGCCGGTGTTGGAGACGACGACGGTGACGTTGGGGACGACGGCTCCGGTGGGGTCGCGGACGATGCCGGAGATGTTGCCGAGGGCGGCGTTCTGAGCGGAGGCGGGGACGGCCACGACAACTGCAGAGATGAGGAAGGAGGCTGCGGCGGAGAGGAGGCGTTTGGCAGGGCTGGACATTGGGTGAGGAACTCCTTGCGGATGGCCCGAGGCAAAGGCCGGGAGAGACAGACAGAGGTGGGCGTCGCCTATAAGTCGGAAGGTATGCCGCACGTGCGGCGAAGCGGTTCAGGAACGGGGAAACTTTGATTTGTTGTAGTACTTCTACGGTGAGTCAGACGGGGTGGGAATGTCAACCTAAAAGCTGTTTCGGTGGGGCGAAGCGGCGATCATTCCCTAGAGCTGGCCGGGGATGTGGCGTGCTGGTGCGAGCACAGGTCCGGCTTTTAGTGGAGTTGGTCTGGAATCACAGCGTGTTGAATCAGGAGTTCGAAGGGGACGATGCGGAGGGTGTTCTCGTGGGTGGCTTCGAGGACGATGGGGCAGGCGGCTCCGGCTTCGAGGACATCGAGCCAGCGGGCGGCGCAGACGCACCAGCGATCGCCGGGCTTGAGGCCGGGGAAGCCGTACTGGGGCATGGGGGTGGAGAGGTCGTTGCCGAGGCGTTTTGAGGCGGCGAGGAAGTCGGCGGAGACGATGCAGCACACGGTGTGGACGCCGAGGTCGTCGGTGCCGGTGTGGCAGCTGCCATCGCGGTAGAAGCCGGTCGTGGGATCGCAGCCGCAGGTGGCGAGGGGCTGGCCGAGGACGTTTTTAGCGGGGGCTTGCTGGGGATCGGCGGAGGGCATGGATGGGAGAGTCCTTTGCTTTCAGTATCCCACCTGAGAGTGGACGGGTGCGCGCGCCTGCGGGTGAGAGCGATTGTTTCCGTTTGCAGACGCAATTTTGTGGGCGAACTTACGACGACGTGATAGCTGGCTGCCACAAGAGTGGCGTTGATTTCGATCCGTCGCTGCGGGCCCTGGGCTCTCCCCAATTTACAGGATTGTTGCTGCTTTCCTGAGTCTCCGGTCTGGACGTGGCTTGGGCCCTGTCAGGACGTGCTTTGCCCGTGAGCGCGGGCGTACGCGTCTGGGCCGGCTCGAGCGCGGCTGCAGAGATCCCTAAAAGGAGAGACGACAATGGCACAACCAACCAATGTGCGGCCCCATGGAGTTGGGGTACGCGGCGCAACGCTTTCACGCTCATCGCCGCTGTTTGAGGGGCCATTTGGAAGGATCTTCCGGGCGCTTCCAGCGGCGGAGTTTGGCGATGGCGAGAGCTCCACGTTCGGCAACCTCGCCGAGCTGGCGGGTGCGATGGGATCGACCGATCCGGAGAAGGACGGGCCGGATGCGGAGGAGAGCGGCATACCCGCGGCGTACACGTATCTGGGCCAGTTCATCGACCACGATCTGACGTTCGATCCGGCGAGCAGTCTGCAGAAGCAGAACGATCCCGATGCGCTGGTCGACTATAGGACGCCGCGCTTCGATCTGGACAATGTATATGGGCGGGGGCCGGATGATCAGCCGTACCTGTACGCGGACGATCGCAGTTTTCTGCTCGGCCTGCCGCTCTCGGGGGCGGAGGGGAGCAGCGCAGATGGGACGCACTCGGCGGAGGGGGATCTGTGGGCGAATGCGAACGCCCGGGATCTGGTGCGGAACAGGCCGATGCCAGCGGAAGGACAGACGGATGCTGACCGGGCGCGGGCGGTGATTGGCGATCCGCGCAATGACGAGAATGTGATTGTGTCCCAGCTGCAGGGGATGTGGCATCGGTTTCATAACCGGCTGGCGAAGGACCATGAGGTCGACACGGAGACGGAGAGCAGGTGGCGATTTGCGCGCGTGCAGAAGGAGGTTCGGTTTTATTACCAGTGGATGCTGCTCCACGATTTTCTGCCCAAGATCGTAAGCCGCGACGTGTTGGACGAGATTCTGCGTCCGAGCGAAGGCGGCGGCCTTACGGTCGAGAAGAAGGATCTGAAGTTCTTCCATCCGAGGGACGAAGCCTTTATGCCGCTGGAGTTCTCTGCCGCGGCGTACCGGTTCGGCCACTCGATGGTGCGGCCGGGGTACAGGCTGAACCATGGGACCGACATGCTGCCGCTGTTTAACGTGACGACGAATGTGGACATGCGGGGCTTCCAGAGGCCGCAGTCTACATGGGCGCTGGATTGGAGACGCTTCATCGACCTTAAACCTCTTGACTACGGGTTTATGGATCCGGCGAAGAAGGATGATCCGAAGAACAAGAATCGGCTGCAGATGGCTTACAAGATCGACACGTCGCTGACGCTTCCGCTGATGGCGCTGCCGGATACGATTGCGAAGGACCCGAGCATTCTGGGGCTGCGCAACCTCGAACGCGGATGGAGGATGCGACTGCCAAATGGGCAGGACGTGGCGCGCGCGATGGGCGAGGCGCCGCTGCCGGACGCGGACATCCTGATCGGGAAGTTTACTGGCGGCGATGGAGATGAGCCGGTGAGTCTATCGACCATCGGCCGGGGCGTTTTCAATGGGAACTGCCCGCTGTGGACGTACATTCTGGCGGAGACGTTCCATCACCAGGCGACGATGGAGGTGGAGTGTGTGGGCGAGACGAAGCAGATGCTGACTCCGCAGCTAGGGCCGGTTGGCGGGAGGATTGTGGCGGAGACGTTTGTCGGATTGATGCTGGCGGACAGCAGTTCCTATCTGAGCCTCGATCCGCTGTGGACGCCGAAGGCTCCGGTGGCGCAGGTTGACGGGCAATTTGGATTGCGAGACATGATCGCGTATGCGCTGGGAGGTGGATCTAAGCAGAAGCAAAGGCTCACGGTGGGAACGTGAGCCTTAGCCGGTGGAGCGAGCCGGTTCGTTTACTTTGCGGTGAGGGTCAGCATCTGCTGCTGGTACTCCTCGTAGGGGCCTTTGTGATCGGTGATGTGGAAGCTGGTGGGCCCGCCTTCGAAGTGCCAGATGCGGGTGCCGGCCTCCTCGATGAGGTCCTGATCGTGGGTGACGAGGAAGACGGTTCCCTCGTACTTCTGGATTGCCTGGTTGAGGGCGTTGATGCTTTCGAGGTCAAGGTGGTTCGTCGGTTCATCGAGAACGAGGATGTTGGGTTTCTGCAACATGATTTTGCAGAAGAGGAGGCGTGCGGCTTCTCCGCCGGAGAGGGCCTCGGTCTTCTTCATGCCCTCTTCGCCGCGAAAGAGCATCTGTCCGAGGATGCCGCGGATGTCTTCCTTGGTGGCGGCGGGGTCGAAGGTGTGGAGCCACTCGGCGACGGTGGTGCCGTGGGGGATGGAGCCGGTGTGGTCCTGGGCGAAGTAGCCGATCGAGGCCTCGTGTCCCCACTTGACGGCGCCTGAGTCGATCGAGACGTCAGTCTCGTCGATTCCGGGGCCGTTGGCGAGCAGGGCCTTAAGGAGGGTGGTCTTGCCCTGGCCGTTGCGGCCCATGAGGATGACTTTGTCGCCGCGAAGAACGGAGGCGGTGAAGTTGTTGATGACGTGCTCGACCTTGCCGTCCTTCTGGGTGTAGGACTTGTTGACCTGTTCAAACTCAAGCACGGTCTTGCCGGAGGGGCGGACCATGTCGAACCGGATGAAGGGGCGGGCGATATTTGACCTTGCCAGTTCACTCGTCGCTAAACGCTCGACCTCTTTTTTGCGCGAGTTGACCTGCGAGGAGCGGGTACCGGCGGAGAAGCGGGCGATGAAGTCGTTGAGCTGGGCGATCTTCTTTTCGCGCTGCTCATTCTGGCTCTCGATGCGGGTGCGAATGCTGGTCTTTTGGAAGACCATGTCGTCGTAGCCGCCGTTGTAAGTGATGATGGTCTCGTAGTCGATGTCCGCGATGTGGGTGCAGATGTTGTTGAGGAAGTGGCGATCGTGCGAGATGGTGAGGACGGTGCCGTTGTAGCGGACGAGGAAGTCCTGGAGCCAGTGGATGGATTCGAGATCGAGATAGTTGGTGGGCTCGTCGAGGAGAAGGGCGGCGGGGTTGCCGAAGAGGGCCTGGGCGAGAAGGACGCGGACCTTTTGGCCGCCCTGGAGCTCGGACATCTTGCGGTCGTGGAGTTCGTCGGGAATGTCGAGGCCCTGGAGGAGGACTGCGGCGTTGGCCTCGGCCTCATATCCATCTTCGTCGCCGACGATGCCTTCGAGCTCTCCGAGGCGTGAGCCATCTTCATCGGTGAGTTCGGCCTTGTCGTAGAGGCGGTCGCGCTCTTCGAGAGCCGCCCAAAGGGCTTTGTTCCCCATAATGACGGTGTCGACGACGCGGTAGGCGTCGAACTCATACTGATTCTGCTTGAGGACGCCGATCTTTTTCGGGCGGACGACGGTTCCCTTCTGGGCGTCGATCTCGCCGGTGAGGACCTTCATAAAGGTGGACTTGCCGGCGCCGTTGGGACCAGTTAGGCCGTAGCGGCGGCCGGTCGTGAAGGTAACGGAGACGTCCTCGAAGAGGAGTTTCGAGCCGTAGCGCATGGTGACGTTGGAGACGGAGATCATATGTTTTCCCTTATTTTATAGGCCCCTTCGCGTGCCGTGCTGTGAATGGGCGGAGATCGGAGATCGATAACAGGAGGCTGTTGAGGCTCGGGAGCAGACCGGGCTCAGGACTGGCCGATAAGGACTCCCGCGGCGAAGACCAGGCCGCCACCTACGATGACCTGCAGGCAGGAGAGGGCGAAGCTGGTCTTGAAGTAGCGATGGCGGATTAGGGCGATGACGACGAGTTCGACGCCGACGACGCCGTAGGCCCACATCAGAGCCGTGTGCACGTTCGGTATGAGAAATGGCAGGGTGTGAAGGAAGCCGCCAATGAACGTCATGAGGCCGGTGACGATGCCGCGAAACACTGGATTGCCGCGGCCGGTGAGTTCGCCGTCGTCGGAGAGACCTTCGGAGAAGGCCATGGAGATACCGGCGCCTACGGCCGAGGCTGCTCCGATGAGGAAGACGGTGTGGGAGTTATAGGTGGCGAAGGCGGTGGCGAAGATGGGCGCGAGGGTGGAAACGGAGCCATCCATGAGACCGGCGAGGCCGGGCTGGACGATGCGCAGGACGAAATTCTTATCGTCGGTGACGAGTTCCGTGAGGTCGCTGAGATGGGGCATTCCCTGGGACACGAAGTTGGGTCGGATCTATCGGATGTGCGGGGCACTTCAGAGTGGATGGAGCTGAAACAGTGGATGCGAGAGATGCGCCGCTGCCTTCCCGATGGAGGCTGGGCAGCGGCGCGCCAGGTCAGCGGCCGCGATTTCCGCGGGTTGGGCGGGCTCCGGAGTTTCCGCGAGGGCCGGAGGAACGGCCTGCGGGGCCGTGGCTGGAGCTGGATCCGCCACCGGGGCCGGAGCGACCGTTGGATGCTCCGCCACGGAAGGCGCGGCCGCCAGGGCGGCTCGAACGGGGACGATCGCCGGAGCCGTTCTGATTTCCGCTGGGGCCGGCGCTGGGGCTCGAGGCGTCAGCAGACTTCCACGAGCGGGTTTCTAGGGCCATCAGGTCGCCGCTGTTAGAGACGGTGTCGAGGGGCTTGTTGCGCTCCTCTTTCTCGAGGTTCTTGTCGGCCTCGCGCCAGTCGAACTTGACCTTGAGCTCGCGTTCGAACTTGCGGGCGTCGGAGCGCTCCTGGGGCATGACGAAGGTAGTTGCGATGCCCTTTGCTCCAGCGCGGCCAGTGCGGCCGATGCGGTGGACGAAGTCATCCGAGGCGTTGGGCAGATCGTAGTTGACAACGTGGGCGATGTCCTGGACGTCGATGCCGCGGGCGGCGACGTCGGTGGCGACGAGGATGCGGTGTTTGCCGGACGAGAAGCCCTTGAGAGCGGCGGTGCGCTGCGACTGCGAGCGGTCGCCGTGAATGGCGTCGGCATCGTGGCCGAGCTTTTCGAGCTTGCGGGCGATGCGGTCGGCACCGTGCTTGGTGCGGGAGAAGACGAGGAACGTCCCCTTTTCCTCGGTGAGCATCTGGTTGAGGAGGCCGAGCTTCTGATCCTGCATGACGGTGTAGACGCGGAGCTCCACCTGGTCAGAGGGCTTGGAAGCGGAGCCGATCTCGATGCGAATGGGCTTCTGGACATAGTCCTTGACGATTTCGGTTATGTTGGCGTCGAGAGTCGCGGAGTAGCACATGGTCTGCCGGGTCTTGGGAAGGGCACCAACGATGCGACGGATGGCGGGAAGAAAGCCCATGTCGAGCATACGATCGACTTCATCGAGGACGAGCATTTCGACGGAGCCGAGGTTGATCTCGCGGCGGCGGAGGTAGTCCTCGAGACGGCCGGGGGTGGCGACGACAAGGCGCGGACCGCGATCGAGGTTGTCGAGCTGAGTGTTTTCGGAGAGGCCCCCGCAGACAAGGACGGAGTCGTGCTTGGCGTTGGGGACTAGCTTGGCGTACGCCTCAAGGACCTGCATGGCGAGCTCGCGCGTGGGGAGGAGTATGAGGGCGCGGATGGGACCGCGCTTTCCACGGGTGGAAGGGACGGAGGTGGTCTCGAGCCGCTCGATCATGGGGATCAGGAAGGAGAGGGTCTTGCCGGTGCCGGTTGAGGCGGTAGCCAGAATGTCCTTGAGCTCGAGGGCGGGCGGGATGGCCTTGGCCTGCACGGGTGTGGGGATAAGGAAGCCAGCGTTGGTGAGGCGGGTCTTGAGCGATTCGGAGACGTTGAAGTCGGCGAAGCGAACGCCCTCGGCGAGGGGAAGATTGATAGGTGTAACAGGTACAACGGGGCTCGAGGCCTGAAGTTCCAGGGTTGCGGAGGTCAAGTGTGTTCCTTTGAACGGTGAGGAGGTACGAGGGAGTGATGCAGAGGTACCGATCGTCTCCGTGATCCATAGGGATTCAAAGGGGAGACGCCATGATTCGGTCAGCATTGCTGTCGTTGACGGCGAAGCGCTGCTGCTGCGGGCGAGGCCCACGTCCTTTGACGAGGCCTTCCAGCCAGAGCAACCAGCCGGGCCTTCCTTGTCGCGAAGGGGTGCGGGTGGGAAGAGGCAGATCGCAGTCTCTGGCCAGACCTTGCGTGAATCGGTTCGCGATCCGCGATGGAGGTCTTTGCCTGCGATGCCTTTGTGCCTTCGAGGACACTCGTCTACCATACCACGGGACGCCCCTGAGCGAAACGGGCCGCAGGAGCGCGCGCGTTTCCTACGGCCCGGAATGTCATGACCCTAAATGTGGCAGCTCACCATGCCGCGCTTCTCGAGGTACTTCTGGTGATACTCCTCCGCCTTCCAGAAGGTCTGGGCGGGCACTACCTCCGTGACGACTGGCTTGCGGAAGGTGCCGGACGCGTTAAGTTCCGCTATTTTCGCGTTGGCTTGGGGAACCTGGGCGTCGCTTTCAGTGAAGATGACGGAGCGGTATTGCGTTCCCCAGTCCGGGCCCTGGCGGTTGAGTTGGGTGGGATCGTGGAGGGCGAAGAAGGTATCAAGGAGGGTCTCGTAGGAGACTCGACCTGGATCAAAGGTGACTTGGACGACTTCTGCGTGACCGGTTCGGTCCGTACAGACTTCCTTGTAGGTGGGATGGTCGAGGGCACCGCCTTCGTATCCGACTGCTGTATCAAGAACTCCGTTCATCTCTGCGAAGCGGGCTTCCACGCCCCAGAAACATCCTGCCCCGAAGGTTGCCTTTTCTGTTGCCACTTTGCGGTACTCCTTTGCTGCGTCTTGCCTACTGCTATTGGATGCGTGAGGGGTGCGAATGTTATCGCGCGCCTGTGAACAGCGGAGCAATTCTGGGCGTCGGAAGGGTGTGACGTCAAGGGGAGAGATGGAGTACCCGAATGGGGAAACACGAATCCGGAGCTCTCAATTCAGAGCTCCGGAAACACGCAACCACCTTTTGAAGCTAGGGGAGGGCTTGGGGGCAGGTGGTAGTGTTGACCAGCTTGCTGGCTGTACCAAGGCTTGCCTGCATCGATGTCACAAGGGCGCCGATGCTGCTTTGGAGCTGCGTGGTCTTTCCGAGGAGACCGGGAAAGGTGCCAATCTCAGCGGACACGAAGGTGATGTTCTGCGCGACGACATCGGAGGGTCCGGCGATCCGAATTATGTCGCGGACTCCGCTGTTATCGTGCCTGACAAGGGCCAGGGTGTTGCTGCCCGCGTTGTAAGTGGCGGTATCGATCTTGCGTTGCGCCAGTGCAGTCGAGTAGAGCTTCTGCGCCTGGAGGAGGGCGGTTGAGACGTCGTTCATGGACTTAGCGGCGCCGGAGTAGTAGCTGACACAGGGAGCGGGAAGCAGTGCTGGATCCGGTGAGGGTGCTGGTGAGGACACCGGTGTAGGAGACGGCAGTGGAACTGGTGAGGGTGAGGGCGTTGGTGCTGGTGTCGGTGTCGGTGTCGGTGTCGGTGAGGGTGAGGGTGCGCCGCTTTTTACAAGAGTGACGACCACGTTGTAGACGATTTTTTGTTCTGTCGGCGTCTGCGCGGTGAGCGGCGCAGCGAGCAGGAGCAACGCCAGGGCAAGCTTCATGTTCGAGCCTCTTTTACTGGACCTGCTGGATGCTGAGGGAGGCGCTGGTGAGGCCGACGGGGCGAGGGGAGTCGATGGATGCGAAGAGATCGACGGTCTGGCCTGCGGAGAGCTGAGCGACGCGCACGTTGCTGAAGCCGTTCCGGTATCCGCCGGTGGTGTTCCAGATATAGGACGGGCTATCGAAGTGGCCGGTGTTGACGCCCTGTCCATAGCTCATTCCTGCGGGGACGGCGTCGACCAGGCGGAGATTGGAGATGATGAGGTAGGTGCCTGTGACTGGGACGGTGTAGGTGTTCGCGGTGGCGTTCCACCCGGAGGCGGTGTCGGTGACGATGCGGGAGAGCGCCACTGTGTTGAAGGAGCTGCCGATGGCCTGACCGTTGGTGTTGCCGTTGGAGTCTCCGGCTTCCACGCGGAGGGAAGCCATCGGAGCGCCGGCGGCGGCGGGTAGGGAGGGAGGCACGCTAACCGAGACAGGGACGGTGATGGTGGTGGTGGCACCGTTCTGGGTAGAGGTGGTGGTGCCGACGGTAACTGTTTGCGCGCCCGCGACTGCGGTGGCAAACAAAAGTGCTGACAGTGTGAACTTGACCATTGTTTCTCCTCGAGTAGGGCACCGTTTTCTTGTCCGGGGTGCGCCGTGACTTCACCTTAGTGAGTACCGTTTGGGGAAGAAATGGCCTGAATAGGGCAGCTTCCTAAGCTGCCAAGTGATACTTTTGAACCTTTGTGGGATGGTGCAAACCTATTGGTTCGTTGTAGATGCATGCGATCCTCAGGCTGCACGCAAAGGGTCGCGATGATGGGAGACGGGGTATGAGGTGATGACGCGAAGACGCCGCTTCGTGGCGTGCCAGGCGGATCGGCCACACACTGACGGATTTCTATAAGGCCCAGATGAACTTGGGTTGATGCGTCTCGATTCGCTAGGAGGGCCGGCGGACGTTTGGGCGACGGCGATTAGCTTTGGGTGGGACGGGCTTTTTGAGCTGGGCGGCTTCAGGAAGCTGACGTTTGCGCTCGACCTTTTTGCCTTTGGCTGCGCGGTCGAGAGCGGTGACCTCGCCGGGGGTGAGTTCTCGGAAGCTCCCCGGCTCGATGTCAAGTTGGAGGGCGCCATAGGCGATTCGGCGGATCTTCTCAACGTGGTGGCCGATCTCCTCAAACATCTTGCGGAGCTGGCGGTTGCGGCCTTCGGTGAGGGTGACCTGGAACCACGGGTTGTCGCCGCCGCGAACCTCCACGATCTGCGCGGGCGCGGTGACGATGCGGTCGCGACGGCCCGCGCGGATTTCGTCCAGCCGGCCGCGATCGATCATAACGCCGCGGCGAAGCTGGTCGATGGCTTCGGGGGTGGGGATGCCAGAGACTTTAACGAGGTAGGTCTTGAGAACGCTGGCGGAGGCTTTGGAGAGGGAGTTGGCGAGGTCTCCGTCGTTGGTCATCAGCAGCAGGCCTTCGGAAAGGTAGTCAAGGCGGCCGACGGGATAGAGGCGGGGCAGCTTTAGGTGAGGGCCTGATTTCGGCTGGATGAGCAGGTCGGCGACGGTGGCGCGCTTCTGGGGGTCGGTGAGGGTGGTGACGTAGCCGCGGGGCTTGTTGACCATGAAGTAGCGCTGCTGCTCGGGCCCCCCGAGGAGCTTGCCATCCACGCGGATGTGGTCTTTGTGGGGATCGGCTTTGGTGCCGAGTTCGGTGACGGTCTGGCCGTTGACCTGGACGCGGCCCTCGAGGATGATCTCCTCGGCCTTGCGGCGGGAGGCGATGCCGGCCTGGGCGAGGATCTTCTGGAGGCGCTCGCCGGGCGCGGGGACCGGATCGATGTCTGTGCGGGACGCTTTCGGGGCTTGCGGCATGTACCAATTATGACGCTTTCACGGGAGAGCGCCGGGCCGGCAGAGGTGATGGACTGGAAGGGCTTCTTTTGTTGGCTCGCTGGATGGCGTTTGAGGCCGAGGCCACAGGTTCCGCCGAAAAGCGGAGACGGCGCTCACCCCGGAATGGGGTGGATGCCGATTTTACAAAAGGAGGTAGCCTGATGCGCTTTGGTAAAGCGAGAGGGCTACGGATTTCCATACGGATCGAAGAACGATTCATATGGGCTCTCGTAGCCCTTGCTTTGATACTTTCCAGAGTGTTTAGGCGCTTCAACAAACCCGAGGTGGTTAGCCGCCACCTCGGGTTCATGCTTAGTGAACTGCTGAGAGGGGGCGGAGTCAAGGGAAGTTGTGGGGAGACGGGTGTGAGGGTTAGTCGCGCCGACCGCCGAAGATGCGGGTGAGGGCGAGGAAGACGTTGAGACCGTCGAGGTAGATGCCGAGGGCTAGTTCGACGGGCGTCATACCATCTCCGCCGGCGCGGATGCGCATGAAGTCCACGACGATGAGAACGCTGAAGATAGCCAGGGTGAAGTACGAGTAGACGGTTGGCTGGATGAAGTGGAAGAACATCGACAGGACGCCGGCGAGGACGAGAGCAAGAAGAGCTGCGCCGGCGATGCCAGCGACGCGGCGGTAGTTGAAGTGAAGGAACTGCGCGCCGATACCGAGGACGCCCATGCCGACGCCGGTGGTAATGGCGGCGTTGAAGACCACGCCCGATTGGCCGCTGCCGAGGAGCATCCTGATCCAGGGGCTGATCTCGAAGCCCATGACGACCGCAAGCAGGAGAAAGAGGCTAAAGGAGAGTGCGGGTGTGGCCCGGGTCGCGCGGATGGCGAAGATTAGGCCGAAGCTGGCGATAACGCAGATCCAGAGCATGCCCGAGCCGAAGAAGGGCGGGGCGAAGTAGACGCCGAGTGCCGACGCCAGGAAGCCGAGCGACGCGATTCCGAGGACCTGGGGGAGTAGGTCGGCTTTGGCGCGAGATTCGATGATGACCGGGGAGCCGTAGCTGGACCGGCCGGGAGTTCGGACGGGAGCTGGTGTGAGTGAGCCGAGGTTCATAGGGGTCTCTCCTTCGGGGAGACGTATAGGTGCGACGTTGAAACGGTTGCGAAGTGAGCGAGTTGCCTGGTGTGGCTAGACGGCGTTTGTGTCGATGGCGGGGGTTCTCTTAAGCCCGTCGGGAGCTGGTTTGAGGGGCTAATCCGGGGCGAACTCGTTGTCGCCCTCTGGAGTGGCCACGGTTGAGGGCTGGTGAGTTTGTGGGTTGTCCGGGGAGTTACGCGGGTCATGGGAGTTTGGGGTGAGGGTCTCGTCAGCCATGTTCTCCTGCTATGTGTTCTGTTCGCGCTGCTGAATTTCGGCTTCGGCGGCTGAGGTGTCCGTGTCGTCGGCGGTGCTTTGTGGGGGTGTGATGCCGGAGAGGCGGCCATCCGGGGTAACGGTCTCGACAGTGGCTCCGTCACCGTCGGCCTGGGGCTCGGTCGATTCTTTCTCTTCTTCCAGGTTGGCACCGGTGACCGAACGTTGAGCATCCTGGTTGAGGCGTGCGAACTCGGGATCGGTGTGGGCGGTTTCGGCGGATGTCTGGTACGGCATGGAGATCTCCTCCTGTACGGAATACTTCGGGACGGGATGATTTGGGACCGGATAGTTCGAGACGGAATCGGTGTCGGCGAGCTCGCCGGCCATCTTCTCGAACTCTTCGATGCTGGGAAGCTCGTTGATGTCTTTGAGGCCGAAGCGGAGGAGGAAATCTTTGGTGGTTTTGTAAAGGATAGGGCGACCGATGACCGGTTTCCGGCCGGCGGTGGTGACGAGCTTGCGGGCCATGAGCGAACCGAGGACGCCACCGGAGTCGACGCCGCGGATCTCGGAGACTTCGGGTGCGGTGACGGGCTGCTTGTAGGCGACGACGGCGAGGGTCTCGAGCGCCTGCAGGGTTAGTTTCAGGGGCGGCTTGAGAGCTTTGACGAAGCCGCGAACGGCATCGTGGTACTCGGGCTTGGTGGCGAGGCGGAACCCGCCAGCCACCTCGCGGATCTCTAGCCCGCGGTCGGAGGTGCTGTAGTCGCGGATGAGCTCGTCAAGGAGAGAGCGGACAAACTCCCGGAGGGCTCGGGCGTGTTCCCTTTCGTCGCGGGCGAGTTGCTGCGGGGTGGCGGCCGGATTGACGCTTCCCTGCTCCCCGAGGCGGGCGTCGCCGCCCGAAGGCGGGGTGGTGGACGCCGCCGGTGAGATCTCCCCTTCCCTTTGCGGCGGGGCTGCGGCTCGGTTCGGCTCGAGGTTTAGATCTTCGTGCTCGAAGTCCGGCTCAGAGCCGGGGGTGGACTGAGAGCTTCCGAAGACCTCCTGGTCGAAGTCGTCGGGCTCGGCGGAACTGGGGAGGCTGTCCTCGGTAAAGGCAGCATCGAGGGCGAGCGACTGCTGGCCGGCAGCGGTGCGATCGAGCTCGGCTTGCGCCTCGTGGCCGAGCAGGCCGACCATCTGGGCGAGGGTGACGGGCTCTTCTGCGGCGTAGATGACGGCTTCGATCTTTGCTTTGAGACTCATAGACTTGCTTTCCGGCTGACTGCGCGTGCTCTCGAAGGAGGCTGCCTGGGGTTCGATGGATTTGCGCTCTACGCCCTCGGCGTGGCGAACAGGCGCTTTAGCGGCCGCAGGTTCCGCCCAGACGTGTATGCGCGGCGGCTTCTCAAGAATAACAACGTGCCAAGATGCATCCTTAAGGGTAGGTACCGGTACCGGGAGGTGGGTCCGGCGTTCGCAGCCATGCGGAGCGGTGTGGAGATCCCGGCTCATCGTTTGTCTGTGCCCAGGCGGCTCTTGAACTGCCGGGTGAGGGCGTTCACGACCGATGGCCACGGCATGTCTGGATTGCCGTTGTAGGTCTCGGACCAGAGGAGCCTGGCCGTGGGGTTGCCGTGAGCAGCGACGAAGATGTTGAGCATGGCGAGGTCTACGGTACCGGCGCCTACCGTGACGCCCGCGGGTTCGATAGGAGTGAGGCGGAAGGTGAGCTCGGCGAGGGAGGCCTCATCGCCGGTTGCGGTGGCTTTGCCCAGGGACCTGGCTAACGAGGCGAGGGCGGCGTCGGAGGCGTGGTTAGCCGGCTGGGAGACTATGGCGACGGTGTGGGTCGCGGCGAGCGCCTGCTGGAGGTTGGGCTTGCTGCAGAGATAGTTCTTGGCCTGGAGGGCGCAGGCGGGCAGGTCGGCGAGGCTGGAGCCGGGGTGGACATCCTGTGCGAGGGCGACGGGGGTGAGGAAGGATGCGAGGACGAGGATTGGCAGTGCGCCGGCGTGAACGGACATGCGATCCAATGTATCGCGTGTGTCCCGCATGCCTGCGGAGACCGGCAGCTGATCCTTAGCCGCGGGGAACGTCGGCGAGGCGGTTAGCGTTTTGGAAGGGCACCATCCATCCGGGGTACTCGGGAGGGAGGGCGCTGACGTTGTCGAGCTGCGCGATCTGATTCGGAGTGAGCTCGAGATCGGCGGCGGCGAGGTTCTCCTGCAGCTGATCGAGGCGCTTTGCACCGATGATGACGGAGGTGACGAAGGGCTTGGCGAGGACCCAGGCGAGGGCGACGGTGGCGACGCTGGCTTCGTGGGCCTCGGCGATGGGCCGGAGGACGTCGAGGATGCGCCAGGTGCGGTCCTTATCGACGATGGGAAAGTCGAACTCGGAGCGGCGGGAGCCTTCGGGCTTCTGGTTTTCGCGGGAGAACTTGCCGGAGAGCAGGCCGCCGGCGAGCGGGCTCCAGACGAGCAGGCCGGTGCCCTCATCTTCGAGCAGAGGGACGATCTCGCGCTCGATATCGCGGCCGGCGATGGAGAAGTAGGCCTGGAGGGTGTCGAACTTTGCGAGGCCTTTTTGCTCCGAGAGGCCGAGCGCTTTCATGATGCGCCAGGCGTGCCAGTTGGAGCAGCCGATGTAGCGGACCTTTCCGGTTGAGACGAGGTGATCGAGGGCGCGGAGGGTCTCTTCGACCGGTGTAACGAGGTCGGTGCCGTGGATCTGGTAGAGGTCGATGTAGTCGGTGCCGAGCCGGGTGAGAGAGGCGTCCACGGCGTCGAGGAGGTGTCCGCGGGAGGCGCCGACGTCGTTGCGGCCGGGGCCGGTGCGGCCGAAAGCTTTGGTGGCGATGACAATGTCTTTGCGGGCGATGCCGATGTTCTTGATGGCCTGCGCGAGGGACTTCTCTGATTCGCCGGCGGTGTAGACGTCGGCGGTGTCGACGAAGTTGACGCCCGCGTCGACGGCGGTCTTGAGGAGCTGGTCGGCGCCGTTCTGGTCGACGCCTGCGATCGCCTTCCACATGCCTTCACCGGGAGCGAAGGTCATGGTGCCTAGGCAGATCTCCGAGACGAGGAGGCCGGTGTGGCCGAGGGTGTGATATTTCATGCGGGTGCCTTTGCGCTTGGAGTGGGCGTACGGGCGATTGGATGTTGGAGCGAAGCAGAAGGGCTCGGCCGCAAGCGGAACAAGGTTAGCGCCAGTCGTCGCGGGCGTTCCCCTGGTCTTCGAAGATCTGGTCGAAGGCTTCTGACTTTTTTATGAGAATGTCGCCGCCGAGGATGGGTTGGTGGAGAAGGATTGCTTGGAGGCGGACGAGCTCGAGCATGGCGAGGAACATGCAGATGACGGCGCGTTCGGTGTGGGTGTTGCCCAAGAGTTTGCGGAGGGAGATGGGGCGGTCTTCCATGAGCAGGCGGCGCTTGGTGAAGTCGATCATCTGGGCGACGGTGACGGAGTCCTCGTCCACGTCGAGGACGGGGCGGGCTCGGAGGCGGGCCAGGGTCTCCCCAAAGGCGCGGACGAGGTCGACGGTGTCGGCGGCGATCTCCTGCTCCATGTCAAGGAGCTGGCTGGAATCGCGGCTGGGATCGGCGGCTGCCTGGAGGTCGCGGAGGAAGCCAGGGAGGCCGGGATGGGTCCAGGTGGCGTCTTCGATCTGCTGCTTCTGGAGGAGCATCTGGGCGGCGGCCTTGAAGCGCTCGTGTTCCAGAAGACGTTCGACGAGCTCGCGACGCGGGTCTTCGGAATCGGGACCGCCGAGGACGTCGGTTGGGTCTCGCGGAAGGAGGGTTTTGCTTTTGATGTGGATCAGGAGCGAGGCCATGTAGATGAACTCGCCGGCCGTGTCGACATCCATCTGCTTGAGGTGGTGGGTGTACTCGAGGAACTGGGCGGTGATGCGGGCAATGGGAATGTCGTAGATGTCGATGTTCTGCTTGCGGATGAGGTCGAGGAGGAGATCGAGCGGGCCGTCGTAGACCTGGCCGACGGTGACGGTGAAGGGGGACTGGGAGGCCTCTTCGGGGGCGGGTCTTTGGGTGGGCTTCTTCGGTTCGGGTGGGGTTTGGGGCTGGAGGGTGAAGGAGGCTTGCGGTGATCGGTCCGGAGTTTTCGGTAGAGAAGCCGGTCCTTCGCTGTCGCTCAGGATGACAACTTCAGCGGCGGGGGCTGGCGGTCGCTGGTCCGGCGTTTCCGGTGGAGAAGCGGGTCCTTCGCTATCGCTCAGGATGACAACTTCAGCGGGTGGGGGTGGGGGTGGGGGTGAGGGTGGGATTTCGTCGGGCATGGTGCTTACTCGAGGCCCATGGCCTGGCGGACGTGCTGGAGGGTTTGGAGGGCGCGGAGGCGGGCGCGGGCGGAGCCGTCCCAGAGGATGGCATCGAGGCGTTCGGGATCGGCCTCGAGGGTTCGGCGGCGCTCCTGAATGGGCGCGATCTCGTGGACGATGGAGTCGGCGAGCCAGCCCTTGCACTCGATGCAGCCAATGCCGGCAGTAGTGCAGCCCTGCCACACCTTGGCGCGGGTCTCCTCGGTGGAAAAGACTTTGTGGAGATCGCCAACGGGGCAGACTTCGGGGTTGCCGGGGTCGGTGCGGCGGACGCGGGCGGGATCGGTGACCATGGTCTTGAGCTTGGCGCGGAGGTCGGCTTCGGGCTCGGAGAGCATGAGGGTGTTGCCGTAGCTCTTGGACATCTTGCGGCCATCGAGGCCAGGAAGTTTGGGGCTGGGGGTGAGCAGAACCTTCGGCTCGGGGAGTATGCCGGCCTGCGGGCGCGGCTCGTTCTCCAAGGCGGCGAGCTTCTCCTTATCTGAAGAGGCGACTGCGACTTTGCGCTCTGTGGTGGCGGGCTTCGGTCCATAGAGCTGGTTGAAGCGGCGGGCGACCTCGCGGGTGAGCTCGACGTGGGCGACCTGATCCTGGCCGACGGGGACGAAGTCGGGCTGGTAGAGGAGGATGTCGGCGGACTGGAGGAGCGGGTAGCCGAGGAAGCCGTAGGTGTTGAGATCCTTCTCCTTGAGCTGCTCCTGCTGGTCCTTGTAGGAGGGGACGCGCTCGAGCCAGCCGAGGGGGGTGAACATGCTGAAGAGGGTGTGGAGTTCGGCGTGTTGGGGGACGTGGGACTGGATGAAGACGGTGGAGCGCTCGGGGTCGAGACCGGCGGCAAGGAAGTCGAGGGCGACGTCGCGGATGTTCTGGCGGAGTGCGGCGGGGTCGGCGTAGTCGGTGGTGAGGGCGTGGAGGTCGGCGACGAAGAAGAAGCACTCGTACTGGGGCTGGCCGACGTCGGTGCGCAGGTCCTGGAGGCGAACCCAGTTGAAGAGCGCTCCCATGTAGTTGCCGAGGTGAAGACGGCCGGTGGGACGCATGCCGGAGAGGACGCTTGGGCGGGGCTGATAGGGGCTGGAGTCGGGCATTTGCTTTGGAGTTGATGGTAAATGAGTGGATCGGTGTGGGCGTGATTCGGGGCAGGCCGAGACTGCCGGTGAGGAAACAGGGTAACTGCCTATCGGTTATCTCGACAGGGCGGACTCGCAATGGATAGAAAGGACTCCACTTGTTTGAACGAGAGGACGTGTCTGCAATGTGGTGTGCGATCCCTAAGTTGTCTTACGGAGTGCATGGAAGTCTTGCAGGGAGCGTGCTGCTGCCTTACCCTGTGTGCGTGTTCCAAGCAGGAGGTGCAGAGGCCGGCCCCGCCAACCCCCTCAGTAGAGATGAAGCAGGCTCCGCCCACACCGATTGACGAGAAGAAGGCGGAGTTGGGTGGAAAGACATGGGATCCGGGATGGGATCAGATCGTGGAGCAGGCGCTTCCCCCTGCGATGCTCTCAACGCAGGTTCCGCGGGATGTGCGCCGGTATTGCCCGCGATTCTACGAGATGCCGGACGTCGATAAGCGTGCCTTTTGGGCTTACTTCTTCCAGGCGCTCGCGGGAGCGGAGGCGGGACTGGATCCGAAGACACGGGTTCGCCATACGGAGCCGGCGGTAGCGGTGAAGGACGGGGTGACGGGAAGGGCCGTGCACAGCGAAGGTCTGCTGCAGCTTACCTATGAGGACCAGGAGCGGTACGGCTGTGACTTCGACTGGGAGCGAGACCGCAAGCTGCCTCCTTCAGATGCTTCGAGGACAATTCTCCAGCCGAAGAACAATCTGGAATGCGGTGTGAAGATTCTGACGAAACAGATTATCGACGGGCGCAAGCCGCTGCTGTCGTCCTCAGGCTATTGGTCCACCCTGCGACCCGGGGGCGCGAGTTACCGAGTGTTCGCCAAGCAGATGACGAACCCGCCCGCTGCGTGCGGTTTCAGTGAGAGGACCGGGGCAAAGGCGAGACCGGAGCGACCATAGCGCGGATTTCACCTAGCCCGGAGAGATCGTGTGATCGATCATCAGAGGGTGTTGAGAAGGCCGTTGAAGGTGAGGAGGAGCGGAAGGAAGATGGCGAGGATGATACGGAAGCCGACGAAGAAAAAGCCGATCATGAGGTAGAGGCTGATGTTATCGAAGGTGCGCTGGGCGTTGTAGGGAAGGAAGTGACGGAGAACCTTTCCGCCATCGAGGGCGGGAAGGGGGATGAGGTTGAAGGCGAAAAGGAGGAGGTTGACGAGGATCCCGAAGTAGAGGAGGAGGACGACAGGAAAGAGTGGCGGGAGACCGACGGTGGGGACAGGAGAACGGAGGGCGATGGCCTCTGCGGTTTGAAGGCTGGGAGCGACGAAGGGAACGGTGTGCTTGAGGGCGATGAGGAGGATGAGGAAGAGGACCGCGGCGGCGAGATGGGTGAAAGGTCCGATAAGGTAGACGAGCATCTCGTCGCGGCCGGGGCGGCGGAAGTTGCGGGAGGTGATAGGGACGGGCTTGCCCCAGCCGAGGACAAGGGGGCTCTGGAAGATGAAGAGGACGGGCCAGATGAGCGTGCCGAGGATGTCGTAGTGCTTGAGAGGATTTAGGGAGATGCGGCCGAGCATGCGAGCGGTAGGGTCGCCGAGGCGGTTCGCGAACCAGGCTTGGGCGCAGTCGTGAAGCGAGATGGACAGGACGAGGACGACAAGTTCAAAGAGAGCTAGGGCGACGTTCTGGTCCATGGTGCAAGCTTACCCTTTCGACGCTTCAGGTCGGCTTCGCTGCCATGCGTTCGGGCGAGCCAGGTCAGGCGCGGAAGCATTGCGGGAGCTACGGGGTGGCGGAGCCTTCGATGGCGAAGATGGCGCGCACGGTGGCGGTCTTCTCGATACGGCGGGGGTTGATGGCGAGGGGCTCGGAGGCGTCGGCGGCTTTGTGCATGGCCATCATGGGGACGGGGCGGACGGTGGAGGATTCGCTCTCGTTGGAGGCGTAGAGGAGCTCGCCGAGACGGGCGTTGAGGCCCTGGGCCATCTGGCTGGCGACCGAGCGGGCGCGCTGGAGGGCACGGGCTGCGGCGTCGGCACCGGCGGCGTTTTCGTCTTTGAGCGCCCAGTCGATCTGTCCGGACTGGTTGGCTCCGGCGAGGACGGCGATGTCCAGGACATGCGCGACCTCAGCCGGTGTGGTGCGGACGAGCCAGGACTGCTGAACCTGGAACTTGCGGTTGGCCATCTCGGCGGGGGTGAGTCGCTCGACCTGGAAGTTCTGGACGGGCGCGAGGGCCTGGTTGTCGCTCTCGATGGCATCGGCGGAGATGCCGGCGCCGCCAAGGGCCTTGATGATGGCGCCAGAGGTCTGGGTGCCGGTGTTGTAGGCGGTATCCTTGTCGCGGCCGTAGACGAGGAAGCCGACGTGGACGACGGCGACGTCGGCCATGATGCTGACGCGGTCGGTGGCGGTGACGGAGACAGTGCGGTTCTCTTTGTTAACCTGAATGGTCTGGGCGACCGCGGGGGCGGTGAGAGCAATGACGAGGGCGGCGGCAAGGGCGGACGGGCGGAGCGGAGCGGAGGCAAGAGGAATCGGCGGAATCAACGGGATCAAAGGGAGTCTCCTGCGTGGTGCGGGGTGAGAAGGTCGGCGAGGGTCTCTTTGTGGCGGGATCGGACGCGCGCTTCTGTTTCGGATCCGGCAGCACGCGCTCCCGCGGCGGGGTGCCGACGACAGCGCGAGCGTTGGCCTTGGCAGCCTTGACTCTGGAGAAGGTCTGTTTTTTCGATCTTGCCACGTGACTTGCTCTCCAAAACGTGAAGCGGGTGCCGATGGTGTCAGGATGGATTATCTAATAGTCTTGGGGATGGCGGCTGCCCAATTGCGCAGGGTGGTAGCTGCCGAGTGTCGCAAGGTGAGGTGTGGATGGAAGAGCGCGATTTTTTCGATGAGAAGCCGGAGCAGCGGAAGCATCCGATGACGTGTCCGCACTGCGGGCAGCAGAACGAGTATGAGTTGAATTGGCTGGTTCGAAGAAAAAAGGCGCAACTGCCGCGCGGGGCGGACGAACGCGACCGGGCGCGATTTGCCAAAGCCCAGAGTTACATGGTGCGGCGGGACGACTTGGTGGGCTGCAAGAATATCCGCTGCCGGAAGCGGTTTGACGTGGCGGGGATTCAGTCCGTGGCATTCATCTAAACGGTGGGCTGCAGGGGGAGTGCGGCCGATGTCCTTGTTTAAGCCGACTCACAGCCGATACTGATCGTCGCTGACGTGCTCCATCCAGTTCACGACCTCCCCGCCTGATCGTTCCTGAATTGCGATGTGGGTCATAGCCGTGGTGGGCGTTGCCCCGTGCCAATGCTTCTCCCCAGGCGCGAGCCAGACCACATCTCCGGGGTGAATCTCCTCGATAGCACCACCTTGTCGCTGAACCCATCCACTGCCTGCGGTCACGATCAGGGTCTGTCCGAGGGGGTGAGTATGCCAGGCTGTGCGCGCTCCCGGCTCGAAGGTGACGCTGGCAACAGCGACAAGCGCAGGGTCGGGTGCTTGAAAGAGCGGGTCGATACGAGCGACGCCGGTGAACCACTCTGCCGGACCTCTGCCTGAGGGCTGCGAGCCGATACGTTTGATCTCCATCAGCACATTTTAGTGCGTCGGTGAGGACCATAGCCACAGGTCGTTAACGTGGGAAAGGTGCGTCAGGTTGCTTGCAGGTCTGGCGCTAAATTCTCGCGAGGGGGCCGGAATGATGGGTTTGGAATTCGGGAACAGGCGGGTCCTTCGCGATGCTCAGGACGACAAGGTAGAGGAAGGGCAGCGGGCGTTTATCGGCGATGGCTTTACCGATGAATGGGATTCAGATATGCTTCGGAGCGTTAGCAGGGAGTCGTCTCCCTGCGCGGAATACCCTGTAGCCGGTGTGGTCTAATAAAGGGTGCCGGGGCTGCCGAAAGGTGGCACGACGCCCGAAAACAACACACGTGGGAGACGAAAAGAGAGACGATGGCGAACACACTGCTGCCGATCGAGGAACGCAATTTGACGCCGGACGAGGTGGAGTTTGTGGACAAACGGCGGCGACGCGGCCAGCTCTTCCTGGTGATCTGCGTCATGTGCCTGATTGTTGGGACGCTGGTGACGATGTGGTCCGGTCAGGATGCGACGTACTCGCCGGGATGGGAGCGCCCGATGGTGTATTGGGACGCTCTGATGTTCTTTTTAGCGGCGGTGTTCGGCATTGCCGGACTTCGTCTGCGGCGTGGGAGCACCGAGTTTCTCAGCTACTAGCCTGCCGTGCTGACGAGCCGCGAGAAAACTGCTGATAGTTGAAGGATTGCGAGCGATGGGCCCTTGAGGCATCGTCTGCGGATGGGTTTTGGATGGCCGGTTTGTTGGCGGTTTGCGTGTGGTTGCAGAGTCGGGTCGCGTTCTCCCCGGTGCTGGCGGAGCCTGAGCGTTTTGCGTGGCCCGAGGTAGGGCTGGTGGTGGCGTTGGCGCTGGTCTCAGGGCCGCTGTTCGTGTACCGGTTCGAGCCGATCCTGGGGCGGATTCTTCGGTCTAAAAAGGATGCCGACTTTTCGATTTCGCCGGTAGGGCGGCGGGTGTGGGACTTTGTGTGGGAGGTCCTGTGCCAGGGAAAGGTGATTAAGGAACGGCCTCTGCCGGGGTTGGCGCATGCGTTTGTGTTCTGGGGATTTCTGGCCTTTGCGCTGGTGAGTCTGAATCATTTCGCGAACGGGGTTCGGCTGGGCTTCCTTCCGCCCGCGAGCGTTGTGGGGCGCTTTTATTTCTGGTTTGCGGCCGTGTGGGCGGCACTCGTCGCGGTATCGATTGCGGGGCTGTTCGTCCGGCGCTTCTTTGTACGGCCAGTGTGGCTGGGCAAGAAGGTCTCGTATGAGTCGGGCTTCATTGCGTTTCTGATCTTTGCGCTGATGGTGACGTACCTGGCGGCGTTTTTCGTGCCGGATGGCGGGAGCGCGGTGCACGGGCTGTGGTGGGCACACACGCTGGCGCTGCTGATCTTTCTTCCGCTGATTCCGCATACGAAGCACCTGCACCTGGTGCTGAGCCCGGTGACCGTTTTTCTGAAGCGGGATGGTTTTTCGAAGATCCCGAAGCTGGATGGCGATGAGGATTTCGGGCTGGTGGCGGGCAAGGATCTAACGCAGCTGATTAGTCTGCAGACCTACTCGTGTGTGGAGTGCGGGCGGTGCACGGAGCATTGTCCGGCGGCGACGACGGGAAAGGTTCTGAACCCGAAGGAGATCATTCTGGGCACGCGGACTTACCTGAACGAGTTTGGGCCAAAGAGTGAGGTCCCGCTGCTGAACGAGATGCGGGATCGGCCGGTGAATGCGTCGTCTGATAATCCGGCCGCGAACTGGTTGTCGATGGAGGCAGCGTTCCAGTGCACGACGTGCGGGGCATGCGAGTATCAGTGCCCGGTCGGGATCCAGCATGTGCCGATCATTGTGGGGCTCAGGCGGGGAGCTGTGAATACAGGCGCGTGGGAGGACACGTATGGGACAAAGCTGTTTCTGGCTCTTGAGAAGAACGGAAATGCGCTGGGGCTGAGCGCGACTGAGCGGGATAAATTTGTAACCAAACAGGGTTTTCCGATCTTCGATGGGACGCAGGAGTACTGCCTGTGGCTGGGTTGCATGGGCGGGTATGACCCGAAGGGGCGTGAGATCATCGCGGACTTTGCGCGGGTGATGACGTACTTGGGTACGAGCTTTGGCGTGATGAAGAAGGAGAAGTGCACGGGGGATCCGGCGCGGCGACTGGGGAACGACCTGGTGTTCGGCACACTGGCGGAGGCGGGACTCACCGCCTTCGAGAAGGCGAAGGTGAAGAAGATCGTGGCGATCTGTCCGCATTGTGTGCGGACGATCGCGGAGGATTGGAAGGAGTACGGGGTCGCTCCCGACATTGAACATCACTCGGAGTTCATGGCGCGATTCAAAAACTGGCTGCCTAACCAGAGCAACAGCGGAGAGTCGATTGTGTATCACGATCCGTGCTATCTCGGCCGATACAGGAATGTGTATGAGGAGCCGCGGGAGATCGTCGCGATGGCCGGTGAGCTGGTCGAAGCGCCGCGGTCGCATGAGAGGAGTTTCTGCTGCGGGGCTGGAGGCGGGCTGGTTTTCCTAGGTGAGGAGACCGGGGATCGTGTGAGCCACACGCGGGCACGGGAGCTGGTGGCTACGGGAGCGCAGACGGTCGGGACGGCGTGCCCGTTCTGCAATACTATGTTCCGCGATGCGCTGGCGGGGATGGAGACGAAGCCGCAGCTGCTGGATATTGCGCAGCTGACGGCGCGGGCATTGCCGGTCATTGAGGGAACAGGAATCAAGGGCACGGGAAGTACGGAACAGGGGATTGTTTCAGGAGGAGTGCAGTGAAGATTTTAGTGGCGGTGAAGCAAGTTCCAGAGCGTGACGCTCCGCTCCATGTGGCGGCAGACGGGAAGTGGATCGACGACTCGGATTTGAACTACACGATTAATGAGCCGGATGCGTATGCGCTTGAAGAGGCGCTGCGGCTTAAGGAGACGGCGGGTACGGGCGAGGTGATCGTGCTGTGCGCGGGGCCGGAGCGGGTGCTGAGCACGCTTCGGGAGGCTTTGGCGAAGGGTGCGGATCGGGCGGTGCATATCGAGGCCGATGATCTCGAAGATCGGGACACGCTGCAACTTGCGGAGATGCTGGCCGAGGCGGTTAAGGCGGAGGCTCCGGATTTGATACTGACCGGGTTACAAAGCGATGACCTGGGACTGGGGCAGACGGGTGTGGTGCTGGCGGAGCTGCTGGGGATGCCGTGCGCGACGATCATCAAACAGGTCGAGACGGCGGGTTCGGGTCTGCGGGTGAAGCGGGAGCTTGAGGACGGGTGGTTTCAGCATGTGGAGATGCCGCTGCCGGCGGTGCTGACCATCCAGAGCGGGGGCAACAAGCTGCGGTATGCGACGCTGATGGGGATCAAAAAAGCCAAATCTAAAGAGACCAAGGTGGTGACACCGAGTGCGACCGCGGGGGCGAGAGCGGTCGAGATGGAGCGGGTGTATCTGCCGAATAAGGTAAAGAAGACGGAGATGCTGACGGGATCGGCGGCCCAGGTTGCGGCGCAGATTGTGGAGAAGCTGAAGTTTGAAGTGAGGGTGATATGAGCGGAGTTCTGGTGATCTTGGAGCAGCGGGCATCGTCCAAGGGCGGGGTGGAGTTCGTGCCGATGAGCATGGAGGCTTTGGCCGCGGGGCAGCAGCTGGCGTCGAAGGTGGGGGCGGAGTGCTCGGCGGCGGTGGTGGGCGATGGAGCGGACACGCTAGCCGAGGAGCTTGCGGGCAAGCGGCTGAAAAAAGTGTACACGGTAAAGCATGCGCTGCTGAAGGCCTACACGGCGGATGGGTATTGCGCGGCACTCGAGCAACTGGTGAAGCAGGTGGGGGCGGACTATTTGGTGTTTCCGCATACGTACCAGGTGCGGGACTATGCGCCGGCGCTGGCGACGCGCTTCCGGCAGGTGCTGATCTCGGATGTGACGGGATTCAGGGATGGCGTAGATCCGGTGGGCTCCGCGGGCGCGAAGCCGGTGTTTGTGCGGCAGTTGCTGCAGGGAAAGCTGAATGCGGACTACCGGCAGAGTGGGGCGGGACCGTGTTTTGTTTCGGTCCAGGCGGGGACGTTCCGTGCGGATACGGTGGAGGCGGGAACTGCAGCGGTGGAGACGTTTGCGCCTGGGATCGAGGGGTCGCAAATTAGAAACAGACCGGGTGAGCGCTTTCGTGAGTCAGCGCAGACGGTGGACCTGAGTGCGGCGCCGGTAATCGTGTCCGTCGGGCGCGGGATCGGCGAGCAGGACAACATCGGGATCATCGAAGAGCTGGCGGCGGCACTGGGGGCAGAGATCGCGGCGAGCCGGCCGATCTGCGACAACGGATGGCTGCCGATGGAGCGGCAGGTCGGGAGTTCGGGGCAGACGGTGGCGCCAAAGCTTTACCTGGCGGTGGGGATCTCGGGGGCGATCCAGCATTTGGTGGGAATGAAGGGCTCGAAGGCGGTGATTGCGATCAACAAGGATGAGCATGCGCCGATTTTCGAGGTAGCGGATTACGGCGTGGTGGGGGATTTGTTCGATATCGTGCCGGAGCTGACGAAGGCCATTACGGCGGCTAAGGGATAGACGTAGAGGTTAGGCGGAACAATCTGGCGCGCGTTGGCCGCGACCTCCGGGGGGAGGGCGGCATCCAATAGCTCCGGCTACGGTCCGTGGCCAGATTTCCCTGATTCGATGTCGCGCTAGACTCATAGGAGTAGATGGCGCGACAGGTGATGGGCTGAGAGTGCTATGAGCTTGACGACAATCTCGACTGCAAGTGCGCCGACGGCTCTCCTTGATCCGTTGGAAGGGCCCGCCCCGGTTGGAACAGGGGTGCGGGAAGGCAGGTTGCGGGACAAGTTCGGGCGGGCGATCACGGATCTGAGGGTGTCGATTACCGATCGGTGCAACTACCGGTGCGTTTACTGCCGGACGGGTAGTGAAGGTGCACAGTATGCGGAGCTGCGGATCGAAGACTACATCCGGATGGTGCGCGTGTTTGTGGAGCTTGGGGTGGAGAAGGTGCGCCTGACGGGTGGGGAGCCCCTGCTGCGGAGTGGGCTGGTCGAGATGGTGGAGGAGCTATCGCGGGTGCGAACCGCTTTTCTGCCGGATGGAATGCCGGCCGGTGGGTTCTCTGAAGGTTTGCCGCTTGATCTTGCGTTGACGACGAATGGCCACCTCCTGGAAGGGCTTGCGCGGCCGCTGAAGGATGCCGGTCTGAGCCGGGTGACGGTGAGCATGGACGCGGTGGACGCGGACACTTTCACAGCGATCACGCGGGTGCCGCGAAGCTTCGACAAGGTGTTGGCGGGCGTACGGGCGGCAAAGGCGGCGGAGCTCGGTCCCGTGAAGGTGAACTGTGTTTTGCTGCGAGGATTCAATGACGGGCAGATTGAGCAATTTGCCGAGTTCTCGCGGGCAGAGGGTGTGATTGTGCGGTTCATCGAGTGGATGCCTCTCGAGGAGGACAGGACGTGGAAGCTGGAGACGGTGGTGACGATGGAGGAGATTGTCGCCCGTCTCAACCGGTTCCGGCCGGTTGTGGATCTGGCTCCGAATGTTGCGAGTGAGACGGCTAAGCGGTTCACCTTCGACGATGGCTTAGGGGAGATCGGCATCATTGCACCGGTGAGCAAGCCCTTCTGCGGACACTGCAGCCGGGTGCGGCTGACTTCCGACGGAAAGATCCGGACATGCCTGTTCTCGCAGAGCGATCACGATCTGTATGGGGTGATGGCTCGCGGCGGAACCGATCGGGAGCTGCGGGCGTATATACGCCGGGTGGTGATGCAAAAAGAGGCGCGCCATCACATTGGGGAGCCTGGGTTTGAAAAGCCTTCGCGAAGCATGGTTCACATTGGCGGGTAGATCGCGAGTCCCTGGCTTGGAGTCCGGTTCAATCGGAAGTCAAAGCTCCTTTTGAAGAGCGCACAGGCAATTGGGGTCGGGGTGTTCGTGTGAAAGACAGACGTCTTTACGAGGTGACCGAGAGCCGCCAGATGGAGCATCTGCGGCTGTTCCATGATGTGGCTCGATCGCTGACGGCATCGCTCGAGCTCGAAGAGATCCTTGGCGCCATCATGGAGAAGATGGCGAGTTTCTATGGGCCGGAGCGATGGTCGATGCTGCTGGTGGACGAGTCGGCGCAGGATCTGTACTACGCGATTGCGGTGGGCGAGAACACAGAAAGCCTGAGGGGTCTGCGGGTGCCGATGGGCGAAGGCGTGGCGGGATGGGTGGCGGCAACGGGAAATCCCCTGGTTGTCCCGAATGTGGCCCTTGACCCGCATTGGTCGGCCTTCACCAAGGCGCATCCGGAGTTGAAAATCCAGTCGATCGCGTGCGTTCCGGTGCGATCGGCGGACAAGACGCTGGGCGTCATTCAGCTTCTGAACAGCAAGCTGGACCTCCTGAGCGAGTACTCCATTTCATTTCTGCGAATCCTCTGTGACTATGCGGCAATCGCGATTCAGAATGCTCGCTCGATGAACCTGATTCAGGAACTGACGATCACGGACGACTGCACCGGGCTGTTCAACGCGCGGCATCTGTATGCGCTGCTGGACGGCGTTGTGGCGGAGCGAGGGGTATTCAGCCTTCTGTTTCTCGACCTTGATCGTTTCAAGCAGGTGAACGACACGCATGGACACCTGGTGGGAAGCCGATTGCTGGCGGAGGTCGGCGGTCTGTTGAAGCGATCGACAGGTCCGGCGACCTCGTCGTTCCGCTATGGCGGCGATGAATTTGTGGTGTTGCTGCCGGCGATGTCGAAGGAGAGCGCGTGCCGTGTGACGCTGAAGCTGCGCGAGGACCTGCGAGCCGCGCGCTTTCTGGAGGGAGCCGGTTTATCGCTGCAGCTTTCGGGCAGCTTCGGCTTGGCAACGTATCCCGAGGATGGCGTGACAGTGGAGGCGATGCTGCGGGCGGCGGACACGATGATGTATGACGCCAAGGTGCGGCGGGATGCAGTGGCGGTATCTGGACGCGGTCTGATTGCGGGCGAGGGCCTCGATCATGGGAACTTGCGGGGGGGGGCCACAGTTGGTGATTTGAGCTGTGGCTCCGGTGGGGCTGTAAACACCGGCGGCTGCTATTCGGAACGGGGCCGATCTGCTATTCGGGACGGCGGCGGTCTAGGCGGAAGGGGCGCTTAGGTTGGGGCTTGATGGCGTCGCGATTTTCAGCGGCTACGGGATGGATACCGAAGTCCCAGACGCCGAGGTTAATCTCGCGGTCGCTGATGACCTCCATAAGGGCGTACTCGCCGAAGCTCAGGGGCTCTTTGGGCGTGAGTTTCAGCCAGTGGCCGCCGGCGAGAGTTTCTGTGCTGGTCTCGACTACGTCCTCCTGGCGCCGCGGCGTGCCAAGCAGAGAGAGGTTGAAGCTGGCGAGGATACGGGAGTCGGTGCGAACGTCGGCGCGGACGATGACGTACTTACTTTTGGGCGAACCGCCGGGGGAGGCTTCCGGTGCATTTCCGGAGGCGCCCTGGGTATCGACAGTGAAGGTCCCGCCACCGCCGGTGAGGGGATCGTCTCCGATGCGGATGTAGAGGGCGGGATCCGCGATGTGTAGCTGGACGGTCGAGCGGGTGCCTTTGAGTTCAACGATCTGATGGGAGCTGGACCGAGGATTGATGGCGGCTTTGAGGATGTTGTGGGCGGTGTTGCGGTTGAGCTCGCCGGCGGACTGAGCGAGGGGTATGAGCTCTGGGGTGGCCTGAAAGGTATCGCAGGCGAGGACGCTGTCCTGCTCGGGAAGGTAAAGATCAGGGGCGACCTCGGGGGTGAGGGCGGCGAGGTCGGCCTCTTCCTTGAGGAGCTCCGGATCGATCTTGGCCACGGCCTCGGGGTGACTCCCCGGGATGTGCTGCTGCTCCCACTGATGAGTGGCGTCGAGATCTACGAGAGCAAGGGAAATGATCTCCTCCGTGCCGCCGCGCTCTGCGCTGGAGTAGAGGATGTTTGCACCCTGGACACGGTAGCTGGTGACGATCTGGTAGCTGCCGTCGCGGAGGATGAGATGGATGCGATGGGGTGCGGCGGGCTCGGCGGGCTTTTGTCCCATCAGGATTGCGGGGGACGTGAAAGCCAGGGTGAGGAGGAACTTCCTTGCGATTTGGAGCGTCTTATACATAGGACGGACTGAACTTTAGACGCACGTTGGGCGTTGTTGGGATTATGACGGTCCGGTGAGTCTGTGCTAAACAGGTAATAAGAGCTCTTACGATGCGGACGCAGACACAACACGAGACGGGGAGCGGGATACTGGAAGGTCTGCGTGCCGGAAGGCGACCGCTCTGGTTGAGAACCCTGGGAATCGTGTGTCTGGTGCTGGTTGTCGTGATGAGCACCATCCAGGTGTGCCACTTGCATGGAGAGATGACGGCCAAGCAGGGTTCACGACAGGGGGACCCGACGTCCGAGAACCACTGTCCGCTCTGTGTGGCGATGCACTCTGCGCTGCCGGCCGGGATCCACGTTGCGCCTGAGCCCCTGGCCACGGTGAAAGCGCTGGATTCGGTGGCGGCTGATGCGGAGCGGATCTTTCGGTGGCGCTTCGAGATGGCAAGTCGACCTCCTCCCGCGGCCAAGGATCTTGTCTAGTCCAGATCGCCTCTGACGTTCTTGCCGGATCAGACCGGTGGACTTTAGGGGAGATCCCGGGGGTCCCTGGTTATCCACACCTTGCACCCGCATGCGATGTGTCAGCAACGCCTTTGATGGCTGATGGAAATGGTCGACTTTATGTCTTTCGTCTTTAGGTCTCGGAATCGAGCTTTCTTCTTTGTTTTTCTATTTTCTTCGCTTGTAATCCATGCGTGGGGGCAGGGCACCTCCGGCAGTGTGAGTGGGACGGTGACGGACGCGACGGGGGCTGTCATTCCAGGCGCGACCGTGACGGTGCTGGGACCCGTGAGCGGCTTCAACCAGACGACGCAGACGGATGCGAACGGACAGTTCCGCGTCGGCAATCTGCCATTCAACCGATATCACATTGCGGTGAGCGGGAAGGGATTTCAGGGATCCTCGCAGGATGCGGCGGTGCGCTCGGCCCAGGGCAACACGGTCGACTTCAAGCTCGCGATCGCGACGACGAACGAGACGGTGACGGTCGAGGCGGACGCGGAGGACATGGTAAGTCTGGACCCGACCTCGTCGACGACGGTGGATCGAGAGCTGTTTGCCAGACTGCCTACGGAGAGCACGTCGTCGGCGCTGAGTTCTCTGGTGACCTTGAGCACGCCTGGGATTGCATCGGATTCGAACGGCCTGTTCCATCCGATGGGTGAGCACTCGGATACGACGTACTCGATTGATGGGCAGCCGGTGAGCGACCAGCAGAGCCGGGTATTCGGGAACCAGCTGAGTGTGAACGCGATTCAATCGATCAATGTAATCGACGGAATTGCGCCCCCGGAGTATGGCGACAAGGCAAGCCTGGTGGTGCAGACGACGACGCGAAGCGGTTTGGGACAGTTGAAGCCGACGGGAAGCGCCTCGTACAGTTATGGGAGCTTTGGGACATCGACAGGGAGCGTGGCTCTGGGTTTGGGGACAGCGCGGTATGGAAATTTCCTGAGCTTCGATGGGATGCAGAGCGGGCGGTACCTCGATACGCCGGAGTTCACACCGCTGCATGCGCATGGAAACAATGAGAACCTCTTCGATCGCGTCGACTTTCATCCTACGGCTGCCGACCAGTTGCAGATGAACGTTGCGCTGTCCCGAAGCTGGTTTCAGAATCCAAACCAGTTTGATCAGCAGGCGACGGGGCAGGACCAGCGGGGAAAGATCCTGAGCTACAACGTGAGTCCGAGTTGGACGCACATTATCAGTCCGCAGAGCCTGCTTTCGGTGAACCCGTATATCCGGCAGGACAACTTCCACTACTACCCATCGAAGGATCCGTTCCACGACACGCCGTATACGCTGGCGCAGTCCCGGCGACTGCAGAACCTTGGCATAAAGACGGACTACTCCTATGCAAAGGGGATCAACACGATCAAAGTGGGAGCGATGTTTTACCACACGTTTCTGCATGAGGGGTTTTCGCTGGGGTTAACGGACCCGGCTGTGAACGCTCCGAATGACCCCAACTACAATCCGGCGCTCGGACCCTATGACCTGACGCGGGGTGGGTCGCTGTACCACTTCAACGGAAGGACGGACATCAAGCAGGAGGCGATCTACCTGCAGGATAGCGTCGCGTTTAAGAGCTTCACGTTTCTGCTGGGCGGCCGCGTGGACAACTACAACGGGATCAGCCGGCGATCGCTGGTGCAGCCGCGGCTGGGCGCGACCTACAACGTGGGGCGGACGAATACGGTGTTGCGGATCGGGTACGGAAAGCTGTTTCTGACTCCTTATAACGAGAATCTAGTCGTCTCAAGTTCGACCGGAGTTGGCGGCTTGGAGGGTGCCGGGTTTGCGACGCCGTTGAAGCCGGCGAGCCGGACGCAGTACGATGCCGGCTTTGAACAGGGCTTCGGAAACCATGTGGTGGTGAACGGCGAATACTTCTGGAAGTACACGGATCGCGACTTCGACTTCGACACGGTTCTGAACACGCCCTTAGCATTTCCGATCCAGTGGAAGCGATCAAAGATCGATGGTTTTGGATTCAAGATCTCAATCCCGCAGACGCATGGGATGTCAGCCTACTCGGTTTTTGGACATACGCGGGCGCGATTCTTCGGGCCTGAGGTAGGAGGCATTCTGTTCAATGATCCTGGCGTTACGACGCGTTCCGCGCCGTTCCGGATCGATCATGATCAGGCGTTTCAACAGTCGACTCACCTGCAATTCCAGCCGAAGCCGAAGGGGCCGTGGTACGGGATGACCTGGAGGTATGAGAGCGGAGCGGTGGGGGGGCATGCACCGTTCGCGACAGACACGACGACCCTCGTGGACCTGACGTATCTGACCGGGGACCAGCAGCAACAGATTGAGCTGAGCTGCGGCGGTGTGCAAGGGACCCTGGGTGCTCCCCTGAAGAGTTGCGCTCCCGGCCTGCTGTCCTCGCCACTGATCAAGATCCCTGCACCGGGAACGCAGAATGCTGATCGCAACCCGGCGCGCGTTGCTCCGCGAACGCTGTTCGATATGGCTGCGGGATGGGACGATGTGCTCCACGGGCATCTGCGATCAGACCGGGTGAAGACGAATCTGAGCCTGACGGCGGTGAACGTGACCAACAAGTACGCGCTGTACAACTTCCTCTCGACGTTCTCGGGGACGCATTTTGTGGCGCCGAGGACGGTGATGGGGCAGGTGACATTTAACTTCTGAGGCGTTGGCGATTAGACTTCGAAGCGGAATAGGCTGACCTGTAAGGGTCGGCCTTTCTTTTGACTTTTAGTGAGTCGATGGAGTGCTAGAGCTTAGGGCGATGAGTGAAGGAGCGGGCGTTGGGGCCGCGGTAGTCGGCGACGAGATGGCCGTGGCCGCGCACGATGTATTTGTAGGTGGTGAGGCCATCGAGGCCGACGGGGCCGCGGGCGTGGATCTTTGAGGTGCTGACGCCGACCTCGGCACCGAAGCCGAAGCGGAAGCCGTCGGCGAAGCGGGTGCTTGCGTTGTGGAGGACGGTGGCGGCGTCGACCTCGTTGAGGAAGCGTGCGGCGGCGGAGGGGTCGGAGGTGCAGATCGACTCGGTGTGGGCGGAGCCGTACTGGTGGATGTGGTCGATGGCCTCATCGAGAGAATCGACGACGCGGAGGGCGAGGGTGAGGTCGCCGTACTCGGTGTGCCAGTCTTCTACTTCGCCGACGGGGATCTCGCAAGTTTTTGGAGGGCCAAGGAGGTCGCGGGCGCGGTCGTCGCCGAGGAGTTGGACGCCTTTGGAGCGGAGACGGTCGGCGAGTTTGGGGAGAAATTCAGCGGCGACGCTGCGGTGAATGAGGGCGGATTCGACGGCGTTGCAGACCGCGGGGTAGTCTGTTTTGGCGTCGTCGATGACGGCGAGTGCGAGCGGCTGGTCGACGTCCTGGTCGACGTAGATGTGGCAGATGCCATCGGCATGGCCGAGGACGGGGATGCGGGTATTGGCCTGAATGTGCTCGACGAGGGCGCGGGAGCCGCGGGGGATCACGAGGTCTACGAGAGAGGAGAGATGGAGGAGTTCGGCGACCTGCTCGCGTCCGAGGATGAGGGCGACGGCCTCAGGGGGGACGTGAGTGGAGGTGAGGGCCTCGCGGATGATCTCGACGAGAGCGGCGGCGGTGCGTTCGACCTCCCTGCCGGGCTTGAGGAGGACGGCGTTTCCGGATTTGAGGGCGAGCGCCGCGATCTGGGTGACAGCGTCGGGACGAGCCTCGAAGATGACGGCGAGAACGCCGATGGGAACGGAGATCTTCTCGAGATCGAGGCCGTAATCGAGTTCCAACGCATGGAGACGGCGACCGAGTGGATCGGGAAGAGCGGCGACCGCTCGAATCTGGGCGACCATCTCTGCAAGCTTCTCCGGGGAGAGGGCGAGACGGGCGTGGTTTGCAGGGGAGAGGTCGCCGGCCGTGACGAGGGCCTCGGCCTGCTGGAGATCGATTGCGTTTGCGGAGAGAACCCGCGCCGTGGCTGTTTCGAGAGCGTGGGCGACGGCATCGAGGGCTGCATTGCGCTCGGATGCTGAGAGAGGGGCCAATCTGTGAGCTGCTACTTTAGCTGCTTCGGCCGTGGTGCGAACCTCTGTAACTGGATTGGTTGCTTCCGTGGTACGGGCCGCGGCTTGCATACCTCGGTTGGTTACATTCTTTTTCAAAGGGCCTCTCCAACCACGTTGTGAGCTGGGAGGAAGGTGGTTCCGATCGATTCCTGACCCTTTGCGCGATCGCCGCAGATGTGTTCGAGCACCTGCTGGGTGCGGCCGTTAGCGATGACCGCCGTGCGGCCGGCGGCGGTGACGATGCGGGCAGCTTCGAGTTTCGAGGCCATGCCTCCCCGACCTCGACCGTTGCCGCCCTGGGCATGAGCTCGGATCTGTTCCGTGATGGCAGGGACAACGGGAATCAATTTCGCGCCGGGGGTGTTTGGGCTGCGGTCGAAGAGACCGTCGACGTCCGAGAGGAGTACGAGAAGATCGGCGTCGATGTGGGTCATAAGGAGGGCAGAGAGCTTGTCGTTATCGCCGAAGATGCGTCCCTGGGATAATCCCGGGGAGAGTTCTGGGGATAGCTCCTGCGAGGGCGTGCCGTAGCGTTCCAGGGACTCGGCGGGCCGATCGAGTTCGAGGGTGGAGACGGTGTCGTTCTCATTGACGATCGGGATGACGCCGAGCGAGAGGAGGGCGTGGAGGGTGCGGCGGAGGTTGGCATGGCGCGTGGGATCGCGGAAGTCGTCTTCGGTCAGCAGGACCTGGGCGATGCGGCAGCCGAGACGGTCGAAGGCGTCATCGTAGATGCTCATCAGGCGGGATTGCCCGACGGCGGCGCAGGCCTGGATCTGGGCGAGATCGGTGGGGCGAGAGGCGAGGCCGAGTCGCTCGATGCCGAGGCCGATAGAGCCGGAGCTAACGACGAGGATCTCGTGGCCGAGTTCGCGGAGGGCGGCGATGGATTCAACCAGGCTGCAGAGGAGGCCGAGGGCGACGCGGCCGTCCGGGCGCATGATGACGTTCGTGCCGAGCTTGACGACGATCCGGCGTGGATCGACAGCGGACGGCGGGGTCACGATTGGAGCGTTGCGGGTTTGCTGATCGACTTGCCGCGCGGCCAATCTGCACCTCTCCGAGCGGGGATGCCGCTGTCTCCATGCTAGCAAGCTGGCGATTGCTATGCTGGAGAGATACCGATCATGTCTGCAACGTCTCCAAGCCGTCTGTCGAGCCGTGTTGTTTTGGCGTTTGCGTGTGTCTACTTTTTCTGGGGTTCGACGTACACCGCGATTCGCGTGGCGGGCGTGCATCTGGCGCCACCTCTGGTGGGGGCCTCCCGGTCGACCCTGTCGACGGTGCTGCTGATTCTGATCTGCCTCCTGCGCGGAACGAGTCTGCGGGTGACGCGGAGAGAGGCATGGCAGCTGGCGTTGGTAGGCGTGCTGTTCATGAGCGGCAATAACGTTCTTTTGACGTGGGCCGAGACGATGGTTTCGAGTGGGCTGGCATCGCTTGTGATTGCGACGATGCCGATCATGATCGCGTTAATGGAGACGGCACTTCCGGGTGGGGAGGCGTTGAACAAGCGCGGATGGGCGGGAGTTTTGCTGGGGACGGTGGGCATATTCGCGCTGGTATCGCCGTCGTTGCGGGGTGCAGAGCCGGCGGGGGGGCGGCACCTATTTGCCTTTGGAGTTCTGCTGGTAGCGGCGCTGCTGTTTGCGGTGGGATCGGTGCTGGCGCGTCGGTTCCGGTTCAACATGGATATGTTTGTGGCGACGACGTGGCAGCTGGGAGCGGCTTCCGTGGTGAACCTGGCGGTCGCGATGGCAGGGAGGAACCTGCAGACCGCGGTGTGGACGCGCCAGGGTGTGGAAGCGATTGCGTATCTCGCCGTGTTCGGAACGATTGTAGGGCTCTCGGCTTACACGTACCTGCTGCAGCATGTCCCGGTCACGAAAGTCTCTACATATGCGTTCGTGAATCCGATGATTGCGGTTCTGCTGGGCCTGATGCTGCTGCACGAACGCCTGGCGCCGACTGAGATGCTGGGTATGGGCATTATCGTGGCTGCGGTTGCGATGGTGATCCTGTCGCGGGTGAGGAGGAACGCGGGTGTGGGTGGGGCGACCGAGGATGCAACGGCGGATTTGAGCGAAGTTTAGGAACGTTAGGTTCGACCTCAGGGAGCGGCCGGGGCGTTGCCATTGCGAACGTGTAACGGGTAAAGGACCGCAGGAGACTGACGGCCGAACGCGACGGTGCTCTTCGTAATGGTATCGAGCATGTTGATGTTGTTCGAGGTGAAAAACCAGACGAGCAGGTGGCTGTTCCAGTTCGTGGAGAGACCCATGGTGAAGATGGTGAAGGGGCTGGTCTCGCCCTCGGATTTCAGGTGGCCCTGGGCGGCGGCGATGTGGACCCGCTGGCGCTCGACGCTGTACGAGGTTGGCTCGATGATGCGCGACATGCGCGGTGTCTTTTCAACGACCTCGGCCATCCGGGTCAGGATGTCGTTCGCGTCTGCGTTGCCCTGCTCGACGACACAGTGAAGGTCGAGCTCGGCGAGGAGGATGGTGGCGCTGGTTGTGGGAGTGATCTGCACATGCGTTACCCCGTCGGGCGAGGTCTCGGACGTGGAGGTCGCTCCGGCCTGGGCCTCCGGTGTCTTGAGGAGGAGGAGGGGGTGCAGGCAGGCAGTGGCGCGGGAGAGGGCGGGATCGGAGTCGGCGGAGATGCCAAGGACGTTGAGGTGGCCGTCGGCGATGGCCTGTGCGGGGTCGGTCTCATGCAGGCTTGAGGGGTAGGTGAAGCGAAGGTTCAGGGCTTCGCTGGTGAAGGTTCTAGTGTCAGGTGGGGCGGGTGCCTGCGCCGGAGCGCTGGTGCCCGTGCTGGAGACCGCGAGAATGCTAGCAGTGGAAGGGCGAGGGTACGCATCATGCGGGTCAGCCTAGCACTATCGCCCTAGGTTCGGCACCTATTTGCGCTTCCAGCGTACGCCATCCTTGGCGTCTTCGAGGAGGATGCCCTTGGCGAGAAGGTCGTTGCGGATGGCGTCGGCGCGGGGGAAGTTGCGCTGTTTTTTGGCGAGGGTACGATCGGCGACGAGGGCGTCGATGTCAGCATCGGAGATGGCGAGGGTGGCGAGGAGGTCGGGGTCGGCCTCGTTAAGACGCCCTTCCCGTTCGGCCCAGGCAAGGGCGGAGCGGGTGTGCTCGGCATCGCGGTCGTTGAGGACGGCGAAGACCTGATCGAAGAGATCGAGGGCGGCGAGGATCTGGACCGCGTTGCCGCGCCGGAGGGTCGAGTGGTCTCCGGCGCTGTTGGCGGCGCGGACGAGATCGAAGATGGCAGCGCGGGCTTCGGCGGTGTTCAGGTCGTTGGCGAGTGCAGCGGTGTAGAGCTCGGCGGCGGCCGTCGTGGCGGCTTCGACGGCGGGGTCGATGCCTTCGGGGAGACCGCTTCCCTGCCCTGCGCCTTTGAGCATGCGGCCCTGGAAAGTGCGGAGGCGGTCGATGGCGTTGGTGGAGGCGGTGAGGTCTTCGAAGGTGAAGTTGAGCTGGTGGCGGTAGGGGACGCTGATGAGCAGAAAACGAATGGCGGAGGCACGGTAGCCGCGGAGGAGGAGGTCGCGGAGGGTGTAGAAGTTGCCCTCGGACTTCGACATCTTGCGGCCTTCGACGAGGAGGAACCGGACATGCATCCAGTGGCGGGCGAAAGTCTCGCCGGAGGCGCACTCGGACTGAGCGATCTCGTTCTCGTGGTGGGGAAACATGAGGTCTTCGCCCCCGGCGTGGAGGTCGAAGTTCTCCCCGAGGAACTTGGTGGCCATGGCGGAGCACTCGATGTGCCAGCCGGGGCGGCCGTGCCCGAGGGCTGTATCCCAAGAGGGCTCGGCAACACCATTGAGAGGCGGTTTGACGGCTTTCCAGAGGGCGAAGTCGCGGGCGGCATCTTTTTCGTACTCGTCGAGGTCGACCCGGGCGCCGTCTTCAATATTGTCGAGATCTTTTTTGGCGAGCTTGCCGTAGCTGGGATCGCGGGCGAGGCGAAAGTACCAGGAGCCGTCCTCGGTCTGGTAGGCGATGTCCTTGGCGGCGAGCTGCTGGATGAGGGTGACCATCTCGGGGATGCACTCGGTGGCGTGGGCGATGTGTTCGGGGCGTTCGATCGAGAGGGCGTCGAGGTCCTCGAAGAAAGCCTGCTCGTAGATGCGGGAGTACACATCAATGGGAACATTCACGGCGGCGGCGTTGCGGATGATCTTGTCGTCGACGTCGGTAATGTTCATAACGTGTTGCGTGTCAACGCCTTGCTGGTGGAGGAAGCGGCGAAGTACGTCGACGTGGAGGAAGGTGCGGAAGTTGCCGATGTGGCCGTAGTCGTAGACGGTGGGGCCGCAGCAGTACATGCGGAGGGCGGGAGCGCCGACGGGTGTGAGGGGCTGGACGGTGCCGCTGAGGGTGTTGAAAAGATCGAGTGTTGCCACGTGGCTTGGGTGCCTTGCCGCAGCCGCGTGCGCGGTGCTCTGGGTGGGTTTGCTGGAGTGATTTTAGCTGATGGGTTTGGCGGGGCGGAGGTTAGCCGAGGCGGAGCTGGGGGGTAGCGGTGAGCTCGTCGGGAGCGAAGTCCTTTGCCATGAGCTTTGGCCAGGCGGCGGCGGCGATCATGGCGGCATTGTCGGTGGACAGGGCGAGCGATGGGAAGGCGATGGGGAGCTTATATCTCAGGGCATCGGCGGTGAAGCGTCGGCGGAGCTCGGAGTTGGCGGCGACACCGCCGGAGACGAGAATCGCGTGGGCGTTGAAGTGCCGGGCGGCGGCGAAGGTTTGCTTGAGGAGATTGCCGATTACGGCGTGCTGGAAGCTGGCCAGGAGGTCGAGGGTCTGGGGTTCGAGAGTGCCATTCTCGATCAAATGTGTGGTGTTTTCGGTGGTGAGTTTGTGGTCGCGGGTGGTGAAACGGCGGTTCTCTATGGTGCGCTGCATGGTGTGAGATTGAGTGTAGCGGAGGACGGCGGTTTTGATGCCGCTGAAGGAGAAGTCGAAGCGGGTCTCGGTCTCGGGGGCCGGGTTCCGATGCTTGATGGGGGAGAAGGTAAAGGGGATGGCGCGAGGGTTTCCGTGGGGGGCGAGGTGGTCGATCCAGGGGCCTCCGGGGTAGCCGAGTCCGAGGAGTTTGGCGACCTTGTCGAAGGCTTCGCCGGCGGCGTCGTCGACGGTGCGGCCTATGTTGCGGTAGAGCCAGGCGCTTCCCTGCCCCGACGATCTCTGGTGAGCGAGGTAGAGGTGGGTGTGGCCTCCGGAGACGACGAGGGCCAGGATGGGGGCTTCGGGGTTTCCTTCGGTGAGAGCCTGGGCGTGGTCCATGAGCACTGCGTGGATGTGGCCCTCGAGATGGTTGATGGCGATGAGCGGCTTGCTGAGCCCGAAGGCGAGGGCTTTGGCATAGGTGATGCCGACGAGGAGGGCTCCGGCGAGACCAGGGCCTCGGGTGACGGCGATGGCGTCGAGATCCTGGAGGCGGATGCCGGCTTCGGCGATGGCGGCGCGGACGACCGGGACGATGTTGCGGAGGTGTTCGCGCGAGGCGAGTTCGGGGACGACGCCGCCGAACTCGGCGTGAAGGGCGATCTGGCTGGCGACAACGTTTGATAGCGTCTCGGTGCCGCGGCGAACGACGGCTGCGGCGGTCTCGTCGCAGGAGCTCTCGATGCCGAGGATCAGGCCGGTTCCTACGGGAGCGTCGGGCATCTATACATTTTAGGTGAGTTGATGTGGGCGATTCAGGCGAGGTGTTTGAAGTGGAGGAGAGCGCGAGATACAGGGCGGCGCGGGAGATTGTGCTGAAGCTGCGGCATGCGGGACATGCGGCCTATTTCGCGGGCGGGTGTGTGCGGGACATGCTGCTGGGTTTCGAGGCAAAAGATTTCGATGTAGCGACGAGCGCGACACCCGATGTAGTAATCGGGCTGTTTGAGAAGACGTTCGCGGTGGGAGCGCATTTCGGGGTGGTGTTGGTGTGCCTGCCGGGTGGGGGCAGGGAGATTGCGACTGAAGTTGCTACGTTTCGAAATGACGGGGTGTATACGGATGGGCGACGGCCCGAGGCGGTGCGGTTCTCGACCGAGGCTCGGGAGGATGTAGTGCGGAGGGACTTCACGATCAACGGCATGCTGCTCGATCCCGTGCGCTTCGAGGACACGGGTGATGTGGCTGGGGCGGTGCTGGACTTTGTGGGTGGGCGCGAGGATCTGAAGGCGGGCGTGGTGCGGGCGATCGGGGAGGCGCGGTTGCGGTTTGCGGAGGATAAGCTGCGGATGCTGCGGGGAGTTCGATTTGCGGCGCGGCTGGGTTTCGCGATCGAGGCGGAAACAATGCGGGCCATGCAAGGGGCGGCGGCGGAGGTTGGGCAGGTGAGCTGCGAGCGGATCCGCGAGGAGATAACGCGGATGCTGACGGAGGGCCGGGCGCGAACGGCGTTCGAGCTGATGGACGAGGCCGGTCTGCTGACCCAGGTGCTGCCGGAGGCGGTGAAGATGCATGGGGTGGAACAGCCGCCGGAGTGGCATCCGGAGGGCGACGTGTGGGTGCACACGATGCTGCTGCTGGAGCGGCTGGAGCCGGGGTGCTCCCCTACGCTGGCGTGGGGGGCGCTGCTGCACGACATTGGAAAGCCGGCTACGTTTCGCGTTGACCGATCGGCGGTAGAGGAGGGTGGGAGCGAGCGGATCCGTTTCAACGGGCATGTGGAGGTGGGGGTGCGGGTGGCCGAGGAGATCCTGCGGAGGCTGCGGTTCTCGAATGAGGAGACGGAGCAGATCGTCGCCCTGGTGAAGAACCACATGAGGTTTGGGGATGTGCTGGAGATGCGGGAGTCGACGCTGAAGCGATTTCTGCGGCTGCCGAAGTTTGACGAGCACCTGCAGCTGCACTGGCTGGATTGCACGGCGTGCCATGGGCGGCTGGGGCTGTGGGAGTTTGCGCGGGCGGCGAAGGCGCGGTATGAGGCGGAGCCTGGGGAGGCGATGCAGCCGAAGCTGCTGGTGACAGGGCGGGACCTGATCGCAAACGGTTACAAACCGGGGCCACGGTTCAAGGAGATGCTGGAGGCGGCGGAGGACGCGCAGCTTGAAGGGATCGTAACCACCACGGAAGAGGGAGTGAAGCTGGTGCGGGAGAGGTTCGGGGTGGCGACCTGAGGTAAGAGCAAAGGCGAACGCAGAGGAGGCAAGGTTTGCAGAGGTTCGCAGAGGAAGTCTGAGTGAGAGATATGGATTCTGACGTGGTGGTGATCGGCGCGGGGATGGCGGGGCTGACGTCTGCGCGGGCGTTGGCGGAGCGGGGCGTAAGGGTGCTGGTGCTGGAGGCGCGCGAGCGGGTGGGTGGGCGCATCGCCACGGTGCGGGATGCGAATGGGGAGCCGATCGAGCTGGGGGCGGAGTTTGTGCATGGTCGGCCAGCGGAGTTGATGGCTCTGATTGCGGAGGCCGGGTGCGAGGTGTACGAGCGGGATGGAGCACAGGTCTGTCTGGACGGTGGAGATCTGCGGGAGTGCGGGGAGGAGATGGAGGCGGCGTTTGATCCGCCGGAGGAGTTGAAGGAGTTCTCCGGGAACGACATGAGTTTTATCGACTATCTCGATCGGGAGGGAGTCTCCGGGGAGGAGCGCGGAACTGCTGTCGGGTATGTCGAGGGATTCAACGCGGCGGATGCGCAAGTGGCGAGTGTGCGGGCAGTGGGGATGCAGCAGATGGCGGAGGATGCGATCGAGGGGGACCGCGTGTACCGGTTGCGGGGCGGGTATGACCAGCTGCCGGAGTACCTGGCGCGGCGAGTCCGGGAGCTTGGGGGCGAGGTGAGATTGGGAGTTCGGGTGCGGAGTGTTGTGGGGCAGCAGGGGCGGGTGGAGCTGGGGACGGACTGGGGCGAGATTGTGGCGAAGCGGGCGGTTATCACTGTGCCGCTGGGGGTTCTGCTGGCGGGTGATGTGGAGTTTTCGCCGAAGCCTGACGGTGTGCTGCGGGCGGCGGCGCAGATGCGGATGGGTCAGGTCTGCCGCTTCACGATGAGGTTTCGGGAGCGATTCTGGGAGGCGATGGAGCCGCAGCCGGATGCGGGAGCTTAGCTTCCTGTTTACGTTTGGGGAGCTGCCGTCGGTGTGGTGGACGGCTCATCCGGAGCCGAGCAGGAGCTTGACGGGGTGGGTGGGTGGGCCGCGGGCAGAGGCTCTGCTGGGAAAGAGTGCTGAGGATCTGGGACGGGAGGCATGCGCGGTGCTGGGCAGGGTGTTGGGAGTCGGCGAGGAGTTTGTGCGGGGGCAGATGGTCGGGTGTTCTGCGCATGACTGGAGTGCGGACGAGTTTGCGCGCGGGGCTTACAGCTATGTTGCGGTGGGTGGGGCGGGGGCTTCGCGGGATATGTGTGAGCCGGTTGCGGAGACGCTTTTCTTTGCCGGGGAGCATACGGACGTGAGCGGGCATTGGGGGACGGTGCATGGGGCGATGAGGAGCGGTTTGCGGGCGGCGGCGCAGGTGCTGGGGGAGATGGGCGTTGGCGGGACGGATGGAAGTTCCCGGTGAGCAGCACAGTAGAGCGTTCTGAGGCGGATGGAAGTTCCCGGTAGAGAAGCGGGACCTTCGCTTTGCTCAGGATGACAAACAATATTGCACAGGACGGCAAAGAGTTGAAGATGGGCGCAACAGAGATTAAGATGGGCGAAACAGAGATTAAGATGGGCGCAACAAGCTTCAGGTCTTTCCTAAAAGCGTGTCAACGCGGGAGCGGAGGTTTTGGGCGTCGAAGGGGGCGTGGACCTTGGCATCGTTATCGAAGTAGACGAAAACGTCGCGTGGATGGGCGGGGGCGAGTGTGGGGTGGATGCGGCGGGCGGGGGCGAGATCCGGGGGTGTGCCGCCGCGGGCCCAGGTGATGATGCGATCGGCCCAGATGTCGAGGGCTTCGTCGATATAGGAGCTCGCGTAGAGCTGATCGGAGCCGTGGAGGCGGAGGTAGACGAGCGAGGAGGTGGCGTCTAGGAGAAGCGGCCAGTTGGGGGTGTCGGCGACGACGAGGCCAATGTCGTGCTCGCGGAGGAGATCGATGAAGGCAGGGGTGGCGAAGCTCTCGTGGCGGATCTCGACGGTGTGGCGGAGGGGGAGATCGACGGAGGCTTCGAGGACGGAGCGAGGGAGCATGCGTTCGTCACAGCCTTGCGCCAACTTCGCGGCCTCTTCGGTGGTGCGGGGGAGAAGGCGGAAGAAGTCGGAGAAGCGGCTGGGATCGAAGCGCATCTGCGGAGGGAACTGCCAGAGGATGGGGCCGAGCTTGGGGCCGAGCGCGAGGAGGCCGCTGGCGAGGAGGTTGCTGAAGGCCTGATCGATGTTGCGGAGCTTCTTCATGTGGGTGATGAAGCGGGAGCCTTTGATGGAGAAGACGAAGCCGTCGGGGGTCTCGCGGGCCCATCGCTCGAAGCTGGTGTGGTGCTGGAGGGAGTAGAAGGTGCCATTGATCTCGATGGTGTTGAAGGTCTGGGAGGCGAACTCGAGCTCGCGACGTTGCTGGAGCTTTGGTGGGTAGAAGACGCCGCGCCAGCCTCTATAGCGCCATCCGGATATGCCGATGCGGATCTCGCCGATGGCCGAGGCGACTGGCGGAGGGGGAGGAGCGGCGGATAGAGGATCTGGGTTCTGCTTCAGCGAGCTCAGCGCTTTGCGAGCCATGGGGGTTCGATGCCGCGGTGGCGCGGTGCGGAAGGGTGAAGAGGGGAGCGCCGAATGGTGTGTCATCAAAGCTGGCGGCTAACGCCGGTTGGGCTTGTCTGCATCTGATGGGCTTATGTCTACGAAGTCTTTGCTGAATACCCCCCCGGACACGACAGCGAACACCCACATCACGATCAACGGGAAGAGAGCGGAGGCGCATGCGGGCGAACTGCTGATTGAGACGCTGAATCGCCTGGCCGACGCGACTTCATCCAAGAAAGTGCCGCATGTGTGCTACTTGCAGACGATGGGACCGATCCAGAGCTGCGACACGTGCATGGTGGAGGTGAGCGGGCAGCTGGTGCGGGCTTGCGCAACACCGGTAACGGCGGAGATGGCAGTGACGACGGAAGGTGGGCGCGTGGATGTGGCGCAGAGGGAGGCGTTCGACCGCCTGCTGCAGAACCACATGCTGTATTGCACGGTGTGCGATAACAACAACCAGAACTGCACGGTGCACAATGCGACGGCGGATCTGGATGTGAAGCACCAGGCGCGGCCATTTCTTGAAAAGCCTTATGCGAAGGACATGTCGAACCCGTTCTACCGGTATGACCCGGACCAGTGCATTCTGTGCGGGCGATGCGTGGAGAGCTGCCAGAATGTGCAGGTGAATGAGACGCTCACGATCAACTGGGAGAGCGACCATCCGCGGGTGCTGTGGGATGGCGGGGAGAAGATCGACGGATCGAGCTGCGTGAGCTGCGGGCATTGCGTGACGGTGTGCCCGTGCAATGCGCTGATGGAGAAGTCGATGCTTGGCCATGCGGGCTACCTGACGAATCTGCCGGCAAAGGTGCTGGACGACATGATCGAGGTGGTGAAGGGGGTCGAGCCGAATACCGGGTACGGGCCCATTCTGGCGCTCTCCGAGATGGAAGCGGAGATGCGGCTTGAGCGCGTGAAGAGGACGAAGACGGTGTGCACGTACTGCGGTGTGGGATGCAGCTTCGACGTTTGGACGCGCGACCGGCACATCCTGAAGATTGAGCCGATGCACGGGCCGGCAAATGGTATATCGACGTGCGTGAAGGGCAAGTTCGCGTGGGGCTATATCAACGCGGACGACCGGTTGACGAAGCCGCTGCTGCGGAAGGGCGATACGTTCACGGAGATCACGTGGTATGAGGCGCTGGATGTGATCGCCGAGAAGTTCACAAAGGCTAAGAAGGAGCACGGACCGGACGCCCTGGCCTTTATCGCCTCCTCCAAGTGCACGAATGAGGAGAGCTACCTGATGCAGAAGCTGGCGCGGGCGGTGATCGGGACGAACAACATCGATAACTGCAGCCGCTACTGCCAGACGCCGGCGACCATGGGTCTGCAGCGGACAGTGAAGTACGGCGGAGATTCGGGGTCGATCTCGGACATCGAGCAGGCGGCCCTGGTGGTGATCGTGGGATCTAATACGGCGGAGAGCCACCCGGTGCTGGCGACTCGGATCAAGCGGTCGCACAAGCACCGCGGGCAGCGCTTGATCGTCGCCGATCTCCGGAAGCACGAGATGGCGGAGCGCGCGGATGTTTTCATGCGTCCGCATCCATCGACGGACGCGGTGTGGATGTCGGCGATGTCGAAGTACATCATCGATAACGGCCTGGCGAAGATGGAGTTTATCAACAAGTGGGTGAACCACTTCGACGTGTACAGGGCCTCACTCGAGCCGTTCACGATGGAGTACGCGGAGAAGGTGACTGGGATCACGCAGGAGACGCTGATTGCGGTGGCGCGGGAGATCGCAACGGCGGAGAGCGTATGCATTCTGTGGGCGATGGGTGTGACGCAGCACTGCGGCGGGTCGGATACGTCGACGGCGATCTCGAACCTGCTGCTGGTGACGGGCAACTACATGCGGACGGGGACCGGGGCTTACCCGTTGCGTGGACACAATAATGTGCAGGGGGCGAGCGACTTCGGATCGATGCCGAACATCTACTCGGGCTACCAGCACGTGGATGACGAGGACGTCCGGCTGAAGTTCGAGGCGGACTGGGGCGTGACGCTGCCGACGAAGAAGGGTCTCGACAACCACGAGATGATCGAGGCGATCAAGCGCGGCGAACTGAAGGTGCTGTACATCAAGGGCGAGGATACGATTACGTCGGACTCAAACGCGGGCGACGTGGGAGCCGCGTTGCGGACGCTGGACTTTCTGATTGTGCAGGACGTGAATTTTTCAGAGACGGCGGCCTATGCGGATCTTGTGCTTCCGGCAAGCCCGTCGCTGGAGAAAGACGGGACGTTTACGAGCACGGAGCGAAGGATCCAGCGGCTGTACAAGGCACTGGATCCGCTGGGCGAGTCGAAGCCGGACTGGGAGATTATTCAGCTGATTGCGCAGAAGCTGGGAGGCGCGGGGCACTGGCACTACAAGCACCCGTCCGAGGTGATGGAGGAGGTTGCGCGTCTGACGCCGCTGTTTGCGGGCGTCACGTATGAGCGGCTGGAGGGATATAAGAGCCTGCAGTGGCCGGTGGCGGCGGACGGGACGGATACACCGCTGCTGTTCAAGGACGGATTCCCCTTCCCTGACGGAAAGGCAAAGTTCTACCCGATCGAATACCTCCCACCGTCGGAGGAGATGACGGACACCTATGATCTGCATTTGAACAACGGACGTTTGCTGGAGCACTTTGAACAGGGGAGTATGACGTATCGATCGCCGGGCATTCGCGAGATCACACCGCGGACCTTCGTCGAAGTGTCGCCGGAGCTGGCGACGGAACGCGGCCTGACGAGTGGGCGGCATGTGCAACTGAAGTCTCCTTACGGGCAGGTGAAAGTGCAGGTGCTGGTAACGGATCGTGTGCAGGGCAAGCAGCTTTACATGCCGATGAACTCAACCATCGAGCCGGTCAACAAGTTGACAGGGAGCCATACGGACCGGGCGACGCATACGCCTGCGTTCAAGGAGACCGCGGTCGAGATGATCGTGCTTCCGGAGCAGGGAGAGAACCCCCTGCCGCGGAGGAATTTTCGCTACGGGAAGCGAACGCCTCAACCCGGGGTTGAGGTGGAGCGCAAATGGGCGAAGCCGGACTACTGGCTTCCCGGGACAAAACCGGGAGACAAGCTGGTGCAGATCAAGTCGACGACTGTTTGAGCTTTGTGGGTTAACTGTGACGGTGTGCGTCACTGATGTGAGGAGTGTCTGCGATGGCGAATCCGATAGCGTTCAAGCCTAATCCGGTTGATCCGAAACTTGAGCTGGAGCGGCGGCTGGCCGAAGCGCCGATTGAGCATGGAGAGGCCACCCTGGTGGCGTGGGATGTTCTGCAGACGGCGCATGACGAGGGATTACTCGATCTGTTGCAAGGTTTGCTTGGAGCCAAGGACACCATTGCCGGCAAGCTGGCGGAGTATGCGAAGCTGCCTGAGGGTGTGGCAGGAATACGGAACCTCCTGGCGTTCGCGAAGATTCTGGCGGCGCTTGATCCGGAGCTACTGAACGGCGTCGCTAACGCACTGGAAGCAGCAGCAGAGGCGCAGACACGGGAGTTGAAGCCGCCGAGTCTGTGGCAAATCGGGAGGCGGGTAGCGAGCGAGGACAGCCGAAGAGGTCTATCGTTTGTGACTTTGCTGCTATCCGGCCTGGGGAAATCGCTCAAGGATTAGAGCTCCCCGACGTGCAGCTTGCGTCCGCATTGTGATGGAATACACGTGTGACTGGACCCTTTGAAGTTGGCGTGGGAGCGAATCGCGTTGAAGTGGGACGCGGCGGGATATTCCTGATTGCCGGACCGTGTGTGATTGAGAGTGAAGCTCATGCGCGCGGGATGGCGGACGCGACTCAGCGGATAGCCTCGGATCTGCGAATCCCGCTTCTGTTCAAGGCGAGCTACGACAAGGCAAACAGGACGTCGATCAAGAGCTTTCGCGGGCCTGGTGTCGCTGAGGGTGCGCGTATTCTGCGTGCGATCGGATCAGCAACAGGGCTGCCGGTGCTCACGGATGTGCATACGCCGGAGGACTGCGCGCGACTTTCGGACGGTCTGGGCGAGGTGGAAGCGATGCTGCAGATCCCGGCATTTCTCTGCCGCCAGACGGATCTCCTAGTAGCGGCGGCGAAGACGGGCCGGCCGGTCAACGTGAAGAAAGGGCAGTTCGTTGCGCCGTGGGATATGCGGCATGCGGTCGAGAAGATTCGGGAGAGTGGGAACGAGCGGGTCTGCCTGACGGAGCGGGGCGCGAGCTTTGGGTACAACAACCTGGTGGTGGATATGCGATCGCTACCCGTGATGCGTGGGTTTGCGCCGGTGGTCTTCGATGGAACCCATTCGGTGCAGATGCCGAGCGCGGGGAACGGGGTAAGCGGGGGGCAGCCGGAGTTTATTCCTGTTCTGGCGCGGGCAGCGGTGGCGGCCGGCGTGGATGGCGTGTTTCTCGAGGTGCATGACAATCCGCCGGAGGCGAAGAGCGATGGTGCGAATGCTCTGAGGCTGGACCGGCTGAAGGGTGTGCTCGAGGAGTTGCTGCGGGTGCATGCGGCTACTTCCGAGGCGATGGGGCGAATGGCTTAGCGAGGTTCTGTAAGCATGGGCGAGCGAAGCACGAGATCGCCTGGCTGAACTTCTACGGTGAGCTCGGTCATCGAGGGAATGATCCAGTTGGCGTGGCTTAGCTGGCTTGGCTCGTGGGTTCCGAGTACGGCTAAGACGCGGCAACCGGCGGCTTTGCCTGAGCCCACACCTGCCGGTGCATCTTCGACCACAACGGCTTCCCCTGGATGCAGACCGAGGAGTTTGGCGTCTCGGCGGTATGGCTCAGGATCGGGCTTTCCGCGTTCGACCATGTCCGCGCTGATGAAGCGCTCGGGAACGGGTAGACCTGCGGCTTCGAGGCGGCCGAGGAGAAGGCGCGTTGTGGCCGAGGTCACGATGGTCCAGCGGTCCGGCGGAAGGCTTGCGAGGAGCGCGTGCACGCCCGGAAGGACGGTGAGGTCCTCGGTGTCAGCGATTTCCATATCTTCGATGACGCGGAGACCTTCCATGGGGTCGATGTCGGGACGAAGCACCTTGACGATGTCGATGGCGCGTGTGCCGTGGGGGATCTCGAGAGTGTCGGCATTCTCAAGGTGATAGACCGCCGCCCACGTGCGCCAGCACCGGGTTACGGAGCCGATGGAACTGATGAGGACGCCGTCCATGTCGAAGAGGATGCCCCGGGTGTGGATCTCCGCCGGACGATTCAAGCGGTGCTCCGATCGAGAACGAAGGCTTCCGCGGCGGCGAGAATTTTCGCGACAGAATCTTCTGAGCAGCTCTCGCAGTAGACGCGCAGAAGGGGTTCTGTGCCGGACGCACGCAGGAGCAGCCAGGTCTCGGCCGCGTTCGGCCTTCCGATGCAGGTGCTGTTCTCGAGGAAAAATTTGATTCCGTCGAGCGTCTCGGTGCGTAGGACCTTCATGCCGGCGAACTCGTGAAAGCCGGCGTTCGCGCGAGAGATCGCAGACTGCTTGAGGGTCTCGTCAATATGCATATCGATCCGGCCATACTGGTGTTCGCCGAACTCCTGCTGCAGAGCGTCCACGAGCTCGCCGAGCGTCTTCTTCTCATCCGCCATCACGTTCGCGATCAGGAGCGAGTTCAGGAGGCCGTCGCGCTCTGGGAGGTGTCGGCTGAGACCTACGCCGCCCGACTCCTCACCGCCGATAAGGATGTCCTGCTCGAGCATCAGCTCACAGACGTATTTGAAGCCGATACCGTGCTCGTGGAGGCGCCGGCCACCCTTCGCCGCGATACGGTCGAGCATCTTGGTGGTGTTGAAGGCGCGAGTGACGTCGCCGGGCCAGCCTTTGCGTTCGAGCAGCCACTTGAGCAGGATGGCGAAGATCTTGTGGGCATCGACAACACGGCCCTGCTCGTCGACCGCGCCGATGCGATCCGCATCGCCATCGGTGATCAGGCCGGCGTCGCAATGCTCGGCGACTACGGCTGCCTGGGAAGCCGCGATGTGGGGCAGGATCGGCTCTGGGTTTATGCCGGGGAAGGCGGGGTTGAGATCACTTCGAATCTCCACAAACGGAATGTGCGAACGCTCGAAGATGCCGGCGATGATGCCCCGGCCAGCACCGTACATGCAGTCGATCAGGAACCTGTAACCGGAGTCTCTAATGGCAGGGAGGTCAACGAAACGCTCGATCGCCGCGATGTAGTCCGGGAGGAAGTCGACCTCGGTGATGTCTGCCCTGTTCCCTGCGTCGGGGAGTGGTTTATACAGATAGCTTTCGATGGAGGCGATGATGGATGGCTTGCCCGATCCGCCGTAGCTCGCCTTGTACTTCACGCCGTTCCACTCCGCGGGATTGTGACTCGACGTGATCATGATGCCGCCGGCGGCTCCCCGCTCCCGAACCGCATAGGAGAGCGCCGGCGTGGGTGTGATGCCGCTTGCGAGCGTCACCGGAATGCCCGCCGACGCAAGGACCTCAGCGGCAACCTTTGCGAAGGAGTGCGATCCGAAACGGGTGTCGTAGCCGATGCAAACGCCGTGCGAGGGGTCTTCCTGCTCGAGAACGTAGAGAGCGATTGCCGACGCGGCCACGCGCACATTGGCGTAGGTGAAATCATCCGCGATGATGCCGCGCCAGCCGTCTGTTCCGAACTTTACCGCGCCTGTGTTCTCCGCCATCCCACTCCCTGTGATTTAGAGGCAGTCTTCCCGGGCTATGTCCGCTAATGCCCTGGTTACCTTGCCGACATCCTGCGATCGCTCGCGAGTGGTGATGAGAACGGCGTCGTCGGTAACGACAACGACTAAGTTTTGCACGCCAAGGAGAGCGACGGTTCTGCCGGGAGCGTAGATATAGCTTCCCTTCGACTCGATGCTTACGTTGGCCTTCGACTCGATGACATTGGACCCGCTGGCCGCACCGTCTAGATTTTCGCAGCTATGTTCGTAAAGGGCATCCCACGACCCTAGATCGTTCCACTCGAAGTTCGCGGGCAGGCAGTAGATCTCCGAATCTGCTTCGCCCTTGGCCGAGCGCGGCTCGAGCACAGCGTAATCGATGCTGACGTTTTCGCAGCTGGGGTAAAGATCGGCGAAGACCTGATTGAAGGCAGGCGTCTCGTAGGCAGCGGCGATCTTCTCCAAAAGAGGAGCAATCGCGGGGCGATGCTCGCGGATCGCGTTTGCCAGGGTGCGGGCGCTCCAGAGAAAGATTCCGCTATTCCAGGCGTAATTGCCGGATTGCAAGAACTCGTTCGCCCGCTGCGCATCGGGCTTTTCAGTGAAGCGTTTGACGCGATGCACCGGGATGTCGCCGCACGGCAGCTGATCTGAGTCGACATGGGCGCCCTGCTCGATGTATCCGTAGCCGGTCTCGGCGCGCGTCGGAGGGACTCCGAGAACGACGATCCGTTCGCCACTTGCAGCCAGCGCCGCTCCCGCCCGGATGACCTCGGCGAAGCGTGGAACGTCTTTCACGACATGGTCGGACGGAAAGATGCCGATGACCGTATCCGGCTCGTGCCTTTCCAGCAGGAAGGCCGCGAGAGCGCAGGCAGGAGCCGTATTACGGGCCGCCGGCTCACAGAGCACGTGTTCGTCGGCAAGCTCCGGAAGCTGATCTTCAATCTGGGTCTTGAGCAGACCGTTGGTGATGACCCAGACGTCGCGCGGGTCGGCAAGTCCCGCCAGCCGGGCCACGGTCTGCTGAATCATGGTGCGTTCGCCATCGAGCGCGAGCACCTGCTTCGCTCGAGCTTTTCGACTGCGAGGCCAGAAGCGCGTTCCGCTGCCTCCCGCCAGGATGACCGGAGCAAAGCGAGGGCCCGAGCTGATGGGGTTTCTAGCCATGATTTGATCTTATGGGAAGGAGTTTCGCTTAGCTCAGGGATTCGAGATACTTACGAATTCTGGTCACGCCCTTTTCGATGACGTCGTGAGTGACGGCATAGGAGAGACGGATGTGTTCCGAGGTGCCGAATGCCTCGCCGGGAACGACGACGACGTGAGCCTCGCTGAGCAGCTTTGCCGCAAGATCGGCCGCTGACCGTATCCCGCCCTTGCCGACAAAGCCACGCACGTTCGGGTAGACGTAGAACGCGCCCTGGGGCACGGTGCAGGTGAGCCCCGGGATGGACTGGAAACCTTCGAGAACTTTGTCGCGCAGCTTCAGGTATTCAGCGCGCATCTCGGAGACACATTCCTGCGATCCGCTGACGGCGGCGATCGATGCCTGCTGCACCATGCTGGCAGCGTTCGAGGTGCTCTGCGACTGCAGCTTGCCAATGGCTGCGATAACGGGCTTAGGGCCGAGCGCGAAGCCGGCGCGCCATCCAGTCATAGCGTAGGTCTTCGAAAGGGACCCGAGAACGACGATGTGTTCCTTGCAGTCGGTGAAGGAACCTCCGCTCACGATCTCGCCCGTGTAGTTAAGGTACACGTAGCACTCATCGAGCAGGACGTAAATGCCATGCTTGTGGGCGAGGCGGACGATGGCCTCGAGATCCTCTGGCGAGACGACCGCGCCCGAAGGATTTGAGGGCGAGTTCAGGATGATGGCGCGCGTCTTCGGAGTAATGGCCGCCTCGATCATGGAGGAGGTAATGCGGAAGTTTTCGGCTTCCCTACTCTGGACCATGACGGGCTTTCCACCCGCGTACTGAATGATGTCCTTGAAGGAGACCCAGTACGGCACCGGCAAGATGACTTCGTCGCCGTGATCGACGAGGACCTGGACGGCATTGAAGAGCGCCAGCTTTCCACCGGTGGTGAAGACGCATTCCTCCGGCGTGTAGTTGGATCCGAAGTCACAGGCGTGACGGTCGACGATCGCCTTTCGAACCTCGGGCGTGCCCGCCACGTTCGTATAGCGGGTGAAATTCTTCTCGATCGCCTGGATGGCGGCGTCCTTGATGTGGCGGGGCGTCGCGAAATGCGGCTCGCCCGCTCCGAAGTCCGCCAGGTCGACACCCTGGGCCTTGAGCTTCAGAGCCTCGGCGGTGATCGCCATGGTGGCGGACACTTCGATTCGGCCGATGCGATCGGCGAAGACCTTTGTTGCTGTCATGCTCATGTGGATAGTGTGTCAGATTATGCGGGCGAGATAAAGTACGATGACGCTCTACCGCTTCGACGGAACCTTGGAACGGAGGCGTTCCACAACGAGCGGCGGGACCAGCGCGGAGACGTCTCCCCCAAGCTGAAAGACGCCTTTGATGAGCCGCGAGCTGACATAGGTGTACTTCTCGGCCGGCATCATAAAGAGGGTCTCCAACTCCGGGTCGAGCTTTCGGTTCATCATGGCCATCTGAAACTCGTATTCGTAGTCGCTGATGGCGCGGATGCCGCGGAGCACAGCCTTGGCTCCCCGCTCGCGGGCGAAGTCGACTAGAAGACCGCCGAAGGTGTCGACGGAGACATTTTTGAAGTCCCGGGTAGCCTCGGTGAGCATCTCTTGCCGCTCCTCGACGGTGAAGAGTGGAGTAGCCTTGTCGCTGTTGCGCAGGATCGCGACGACGAGTTCGTCGACGATCTTTGCGCCTCGGGCGATGAGGTCGAGATGACCGTTCGTCAGGGGGTCAAACGTTCCTGGGTAGATCGCCTTCACGGTATGCATGCATCAGCAGCATACGGTTGCCTCTCCGCTGATGCAACGATGCTCCGGCCGATCTCCCGAGAAGAGGGATTACTTGCGCGGAGCCCGGACCACTTCCTGGGCCTGGACCGCGCCGTTTACTGGAGCCGGGGGGATCTCGACTGGATCGCTTGCGCTGCCGATTTTGAGCTTCTTGCGAACCTCGCCATCGATGCGGAGGAAGATATCCCTGTTTTCCTTGAGGAAGCCGCGCACATTTTCGCGACCCTGCCCGATGCGCTCGCCCTGATAGCTGTACCAGGCGCCACTCTTATCGACGACATTGTGGAGCACAGCAAGATCGAGGACGTCGCCTTCGCGCGATATGCCCTCGCCGTACAGGATGTCGAACTCGGCGTCACGGAACGGGGCTGCGACCTTGTTCTTAACGATCTTGACCTTGGTCCGCGAGCCCACGACGACATCGCCTTCCTTGACCGCGCCGATGCGGCGGATATCAATGCGCATGGAGGAGTAGAACTTGAGGGCTCGGCCTCCGGTGGTCGTCTCCGGGTTTCCGAACATCACGCCGATCTTGTCCCGTATCTGGTTGATGAAGATGAGGCAGGTGCGCGACTTTGAGACTGTTCCGGTGAGCTTTCGGAGGGCCTGGCTCATGAGCCTGGCCTGGAGGCCCATATGCGAGTCGCCCATCTCTCCATCGAGTTCAGCCTTGGGCACGAGGGCTGCGACCGAGTCGACCACGAGCACGTCGATCGCGCCTGATTTGACGAGCGCCTCGACGATCTCGAGCGCCTGCTCTCCGTAGTCGGGCTGGCTGATCAGGAGGTTGTCGATGTCGACTCCGAGCTTTTTCGCATAGGCCGGGTCGAGCGCATGCTCGGCGTCCACGAAGGCAGCGAGGCCTCCCTGCTTCTGCGCTTCGGCGATGATTTGAAGGGTGATGGTGGTTTTACCGGACGACTCCGGACCGAAGATTTCAACGACTCTACCCCTGGGAACTCCGCCGACGCCCAGAGCGGCGTCGAACGAGATCGATCCGGTGGAGATGACAGCGATCGGAACGATAGCCTCTTTGGAGCCGAGCCGCATGACCGAACCCTTGCCAAACTGTTTTTCGATCTGCGAAAGTGCTGATTCTATCGCTTTATTTCGGTCATCTGCCACGTTGTAGATCTCCTGGTTCCGGGGTGGGTCAGAGCGGATGTTAGCACCTTTGCGCGGCAAAGAAAAGGCGAAGATACGACTATCGACGTAGGAGGTCTACGGGCTGGTTGACATCCTCGATGCGGAAGAGTGCGGCGAGAGCCGGATGACGTTTCGCGACCGCCTGGTACATCTCCCAGGCGACCCGCCGATAGCTGAAGTGCCCGGCTACACCGGAGCGAAGTTCCGAGATGTAAAGAGCCTCGGCGAAATCCATCTTGAACATGGCGCGGCGACGTGTGGCGAGGGGAAGAAGGTACTGCGCGGAGATGGAGGCCTCCGCCACGGAGGAGCTCTGGAGGGTGCGGAAGGTGGTGTAGGCGGAGGTGATGGCGGAGCGAAATGCAGGCTCGAGCCCGGCCTCGGCTAGCGTGGGCTGACCGGGGCAGACCGGGTCGTCGTAGCCGTGCAGGTCGGTGTAGCCCTGCAGGAGCTGCACGCAGCGGCGATGGCGATGCATGTCGCGAAATCCGCCGATATCCATCAGGATGTCGAAACGGAAGCTGGAGCCGGCGCTGAAGCCCCGGAGGAGCTCGTCGTGGCGGCCCCGGTGCCTGGTTCCGAGCGCGATCACTTCGGCGCGCCTTTGATCCGTGAGCGCGGCGACTTGATCTCGGAGCTGCCGGTACGAGTAGTGACAATGAGGGTACAGAAGGGATGTGGCGAGCTCTACTTCAAGTGGTTCGTCGTCGTCGAGAAGATCGACTACGGGCGAGGGATGGATGGGACAGTTCGCCATAAGATCGGCGGCGGCGAAGCCCAGATCTGCCGCGCTCCCCGTGAGATAGGCGTTGCGGGTTGCGTACTTGACCAGCGTCGGCGAGGCCTTGACGTCGCGGAGCAGCAGATCTCGGAGCTTTGCCGCCAGATCTCCATCCGCTGTCCCCAAGGGCCCAATGAGGTCGCGGGCGGCATCGTGTCCGACGTTCCAGGCAGGTTCGGCGGCGGCAGAGCGGAGTTTTTCGCCGAGGTTCCGGATCTCCCCGAAGGGGCTGGAGAGGAGGCGGGAGATCTGGGTTTCGAGGGTGCGGGCGTTGACGATCTGGCCGAGAGAGGTATTGGTGGCGAGCGGAAGGAGGTAGCGAGCGACGTCGAAGGCGCGCGCTTTGAGGGTGCGGTCATAGGCCTCGGGCTTCATCGCTCCCGGGCAAGGCAGGGAGTCCTTAAGCGCCTCGAACATCTTCGCGCCGGTGTGCTCGTACGCGGCAAAGAGAGCCTCGACAGCGGCGGTGTAGGTGGGGGTATCCCAACCGAAATCCGGGGTGAGCCAGCCTGATTTCCGGAAGTTCTGGTACCGCGTGGAGCGCTCCTGGCCGTCCCAGCGCTGCTCGTCGACGAGCTCGATAGCGGCGAGCAGGCTGAGGCGCTCGATGGCAAAGGGAATGTGCGCGAGATCGGCGATGGAGCGGTGGCCGTACTGGAAGTAAAAGGTGTTGAGAAACTGCTCGGCGCGTTGCGAGCTGATCTCGGCCAGAGACTCGCGCATGGTGAGGGCGGAGCGAGAGTACTTCGCCATCGCGTAGGCGAGCACCTCTGGGTCCGCGCCGTGGATCGCGTAGACATCGGTCGAGCTTTCGGCTGGATCTGCCTTTCGATCAGGTGCAGCTTTAGATCCTGGTACAGCTTGGTCCATCCTGAGGAGGTTGCGGTCGGCTTCGAGCATGGACAGTCAGGATACGTGATTCACTGATTGGGACGCCTTGCGGCTGGAATGTCTGCGGCAGGTCGCGCTTCTATAATGCTGATCATTCTGGAGTAGAAATTTATGAGCACAGTGACGGGACGCGTCGCCCTGGTGACCGGCGCCTCCCAAGGCATCGGGCGGGCTGTTGCGGTTGAGTTGGCGCGGCGCGGGGCGGTGTTGGCCCTGGCGGCGCGCAACCTTGAGAAGCTCCAGGAAGTCGCGGATCTGATCCGCGGCACCGGAGGTGTGGCGGAGACGTTTGCGCTCGATGTGGCGGATGAGGCATCGATCAAGGCTTGCGGCAAAGCTATTCTTGCGCGATTTGGGAAGATTGAGATCCTCGTCAACAACGCTGGCATTACCCGGGATGGCCTGTCGATGCGGATGAGGCGCGCGGACTGGGAGGACGTTTTAGTGACCAATTTGACGGGCGCCTTCCTGATGACGCAGGCGGTGATGCCCTCGATGCTGAAGAACCGCTGGGGCCGGATCATCAACATTACCTCGGTTGTAGGCGAGACTGGGCAGGCCGGGCAGGCGAACTATGCCGCTTCGAAGGCTGGTCTGATCGGCCTTACGAAGAGTCTTGCCCGAGAGCTGGCGAGCCGCTCGGTCACGGTAAACGCAGTTGCTCCTGGATACATCGAAACGGCAATGACAGCGGTTCTGACCGAACAGCAGAAGAGTGCGATGACGTCGTTCATTCCTCTGGGTCGAGCCGGAACGGAGGCGGACATAGCCCAGGCTGTGGCTTATCTTTCCTCCGAGGAGGCGGGGTACGTGACCGGGCACACCCTGGACGTAAACGGCGGAATGTACATGGGATGAACTCTCTCCGGGCGTTTCCCAGCCTTGAATGGACGATCTCTGGTTCGGGCTCATTGGTGAACGGTTACCAAAGATTTGCTCTTCCTTTCTGGAAGAGAGCGTTCGGCCGCCGAAAGGCTTAGTCGGGCGAAACTTTTATGCGAGACTTGCGTCTATGGGCCGCGTCGAGAGTCCGGATGATCTGAAGGGGAACTCGCCCTCACCGGTAACCGCTGCGGAGCCGGAGTTCCATGTGCTCAAAGGCAGAGAAGATATTCTGCGCATGCACGCGGTTCTGGTGGAACTCAGCTCACGGTGTGAACAGATCGGCGGCATGGATTACATCGCGTTGTTCCTGGACGCGCCGATGAACCAGAAGAAGATACCCTATCTGCTTTTGGCAGCTGCGCGAGCGGTCGGGGACCCGTTCAGCCTGCGTGCCGAGGATCTGCAGGGAGCCGCCGTGGTTTACGAGTATGGCATCGGACCGTGGCCAACCCGGGTCTTCGTCACCGATGACGGATCTGGAAGCAGGACCGTGATCGCCCTTCCGGAAGATCGGTCGAGGGTGACGATCAAGGTCTGTGAGCACCTGATGCGGATCGGGGCTCGAGCGGCGCTGCTGAGTTACAAGGAACAGATCGACCCACAGCCGAAGGACGCGCAGATCGCCAGACTGGTGGAACGCAGAGGGTGGCTTTGGGGCTCGCAGGTTCGGGAGATGAAGACCTATCTGAGCCTCAAGCCCACGTTCGACGAGACGGTCTCGCAGCTGGGGAAGCATACGCGGAGGAATCTGCGGTATTACCGGAGGCGGGCTGAGATTGAGCTTGGGTGCCGATTCGTTCCCGAGGTGTCGATGTCGAAGAGCGAGTTTTGCGAGGTGAACCGGGTCTGCACGCATCCCGTTGATAAGCGAATAGCGGTCCGTCGTTACGACGATCTATCCAAGGTGAAGGACAGCTTCTGCGTCGGGATCCGCGCGGAAGATGGCCGCTGGCTGAGTCTCATAGGTGGACGACGCCACCATGGCTGGACCGAGGTGGACTGGCAGATCAACCGGATGGGAATGGACCGGCTCTCGCTTGGAACGGCTATGCGCTGCTTTTTTCTAGAGAACGAGGTCGCTCTGGGAGCGAAGCGACTTTACTTCGAAGGTGGTACACCGCACACGATGCGCCACTCGCTGCTGACGGAAAAGTCTGTCGACATTTTCGCCCTCCGTCCATCCTGGAGGGTGAGTCTGATGCGTTTTCTCTCGAGGACCACCCTCGGGAAGAGGAACTTCATGCTGCAAACGTTGGCCGACGAGTCGATCCGGTGGCAACAACTCTAACCCGGAGAAGTTCTCCATGCCGAGCCCAGGTCGCGTTGTCCGTAAGATACGGTGGTCCCTAGCTCAGCGCGGACTTTTCGGAACAATGAAGTTTGCTGTGGGAAGGCTCCGAGCGAAGGGCGACAGCAAGCCGAAGGTGCATCCCTTCGACCTGCAGCACGGCACGGAGACGAGTGGGCTGATCGGCGGTTCGGATCTGGAGACAGGGCACGCGCACGATGTTTACAACACCGCTTACTACGGGATGTCGCCGTCGCGGTTCCGAGGCGCGATGGAGCGATGGATGGCTCTTTCCCCGGCGGCTCCGCTTGAGACCTACACGTTCGTAGACCTGGGTTGCGGCAAGGGACGTGCCGTGTTGATGGCGGCGCAGTTTCCATTTCGCGAGGTCGTGGGAGTGGAGTTGCATCCTGAGCTGGCGCGTGTGGCTGAGGAGAACCTTCGGGCCTGGCAGGCGCAGCGAAAGAGCGTGTCTCCGGCACGGATTGTGTGCGGAGATGCAACCGAGTTCGAGTTTCCGGAGGGCCCCTGCCTGCTGTATCTCTTCAATCCATTCGGGCAGCCGGTGATGCAGCGGCTCTTGGAGCGGGTACAGACGGCGTTCGAGGATCGCAAGGACTTATTGGATGTTGTGTACTTCAACCCGGAGGCGGCCGACGTGTTCGAAGCGGCGGATCGCTTCCATCTGGTTTGGAGCGGGACGATCGCCATGACTGCTGAGGATGCCGCGGCGGATCTGGTCGCCAGTCCCGATGACCTCTGCAATCTGTACCGGTGGCTGGGACGGCAGTAAGCCTTCGGTAAGAGGAAGGGAACCAGATCCCCTTCCCATTCGCAATCGAGGACTTACACAGGTGACTTATGGGCTCTCGGGTTCAAGGGGAACTTCAGGTTCCGGACGGAACTCCCTCTTAGCGAACCTTGGCTGGTACAGCGATGTGGAGTGACAAAGATTGGGATTGACCTCCGTGTTCTGCGTGGGTAGTTTGTGGCTAATGGCTGACATGCAACTAGTTTCGGGATTGGCGGCGGGACGACCCGCGACCACATCGATGAATATCGGGACGACGATCCGAGGGTACCGGCTGCAGCGCGGGATGTCGCAAGGTGACATTGAGAAGAAGACGGGCCTGCTGCGGTGCTATCTGTCGCGGGTGGAGAACGGACATACGGTACCGTCGCTCGAGACGCTGCAGAAGATCGCGCGAGCTCTGGACCTCCAGCTGTCGGAGTTCTTCGCTGAGGAGATTGTGGCGAAGGAGATGTCGTCGTTGAACCTGGGCGAGGAAGAGATTCGGTTTTTGACGCAGGTGCAGCGGTATTCCGCACATCTCGGCGATAGCGACCGGCGGCTCCTTCTGGCCATGGTGCGCAAGTTCGCGCAGACGACCCTGACCTAGTGGAGGTCAGGGTGATCTCTTACCTGAGTTTTGCGATCCAGTAGGCAAACAGGATGAGGCAGAAGAAAGCCGTAGCAAAAGTGATCTTCTGGCGGGACAGGTAGAGGCGTCGGCCGGAGGTCATGCGGGGGACCAGGGGTGGGCCGAGCGCGAGGCCTGAGAGGAAGCCGCCGATGTGGGCCATGTTATCGATGCGGATGAAGTTAGTGAAGACGGTCGCTAGTCCGATGACGAGATTGAGGCCGGCGAACTGGATGACGGAACGGCGAAGGCGCTGAAGCTCTCCGGGGGGAATGGGGAGCTTCCGGTTTGAGAGCAGGACGATGAGGATCCCGGCAATGCCGAAGACTGCGCCTGATGCTCCGGCGCCAACTGAGATGTCGGGGACACGGGTGAGGATAAAGAGAACGACGTGGACGCCGAGCGATAGCAGGTTGCCGGCGATGCCGGTGACGAAGTAGGTGGCGATGAGACCCCACTTGCCCAGAAGGGGCTCGCCAAGCAGACCCAGGTTGTAGAGGCACCACATGTTGGTGGCGAGGTGGACGATGCCGACGTGGACAAAGGTAGCCGTAAGGAGGCGATACCACTGTCCGGCCAGAACCAGGTCGGTGGCGTTGGCGCCGAAGCGGACGAGCTGTTCGGGTGTGGGTGAGTTGGGGCTGACACCGTGGAGGATCATCCAGACGAAGACGGCTATGTTGATGCCGAGAAGGATGTAGGTGGCAGGGGTGGAGGCGAAGCGGCCGCGCCGGCGGGGAGGAGGGACCGGGTAGCTCTGGCGTACTTGTGCCTCGGTCTGCTCGGCACGGAAGTCTGGCACAGGGCCAGCCTGGGGCGGGGGGAGGACATCACCGGCAAGAGGTTGGGTGGGGTCCATTGACTTAGGTTCGGTCAGGCGGCGTGTTTGGAGAATCGCTCGCGCAACTCTGCCGGGATCCGCTGCTGAACGATGCTTCCGACGAGTCCGGGAAGGGGGGTGGCGACGGCGACAAGAACCCAAAGGAGCGTGGAGATAACCACACCCGCCACAGCCACAGCTTCGAGCGAGATGGCGATCGCGGTGTGATGGAGTTGGACGTGCAGGCTGAAGACATGGGTGAGGAGTTCAACGCGCCTAATAATGAGAGCGGCCAGAAGAAAGGCGGCGATCGACAGGGTGCTGACGCTGATGAGGAGGATGTCAATGGCCCGGGCGATGCGCTGCCGGCGTCGGCAGTTGGGGCACTCCCGCAGATGCACCTCGTAGTCCGTGCGCATAGCGGGGGAGAGGCCGGAGATATCGAAGCGCCAGCCGGAGAGAATATCTCCCACAATCTGGTCATTGCAATGAGAGCTTGATCGACGCGAGCTTCCGGAGAAGGCTAGGGCGGGTTTTGGCATAGGCTGGAATACAATTCTAGCTGTTTTGATGGCCGGGTGTCCTGAAAGATTCATGGGGGTGTCATGGGACACACGAGCACGGGAGAGGCGTTCCGGCTTATGAAGTCATGCAAATTCAACAATCTGGCCGTCGCGCATGGACAGGGTCCGATGGGCAATGGCAGCGGCCTCGGGGTTGTGGGTGATCATGAGGACGGTCTGGTTGAGCTCGCGGCTGGACTGCAGGAGCATGGCTAGAACAGCGTCGGAGTTGGCCGTATCGAGGTTGCCGGTGGGCTCGTCAGCGAGGACGATCGCAGGGCGGGTGATGAGGGCGCGCGCGATGGCGACGCGCTGCTGCTCGCCGCCGGAGAGCTCGTTGGGGCGGTGATGGAGGCGGCCGCTGATGCCGAGGAGATCGGTCAGGTGATCGAGGAGCTTGCGGTCGAGCGGCTGCTTGAGGTCGGCTATCTCGTGCGCGATCTCGATGTTTCCCATGGCGGAGAGGGTGGGGAGGAGGTTGAATCGCTGGAAGACGAAGCCGATGCGGGCGCGCCGGAGCCGGGTGCGTTGGGGATCGGAGAGCCGGGCGAGTTCGACGCCGTCGATGGTCACAGATCCGCTGGTGGCATGGGTAAGGCCGCCAAGTATATGGAATAGTGTCGACTTTCCGGAGCCTGACGGACCCACGATGGCGACAAACTCGCCGGGAGCAACCGACAGGTTGACGTGCTTGAGGGCGGGAACATCGAGCTTTCCGGAGCGGTAAGTCTTGCCGAGGTCGCGGGCAACGATGATCGGTGGTGCCAGCGGCTGGGGTGGGGCCGGCATGGTCGCAGTTTGGGCAATCATATCAATCTTGAGTTTAGCCGCAGAGGGTGGGAGGGGAGTAGACACGGGTGAGTCCAGTATCGGTGTTCCGGTCGACCCCTGGCTCGCATGCCCCACCCGGGTGCTACTTGCGATGGAAGATGTTCTGTTGAATTTTGTACTGATGGGGAGCGCCGGTGATCGCGATGGGGATAAAGGCGGCAGCTCCACGTTTCTTGAAGAATGGCGCAAGCGGCTTCAGCAGGAGCGATTTAAAGCCGGTAGTGAGATGGGAGATGTCGGACTGCATGCGGAGATCTCCCAGCAGGTGCGCGTTTTGGTTGCGGAGGTTGAAGGTGCCGTTTAGATTGATGACCGCTCCGGGCACCTGGAAGTTGAGACCTCGGGCATAAGCGATTCCGTTGCGGATCTTCGCTGCTCCGCTGAGCCGCGAGATGAGATCGGGGGCAGATCCATCGCCTTCGGGGGCGGGGGGTTGAGCGACCTGAACACGCTGGCTGAAGTCGGTAAGCTTTCGTTCCGTTGCGGGATTTGTGATGCGCTCCCTGGGAATGTTGAATCTGCCGTCCATACGAAGGCGTTGCAGAAATTTCCGCCCCTGGGCGGCCGGAGCGATGTAGGCATGACTTCGGAGGACGACGGGGCCGGTAACGGGAACCTCTCCGTGCAGGAAGGGGCGAAGGATGTCTTCGGCGCGGCCGTTGTCGACGGAGAGATCGAGATTGGTGACTTTGGGCGAGCCTACGATGCCGCCCTGGGCATGTACGGTGGTGCTGCCGGTCCGGGCGTCGACGGAGTGGACGAAGACGTCGCCGACGAGGCCGTTGACGGCGCCGCTGGCCTTGATGACGACGGGGGTGGGACGGCCGCGACCGACGGCGAAGTCCGGTATGGAGGCGTCGACGGTGCTTTCTATGTCGCCGATCGTGCCATGGAAGTGGCCGGTCGCGGACAGGTTGCCGCTAATGTCCTGGAGGTCGGCCAGATGGATGGGGGCGAAGATGAAGTCGCCGAGGACGGGGGTGGAGCCGAGCGGGTTGGCGACCAGGGGGCCGAAGCTACCGTGCGCCTGAATGCGGCCGGAGGGTTTGGCATTCTCCATGTCGAGAACATAGGAGATGGTCTGGCCCTGGCGTAGGTTGCGAATAAGGAGGTGGTGGATGGGAAAGGCGTACTCGCCTCCTCCGGAGCGCTGGATGTCGAGTTCGGCGTCGTTGATATCGAGGGCTTCGACGACGGTGGAGGGGCCGGAGAAGTCGCCGCTGCTGCCCGGCGGGAAGTCTTCCTGGATGGCGCGGCTGCCGACCGGCGGAATGACGATGCGAAGGCCGTCGACGTCCACGAGCCGGATCCGCCGGCGGAGGAAGAGCATGTCGATCCACCGACCTTCGACGCGCAGGTGGTGGGCGGAGCCTACAGGAGGGAGGTCAGGCGCGGTGTTGCGACGCAGGATGAGGTCTTCGGCCACGAAGCCCGGGTTGGGGAAGTAGATGAGGTGGTAGTGATGGATGGAGACCTGGCTGGCGAAGACCTTCCCGAGCAGGGGCTGGACGTTGCGGTAGCGAAAGGGCCAGTGAGCGACGAGCAGGTAGATGGCGATGGGGGAGAGGAGAAGGAATGCGACCAGCAGGGGAACAGCCCATCTCCGATGATTCGGCGGCCGAGGGGCGGCGGAGGCAGGTTGCTTCGCAGATTCAGGCAGGGGTTCAGACAGGAGAAGACCTGTGGATGGGTGAAAGCTCGATGCAAGCTCACGTTCGGAAGAGCGCGCCGGAGGCTCTGTGGGCAGCGGATCGTGAGACTGTTTCGCGACAGTCATGTGAGCTTCACATCTCTCCTGAGAAGTCTGTAAGATGCGAGTGGGGGCGACCGAGGTGCACAGGCGAAGGATATTCATGAAGCGATTTAGCGGTGCGGCCTGCACCGGACAACAACTCCCGGCGGCCACAACCTCGGATTGCTCCCTGAAGCGGCTGCGGTATTCTTCCCTTGCACGACAGGAGATCGATCTATGCGCAGTGAAATCGTTGCCCTTGCCCTAAGTTTCGTTGCCGTACCGATGTTCGCGAAGGCGAAGGACGCCGTGGTCGTGCCGCTGAAGACCAGCACGGGACAGGATGCCGGAACGGCGACGTTCTCACAGGCAAAGAAGGGACAGCTTGAGATCAAGCTGAAGCTGATGAACCTGCCCGTCGGCGACCATGCCGTGCATCTCCACGAGAAGCCGGTGTGTGATGCGCCGGACTTCAAGACGGCAGGCGGGCACTTCAATCCGGATGCCAAGCAGCACGGCACCATGAACCCGGCGGGGCACCACAATGGGGATATGCCGCAGAATGTAACGATCGGCGAGAACCACATGGGAGAGGCGAGCTTTAGAGTGAATTACCTGTCGCTCGACCCGGCATCGCCAAACTGGATCCTGGCCAATGGCGGGACGAGCGTGATGGTGCATGAGAAGCCGGATGATATGAAGACGGATCCGACGGGCAATGCGGGGAACCGGATTGCGTGCGGGATGGTCGTCGCGCCCCAGTAGCGGTGAGTCGACCAGTGGAGCGCGGTGGCTGAATCCGGCGACGTCCTGCCTTTCTGTCGGTTGATGGTGGACGGGATAGAACCTTTGTGACAGTGGGTTGAACCGCTATCGAGCGCCCTGCGTATAGAAACGCATGGGCGTTCTCCATATGTCGCTGCCGCTATCTTCCCCGCGTAGTCTTCCGGATGGAGCTTTCCGGCCTTTGCCCCGGGAGATCCGGCGTTCTGGAGGCGAGCGGTCCAGACTCGAACCTACGGGGCTCGAACAGACTGGAGTGGTGCGGGTTGGACAGACGGGGGATGGGCAGACGCGAGCTGGTGGCGGGAGCGAGCCGGCTCCGGGACGAGGATATACACTTCCCTCACCGCCAAAACCCATTGAGGCAGCAAAGTTGGAGCGCACGCCGGAACAGATTGCAGAGCAAGAGGCACTCGGCAAGCAGATCCGACAGTGCATCGCGGGGGATGCCCAGGCGTGGCGGGGGCTGGTCGTTTCGCAACATCGGCGCATCTATTCCATCTGCTATCGGTTTACCGGGTCGGCAACGGACGCTGAAGACCTGACCCAGGACGTATTTCTGAAGCTGTATCGAAATCTGGAGAGCTTCGACCCGGTCAAAGGCAGCTTTCAAACTTGGATCACCACGTTGACTCGGAACCTGCTGGTGGATCATTTCCGGCGGACGCGACTCGATCGGGCTACCGACTCGATTCACGCAACCTTCGATGGGGATGAAGACGGTCCGACACTGGCGGATCGGCTGACCGACAAGCGGCCATCGCAAGAGCAGCATGTCGCCGGCCTGGAGTTGCGGGCGCGGGTACAGACCGCGCTAAAGCAGCTTTCACCGGAGTTACGGGAGGCGGTGATCCTCCGCGATCTCGAGGATATGGATTACAAGGAGATCGCGCAGGTTTTGAATATCCCGGAGGGTACGGTCAAGAGCCGCATCAGCCGCGGACGGGGCGAACTTGCGAAGCTTTTGCAACGTATAGAAGGGCAGGTGGTTTAACGTGGCGGACTTCAATCAATTCGGAAGTGTAAGGCCCAGCCAAACGGCGGATCTGAAGCAATGCGCGCAGTTCGAGGCAATGCTGGCGGACGCTGTGGACGGTACTTTGACGAGAGAGGAGCAGGCGGCCTTCGATCTGCACCTGGTTGGGTGCGCTACCTGCAGAGAGATGCTGGCGGACGCGAAGCGCGGCGCCGCATGGATGGAGATGCTGCGAGGGCAGCGGCCGGAGCCGCCCGCCGCCATGCTGGAGCGGATCTTTGCCCAGACGAGCGGTGCGCAGACGAGCGGAGCGCAGTTCAGTGGATCCCCCATGAGTGGGGCGCAGGCAATTGACGGCGGCAGGATGGCGGCTGATGCCGTTCTCGGGATGGCTGGGGAAGCGGCGGGGGGGCCTGAGCTTGTTGGCGCGGCTTTGACGGGGAGCAAGGTTCTGCCTTTCCGGAAACGGGTTGTACGGGGGTTTGACGTCCGGGCTGTGACTTATACGCTGCTCCAGCCACGGCTGGCGATGACGGCAGCTATGGCGTTTTTCTCGATTGCGCTAACGCTGAACCTGACCGGGGTACGGCTGAGCGATCTTCGGGCCAGCGATCTCAAGCCTGCGAGCATAAAGCGCAGCCTCTATGCGGCGAACGCGCATGTGGTGCGGTACTACACCAACCTCCGTGTTGTGTACGAACTGGAGTCGCGCGTCCGTGAACTGCAGAGGTCGTCGGAAGACGACGTTCCCGCAGCGCCCACGGGCGAGTCGCCAGCAAAGAATGGAAGCGCGGCACCGGCCAGCGCTGACCCGGATAAAGGGACGAAAGGGCAGGATTCAGTCCCGCCCGCTAAGCGCCGGGCGAGCCCGGGAACCAGCCGGCGCGAGCCGCTGCGCGAGGATCTTCGGGTTCTGGCTGGCTTTTCCGCAGACAGGAACGTTTCGACAACAGATACACTTGCACTTCTTTTAGCTGATCTGCCTCCGCAGGAAAGGGGAACGGTATGAACGACACGGACCGTCCTGAGAACGATCGTGTGGCGTTCTGCCAGAACTGCGGCAAGCCACTTTCCGCCGTAGATGCCCGCAATGTTGGGTCCGCGATCTATTGCGAGCCCTGCCTAATAGCTAAAGTGACTGCCGCGGACGCCCCCGGGGCGGGGGCTGCCAGCGCAGGCGGAAACTATGGCTTTAGCGGGACTTCCTCGGGTGTGAACTATCCCTTCCAGGGAACGACTCCGCCGATTCCACCGCCGATTCCGGGCGAACCGAACCCCGGCCTCGCGTTGCTGCTCGGCTTTATCCCTGGAGTGGGAGCGTTCTACAACGGGCAGTATGCAAAGGGAGTCGTCCACCTGGTAGTCTTTGCGGTTCTGGTGACGTTGGCCGGCCAGAACGGGATCTTCGGGTTGTTTGTGGCTGGATGGATCTTTTACCAGGTGATTGAGGCGCACCACACGGCTCGTGCCCGTCGCGACGGAACTCCGCTGCCAAATCCATTTGGGCTGAATGACATTGGGGAGCGGCTCGGGTTTGGACGAGCGTGGCCGGCCGCAGCTCCATCCCCGGGCCAAGCTGGTGCGGGATGGGGAGCAGGGACGGGAGCGGTCCAGGGAGCGGCGCCGGTGGGAGCTGCGCAAGAGCCGGGTGTGGGAAGTCCTTATGTTCCGCCACCGACCGCTTACGGTGTGCCGCCACAGGGCTACGCGAGCTACGGTCCACCAGCTCCAGGCTGGGGCGCTTCCCAGGAGGCCTACAGTGGGGTCACTCCTCCCCCGCACCCAGACTTTTCGGTGTCACCCGCAAGTGAACTTGGGAGGAGCCGCGTTCCTATGGGAGCGATCCTGCTGATCGGGTTGGGCGTGGTGTTCCTCATTGGCAACAGCGGAATGTTTCGTGGCTTTCCCATTCACCGCCTCGTTCCCTTTTTCCTGATCGGCCTTGGAGTATGGCTTTTTGTTCGGAAGATGATGGAAACGGGGACCGGGTGGGCAGACGATGGGACGCCTGAGTACAGAATGCGGCTGTTTCGAGCGGCGCGTGGAGCAGTTTGGATCGTTCTGGTTGGTGTTCTATCTCTGCTGGACAGCTTCGGAATTCTGTCGTGGGGACGAAGTTGGCCGCTCTTCATCATCGTCGCCGGCATCATGACTTTTGTGCAGCGCACGGCCTACTCGGCTGCGTTGCCTCCCCAATACAGCTACGTTCCCCCAACGGCTCCGTCGCGGCCGGCAGCCACGGGACCGAGCGCCCCTTCGTCATCAGCGGTTCCCGAGACCGCAGAAGACCGGGAGAGGAGCTAGCATGACTAACAATCCTCCACCCTATCCACCTCCCACCGGTCCTCCTCCTTATAACGTCGACCCGCGATACCAGAGGCAGGCGTTTCGCGATCAGGGACGGATGCAACGCGACGCGATCCGAGCCCAACGCGATATGTACCGAGCCCAGATGCGGGGATTGCGACGCAACTCGAGCGTCGGTCCCCTGGTTGTTATCGCGATAGGCGTGCTTTTTCTGCTGGTCCAGGTGGGGCGGCTGCCACCACAGTTCCTCTGGAATTGGTATGGACGCTGGTGGCCGCTTCTTCTGATTGGCATCGGTGTGATCCGATTGGCGGAGTGGGGTTTTGACCAGATGGCCCGGCGCGACCTGGCGCCTTCCGCGCCACAGCCTCGACGGGTTATGGGCGGCGGCGTCATTGCCCTGCTGGTGATTCTTGCGGGCACGGGAATCTTTTTCAGTGCTGTCCGGAACCACGGTGAGGAGTTCTTCGGGCATGGATTCTCGCTCAATCAGGACAATATCGACGAGTTCCTGGGTGACAAACATGAGAGCGATCAGACGCTGACTCACCCGTGCCCCGAGGGCTCAACCGTGTCGATCGACAACCCGCGTGGGGATGTCTCGGTATCGGGTACCAGCGATGACGGCCAGATGCACATCAGTGCGCATAAAGAGATCTACACGAGAACAGACTCCGACGCGGACAAGAAGGCGCAACAGCTCTCGCCCAGGATCGGCGGCAGCGCCAGCAGCTTGGCCGTCACAATGCCTTCAATGGAGGGCGGCCGCGCAGACCTGACGATTACCCTCCCGGGAACGACCACGCTTACGATCAATGCCAATCGAGGCGATGTGCGGGTTAGCTCGGTGAAAGCCGCCATCTCGGTGACGGCAAACCACGGAGACGTCGACCTAAGCGCGATCCGTGGCGCAGTGTCCGGACACATCAATAACGGTGATTCCTCGTTTTCAGCGCGCAGCATGACAGGTCCACTGACGATTGAGGGCCGCGGAAAGGACCTCAACCTGTCTGACCTTAGCGGACCGATTGCGATGAGCGGAGAGTTCTTTGGGACGACGCATCTCGAGCATATTCGCGGCCCGATCCGCTTTCACACCAGCCGAACGGACCTGCAGCTCACCAGGCTTGAGGGCGAGGTAGAGATCAGCCCCAATGCGGATCTTTCGGCTGATCAGCTTGCTGGCCCCGTCACCCTGAATACCCGAAACCGCAACATCACGCTCGATCGAGTCACGGGTGATCTCGCGGTCACCAACCGAAATGGTTCCGTCGATCTGACCGTCGCGCCGCCGATCGGCAACGTAACGGTCGAGAACCGGAATGGGTCGGTTAACGTTACTGTCCCTAATGAGGCCGGTTTCGTGGTGCAGGCCGAGACGACCAATGGCGACGTTCAGAACGAGTTCTCGCTGCCAAATGCGGGCGGACAGAACCATCCCGGTATCTCGGGAACGGTGAATCACGGCGGTCCCCTCATTCGCATTACGACCAGCCAGGGAGATATCTCTCTCAAGAAGGGAAGCATCGCTCCCCTGCCCCCTCCCCCGCCAGCACCGCCCAAGTTGACGGCGCTTCCATCCGGTGTCCCGGACGGGATAACGGAAGCAACGGCGCAGGTAAGAGAGGCCCGGCGCCAAGCGAGTGAGCAGCTCAAGTCCGCGCAGGAGCAGGTCCGCAGCGCTAACCGAGGTGCAGTGGAGGCTCAGCAGGAGGCGCAACGGAGGGTGGCTGAGGCACGGCGAGAGGTCGACCGAGCAACACGGCAGGCAAAGCAAGCGGAAAGGGATCAGGCGCCGCAGTAGCGGAGACGCGAGAGGGTCTCGATCCAGCCTTCCCGGAAAGCATTAGAATTGGCCGGCTAAGGTTGGCGCCAAAACCCTACTCGGTTGACCCTTGTCCAAGCTCCCCGGGGCGGTGTCTCACGGCCGGGGCTGTGAGCCTGGAGAAAACGCTGCAGGGGTCGGCTACTCTGCAATCTTCCGAGAACCTGAAAAGCCCCATCCTTATGGGATGGGGCTTCGAGATAATGCCGGCGACCACCTAATCTCCCACACACTTACGCGTGCAGTACCATCGGCCCAACGAGGCTTAACTTCCGTGTTCGGGATGGGAACGGGTGTGACCCTCGCGGTAAACTCACCGGCAAACTTGAGAAAGGCTTCGCCTACGCGATCTTCCACAACTGAATAGATTGGGTTTAGACGTATTTCCAACATCAAGGTATAACTACTTGGCTTGTGTCGAGAATGCTCTAGAACAGTGGACTCATGAACTTCACTGTGCAGAGTAAATTCTATGGACAAGCCGAACGGGCGATTAGTACTGGTAAGCTACACGCATTACTGCGCTTCAACCTCCAGCCTATCAACCAGGTTGTCTTCCTGGGCCCTTCATTTCCCTTACGGGTTGGGAGATCTCATCTTAGAGCGTGCTTCCCGCTTATATGCATTCAGCGGTTATCACAACCGAACTTCGCTACCCAGCCGTGCCCTTGGCAGGACA
>JAABVA010000217.1_pt1 | contig 75532 bp, 69 predicted proteins | sample 5560331 | NCBI WGS metagenome assembly JAABVA01 (sample SAMN12812661, study PRJNA571458) | rock metagenome | isolation source: Antarctica rocks | place: Antarctica: Victoria Land, Mt New Zealand sud | collected 2016-01-07
AGGAGGACTGTGGGGGGTTTTAGTTGGGGGGTGAGGGGATAGTGGGTTGGGGGTAGAGGGTAGAGGGGAAATTGGGGGTTATAGAGGAGGTTCTTGGGGACTTACTAACGGCGTTTCCATCTTTGGGGGAGGTACCGAGGGAGTTTCCGCCTTTTAAACTCCCGTGTTCCGTTACTAGGGTCGGTAGCGGCTCAAAGGCAATACTCCAGACGACGCCGCCGGGGGGGTTGAAATCGTAGAGCGTGGCGTTGCAGATGTCGAAGATTTTGCTGAGAAGGGGTGCTGAGACGCCGTAGGTGCCGGTGTAGAAGAGCCAGTTTCTAGTATTGGTGAGTGGTTTGCTGGTCTTGGTGGATATGATTGGTGACTTAGGGGATGTTGGTGGTTTGAGTTGGCGGGGAGGTGCACAAGGAGGGAATAATGCAAGCAAGATTCCAACGAAACGGAGATCATATGAAAGTAGCACTTACAATGGGGGAGTCGGTTTCTCGGCAGCCAGTACACTTAGATTGGTGAGTTTCGAGCTATTGACAACACTGGGAATCGCCTTCAACTCCTCGAAAACCGGCGGGTTCAGGACAGGCTTTGTATAAATCGCGGCACTGCTAGTAATCCACGCCTTGCTCGTAGAGTTGAACACTAGACTCGTAACTATAGATGCGTAAGGGTCGTATTCAGGTGCCCCGGCAATGTTAGCGAAAGCTCTGAAAACAGCTTCTCGGTTCGAAATTTTCTGGACAAAGCTGCCGGCGGAGATCTGTCCTTGCGGAAAGGGGATGAAATCGATGCGAGTTACGACGCCAAAATTGTTTGCTCCGCCTTTTAGAGCGCGGAAGAGGTCGCGTCTTGAGGTAGCGTTGACGTTGGCAAGCTCTCCGGACGCGAGGACAATCTGAAATGTAAGCAGAAGACCCTGGAATAAGACTGGGCTTTAGAAGTACTTCGAAATTAAAGACAGTATCGCACGTGAAGCCTACTCGTGGCGCAAAATAAGAAATCCCACCACCGAGTGTCAGCCCACCAACTCCCACGGCTCCATTTCGAGCACCAGCGACCGACAGGCCTAGAGTATCCAGATACAGGTAGACGTCTAACCACGATGCTCCTGCTCCAACACTGGCTACGGTACGATTAGCATTGACTGCTACAGACTTCAGTTTGGTCATGTCAATTGTGACACCCTCGTTGATGTTTGCAAACCCAGCTGCTGGCGCATGACTTTGCCCTTTGATGGCAAAGTGGCAGCTTTCGATGCCGGAAATGATCGAGACAGCTGCAGAAACGTCTTGAGGGGTTTCTGGAGTGAGGATGCATGCTGGAGCAAGGCTGGCTTCTTGTAGAGACCAATATGACCTTTGCGTCGCCAAATACGTAGAATTGCCGGGACAAGATAACCTCGAGCCTAAAGTATTGGTAAGTCGCTCACACTAAGCAAGAAAACGATTGATGAGTAACCGACCAGGGACAGAGAAAAAAGGCGCGCAAGAAGTTGTTGATAGCATTTGCAGAAGAGACTGGAGATCACATACACAAAGATTGGCGGTAGGCACAGAACGAAGCGCGAGCAGACCAAATGATTGATCCATGACAGCGATGGGATTACAACGAGGCGTAAGGTTTGCTCGTAGAATAAGAGAGTGATGATAGTTGACGGGCAAGCTTTGAGCGTATATACTCACGAAATCTACAATCTGGATTGGCCCCTCTCTCCGAGTGGTATTGGAAGGTCGGAGCTACCGTCTGCCTGAGATGTGGTGTTACATCGACCCCTCAATGCAATCTTCTCGTCCTGTGACTTTCGCCGCCAGAAGCAACAGCTCACTGAAGCACCTGGTCATGCTTATATCAATCTTCTTCTTCTTCTGCCTGCTCTACTTTGTATTAGACACGGTTTATGCCAAGCATAGCTGATGGAGTTTTGTTGCCCAAGGCCGGGGCATCGAACTGTGTATAGTGTACTCGGTACTCGTACCCCGCACTCACCCGGATGTCGGTTTTCGGCTTTTGATCGGATTGTTCGCAGCCAATTTAAGCTTAGTATCGACGCAAAAGTACGAAATTGAATATTCTATCTCTCAAGCTGCAAATCTAGTCGATCGAGATCGCGAACATTTCACAACAATGAGCCGAAATTGTTGGAAGACTAAGAGGCTGTTTGGCAGAATGTATTAGAGACTGAAGGTTGAAAATTGGGTTGACCGAACGAAGTTACGAACAACAGAACAACAATACGTGGACACACATCATAGTTTATCACAGAACTTTTCAGGCTCACATCTCTCCGGGAATGTCTTGCGCATCACTGTCGAAATCCGAAGAGGTCAACATTATAGCATCATCTTTTTCAGACCGACTAAATAAAAAAGTAAGATGGATTGACGTTTCAGGTGTGACAGAGCATGGCTGCCTGAGGTAAAGGAAAGGGTGAGCCGTGAGCGAATAAGCAATTGAGAAGAGGGAGGATAGCTGGCTGCTCAAGTTGGAGGAAGAATGTAATATCTGCGAAGAAGGCATCTCAGACAATTTGACTGTGGTTATGCTCTTCCGTGTGCAGGCGTATTTAGGAAATGGTGACTCTATTGAGTTTCAATGAGAACCCATCCCTTCGGAGACTTTGCATGTTTGTTCAATTCAATTTTGGACCTTTGATAATAGAATGGTTGATCCAATTTTCCGTCTGGAAAAAGGCCGAGCTCTGCATAAACACTTTGTTTGTGGGCTTTGTAAACCTTGGTGCCCGCTTGACCTGTTTCAAACTTTGTCGTGGAGCGACGAACCTTGCCCTTCGTATATTAATGTTGTTGGGCAATTCTGATCGGGTCAGGTACTCGGGAACTCGATATTGAGCTGCTCCCATGCCCAGTCCTCAGCGCTCTCATAGGCGTGGCAGATTACATGCAAGTCGAAGCATCAGTGCCCTGCAAAAGTAATCAATCTCTTACCTGTCTTCTATTTTATGGTTAGCAATCTCATGACGACCTGTCTAGATGCGATGTCCGCAAATCTTCAATATTCCACCCCGTGCAAAGCTTTAAGAAAGCGGTGACACTTTTCTCAGGTAAAGCAATGCAGGATTGACCAGTGTTTGATAAGAATATTTTGACATTGGGAATCCCACTCCTTATCTTTGATGCTCCATTGCGATTTCGGGTCGTGCATCTATGGGGCTTGAGCTTCGCGTCCCCTAAAATTCCAAAATGGCGTTAACTTTATCTTGGTGATAGGGCGGCTTGGCTTCCCTGAGGTGTACGGCAGACCGTATCGTGCAAACTGAAATAACTCGGAACGTCGAACGTCGAACGTCGAACGTCGAACGTCGAACGTCAGGCGAGCGAAGCCGTGAATTCATCTCAAAATTCAAAACCCACCTCATAGAAGTTAACTTGATGTTCATTGTAGTTAGTAATGTAAATTGTAGTACAACCTTTAGATCAATCTACACTGTGTAGAAGCATTGTTCTAGTATTGAGTGACACATTGAGTATGAGCGACAGCATGAAATGAGTGATGAAACATCGTGACTATGAACTACACAATGAGTACGAACGACATGAAGCAGAATACACATATCAGTATGACTACAGCGTGAGTATGAGCGACAAGCAGAAGAATACAAGAAGCAGAACACAAGAAGTAGAATACAAGAAGTAGAACACAAGAAGCAGAATGCAAGAAGCAGAATACAAGAAGCAAAATATGAGAAGCAAAACATAAGAAGCAGAACACAAGAAGCAAAATACAAGAAGCAAAACATAAAAAGTAGAACACAAGAAGTAAAACACAAGAAGCAAAATTTAAGAAGCAAAACATAAGAAGCAGAATACAAGAAGCAGAATACAAGAAGCAAAATATATGTATGAATGATATCATAATTAAAATGATGTAATCTTGTGATTACAGACAACATAATGACTATAAACAACATGATGATTACAAACAATATGAAACAGAATACATTGATATGATTAATAAGCAGCAGAATACAAGAAGCAGAATACAAGAAGCAAAATATAAGAAGCATAAAAAGCAAAATATAAAAAGTAAAATACATGTATGAATGATATCATGATTAAAATGACACAATCTTATGATTACAGACAATACAGTGATTACAGCATTGACAAAATCATAAGAGAGAAAAAGTCAATATTAACTGATTTTTGTCGACTTTTTCTGAGTTAGCTGTTAATCTCATGTGTCAGCTAATGATCAAAATTAGCTGACTCTCTAAGTTATTAACTGACTATTAGCTGATTTTTAGCTAATTTAATTGTGCACTCAACTAATATTGATATTATCTCTTTTGTTGACTTCTTCAACATTTGCATATTTTACTTATTAACAATCAAATATTGAATTAATGACTAGATAGTTATTGCGCTCGTATAATAGATTAATTAATAATTAATTTGACTATCTAAATAATAGCTATTTACACAGTTTAATATATGCGCTGAGAAAGTCAATAAGAAAGTTAATGAGAAAGTTAATGAGTAAACTAATGAGATAGAGAGTCATGTAGAATGTTCAATAGAAAGTCATGTAGAATGTTTGATAGAGAGTCATGTAGAATGTACGATAAAGTCATATTTGATGCTCGATAGAAAACAAATTTGATTCTTGAATGTGAAGCAATTCGAAACTTGATAGAGAGTCATGAAGAGAGTCATGAAGAAAGTCATGTAGAGAGTCATGAAGAAAGTCATGAAGAAAGTCATGTAGAGAGTCATGTAGAAAGCATTGTTTGAAGCACTGTTTGACTCATGTTATGCGTTCGATCGACGCGTATTTTGAAGCATGTAGAATGTTTGATAGAGCGTTTGATAGAAAGCTCAGTAGAAAGCTCAGTCAATAGCTCAGTAGAAAGATCAGTAGAAAGATCAGTAGAAAGATCAGTAGAAAGCTCGATCGATAGCTCAGTAGAAAGATCAGTAGAAAGCTCGATCAATAACTCAGTAAAAAGATCAGTAGAAAGCTCGATCGATAACTCAGTAGAAAGATCAGTAGAAAGCTCGATCGATAGCTCAGTAGAAAGATCAGTAGAAAGCTCGATCGATAGCTCAGTAGAAAGATCAGTAGAAAGCTCGATTGATAGTTCAGTAGAAAGATCAGTAGAAAGCTTGATCAATAACTCAGTAGAAAGATCAGTAGAAAGCTCGATCAATAGCTCAGTAGAAAGATCAGTAGAAAGTATTGTTTGAAGCACTGTTTGACGTGTGTTATACGTTCGTTCAACGCGTATTTTGAAGCATGTAAAGAATTTAATAGAGCGTTTGATCGAAAGTTTGATATCGAGTCATAAAGAGTATGTTCTATTGAGCTAATTAGCATTATTTCGTACGAAATAAAAAGTAGAAACTACGAAAGAAAGAAGTGAGAAGAAGTAAAAACTCTGAATTTTCTGAATTTCCTAGCGTTGATCTTCAACTGAGAGCGAAGATTACTAATCACGAGAGTAACAGTACTGTTCTTAAGTCATGTAGAAAGCATTGTTTGAAGCATTGTTTGACTCGTGTTATGCGTTCATAATTTGAAGCATGTAAGACGTTTGATAGAGAATTTGATAGAAAATTCGATAGGAAATTCGATAGGGAATTTGAGTGAGCGAGTAGATAAGCGAGTAAATGAGCGAGTAGATGAGTGAGTAGATGAGCGAGTAGATGAGCGAGTAGATGAGCGAGTAGATAAGCGAGTAGATGAGCGAGTAGATGAGCGAGTAGATGAGCGAGTAGATGAGCGAGTAGATGAGCGAGTAAATGAGCGAGTAAATGAGCGAGTAGATGAGCGAGTAGATGAGCGAGTAGATAAGCGAGTAGATGAGCGAGTAAATGAGCGAGTAGATGAGCGAGTAGATGAGCGAGTAGAGTGATGAGCATGTAGAGTGACGAGTAGAATGATGAGCATGTAGAATGACGAGTAGAATGATGAGCATGTAGATAGATGAGCATGTAGATAAATATTTTAGCTGAATTAGCTGAATTAGCTGAGTTAGCTGAATTTAGCTGAAATTTAACTGATTAGTCAATTGTTAGCTGATTATTAGCTGAATCAAGTCGACTTTTTCAGATTCTGTCATTGAGCAAAAAGTTAGTTGTCAAACATTTTGTTGATGAGACAACATGAAACAAAATACATTGATATGATTGCAGCGTGAGTATGATTGACAAGCAACAGAATACAAAGAGCAAAATACATGTATAAATGACATCATGATTACAGATGATGCAATACAGTGAGTATGAGTGACATGATGATTATCGATGACATGAAGCAGAATACACATGTTTGTAACTTAAAGCAATCATGATTCATTGATTTATTTATTATATGTTGAAAGCTTTTGTTTTTATGCAAATCTTAATTAATTCTTCTTGCTTTGATCTTACTTTTGTTTGATTATTCAAATCTTATTTACACTCTTTTGTTTAAATCTTATCTATCATTAAATTCTTGATTGCATTATTGTTTAAATCTTTTTGCTCTGTCAACACTTGTTGCAATCTTCTTGTTTAAATCTTACTCATATTTCACTCAGTTCTTCTTGTTCAGATCTTGCTCATATTTATTTGCTTTGTTAATACTTGTCAACTTAAGAATTTTCTTACTCAAATCTTACTCAGACATCTTGCTCAAATTTTGTTTAAAATTATATGCTTTGTCAATACTTATCAACTTGAGAATCTTTTTACTCAAATCTTACTCAGATCTTACTCAAATATCTTACTCAGATCTTACTCAGATCTTGCTCAAATTTATATGCTTTGTCAATACTTATTAACTTGAGAATCTTCTTGCTCAAATCTTGTTCAGATCTCACTCAGATATTTAGCTTAAATCTGAGCAAAATGTTGATGATTTGATCTGTAAAAGTATTAAATCTGAGCGAAATCTGACTCAGATTTAAGCAAGATGTTAATGATTTAATCTATAAAAGTATTAAATTTGAGCAAGATTTGAGTAAGATATTTGAGTAAAATCTGAGCAAGATATCTGAGTAAAAAGATTCTCAAGTCAACAAGTGTTGACAAAGCAAATAGATCTGAGTAAGATTTAAGCAAGATTTGAGCAAAATATTTGAGTAAGAAGATTCTCAAGTCAACAAGTATTGATAAAGCAAATAAATTTAAGTAAGATTTGAGTAAGATTTAAGCAAAATATTTGAGTAAGAAAATTCTTAAGTCAACAAGTGTTAACAAAGCAAATAGATTTAAGCAAGATCTGAGCAAGATATTTGAGTAAGAAAATTCTTAAGTCAACAAGTGTTAACAAAGCAAATAAATTTGAGTAAGATATTTGAGTAAGATTTGAGCAAAATTTGAGCAAGAAAGTGTAAACAAGATTCAAGTAATTGAACAGAAGTAAGATCAAAGCAGAAAGAATTAATTAAGATTTGCACAAGAACAGAAACTTTCAACATATAATAAACAAATCAATGAATCACAATTGCTTTAAGTTACATTAATCACAGCTATTGAATATTAATGTAACAAAGCGACAGTTCTTTCTGTTCACTTGTAACTCTTTATGTTTATTACAAATAATTATGTCAAAAATAATTAAATATTTTGATGTGATGCACAAAGTAACTAAATAAATAATAAATCATTGATTGCATCAATTGCATCAAATTTTGAAGCTTTTGCTAAAATGCAAGTTGCACATTTATTAATGTACAATGATACTTAATCTCATCATGTTTCAATCAGTTATTTCTTTTAAAGATCACAAGAAAAAAATTCTTGAACTATTTCATAATAATGTCAAGATATCAGATATTCATTGAATTCTACAAGATGAATATCATGTTAACATAACTCAATGAACTTTGCACAATTAACTTCGCACATGACAGATAATCAGAAATACTCAAGTGAATACTGTTGTGAGCGTGCACTTCGAGTTAGTCTAACATAAATCATGTTAAACTATCATAGACTAGTATAGAGCTGATGTTGACACGCTAGCGGTCTAGCGTGTCTTTGTGGGTAAAACTCATGACGTGTTTCATCTTTCTTCTTCTTTAGCTTTGAACTTCTAGTTAGAATACATTCATATGATTCGCTCTATGCAAACTCATAACATTAGTTCAAAGCTCATTAATCTTGCTATCGACGTGTAGACGATATAAAAACAAGCTACACAACTCAAATCAGAACTCGAGCTCAGAAAGCTCAATAGAAGTCAGAAACTTCTAAAGAAGAATCTTGATTCGAAATCAGAAATTTCGATAGAATTAGAATCAAAGAACATGAACGCGTTGCTCTTGATTAACTCTTTATTAAGCTCGTCATCAGAAATCAGAAATTTCAGCAGTACTTGAACTCAGAAAGTTCGATAGAGTACTAGTCGTTGCTTGAACTCAGAAAGTTCAATAGAGTAACATCAGAACTTTGATCAGCAATTTTCTACTCATATCATGGCTAGAAGCTCAGAATCAGTGAGCATTGCTCGCTATGAACTTCAAAATGCTAGAAGAGAATCACTTCTATCACAGAATCAAACAGCATCAGAAGAAGAAGACACGAATGCGTCATTGAATACAGAAGAAGAGAACACGAACGCGTTGCTTTTTGATCACAAAGTGATCAAGATCAGCATCAGCACTGAACTGAATGCTTGAATAAACACTCATGAAGCAGATGACATTGTTGTCTTTATCAAGTACATATGTCAACAGCATGACATTGAAATCGAGACTCACAATGACATGATTCAGATGTTAGAAGATGTCAACGAGATAAACATCACGTTGAAGATTACGCAGACGCGTCTGCAGAAAGAAAATAAAAACAAGAACGTGATTATACATCATCTAGAAGCTGCATCAAATTGACAAAGCACTTTGATTTCTGAAGATCAATTCTCGAAGTCGATCAAGTTATTGAATTCTTCACTGTTTGAAGATTCGTCGCAGAATGTCGACAATTGACTATCGTGAATGCAAAATAAGCTGAAGACAAACAAGAATCACTTTTCTATCGAAGAGTTGAAGATTGTTTACATCGAAAGTCGAGTCAGTGAAGCTGCGATCAAACATATTGCATCTCGAATGAGAAACACGTCTCTGAACTCATTTCTAGAAGTCGAAGAAGTACTGTCAATCATAAATAAGATGTACGACGATTTCAATCGTTGTCATACAACTCAACGACAGTATTTGAAGCTGTATCAGAACAAGATCTCATTTCATGAATTTTGAATGAAATTTCAAAGATTTAATGCAGAACTAAAGTACAATAACGAGACTCTACTAAATGATCTTCAGCATAAAATCAGCTCAGACCTTCAGCGAGCAACGCTCAATGAATGAATCACGAACTTGAACGAGTTTGTTGACATCTGCATGCGAGTCGATGTTAGATTGACTGAATTGAATGTTCAATCAGTCATCAAAGCATCAGCTACTTAAGCTGCTCGCTCTGTCGTCAGCACATCGATCACTCAACTCACGTCATCAGTTTCTTCGTGAAAGAAACTCAGAAGATCGAAGCTTGATTCTATTCAGAAAGAGTTGTTTAAGAAAGAACTCTGCTTCAAATGCAAGAAGTCAGAACATAAAGCATATGACTGTCTTGAGATGACTTAAGTGCATAAGATCGCTGCGAGTTCGAAAAACGATCTGTCTTCGTCAAAGTAGTGACTGAGAACGATATATTCATATTCTGTTTCATCAGCATGTCTGATGATTCATTTGATTTCAAGTCGTTCATTGTTGACGTCATCTTGAATAGTCTAGAAAAGATATTCAGATCTCTTGCTCTGATAGATACTGAAGTCACTGACATGACTTTCATCGATGAATCTTTAATGTCAGAACTATGTGAACGCTTTGATATTCAGTCAATATCGCTGTCAAAATCAAAGTTGATTCAATCGTATGATGAAATCTCTGATCGAAAGTCGATTACACACGCTCTGTATACATCGATCATGATACAAGAACACAAGAATGAAATGATGTCTTTATTGATAACTCGTCTAGATCAGCACAAGATAATCATTGAAAATCTTTGATTGAAAAGAAATCAAATTTTGATAGATTCTGCAAACGATCGATTAATATCATCATTGAAGATTCGAACATCAAAATCTGTTATTTTGAAAGCAAGCAGTCAATTAGCATTTCACAGATCTGAGTTAAGCGAAATCTGTGAAATAAAACAAAAGAACTTGAACTTGATTGTTACATCAATGATCATCTTAAAGAGATTCATGAATCAGAAATCAGTGAATAGATTCATTGAATTTGTTCTCATAGCAAAGCAAAGCACTCAAGTTGATCTCGATCAACTTCGATTCTCTCAGTCAATTGAAGTAAAAAAGCTCGTCAATATTGTCATGATCAAAGTTGCTGCATATCGAACTCTAGTCAAGAATAAGAAGATCAAGATCTTCATGTTGATCATTAGTGAAATCAATAAAGCGCTTCAAGCTAGCTCAGTTGAAGATTTCGCGAAACTGAATGAAATGACATCAGTCATGTCATTGAATAAACTGAAAAAGAAACTTTCAATCGTTTATCACGACTTTCTGAATATGTTTGACAGAGAGAAGACAACGCAGTTGTTCTTGCATCAATCATACGATCATAAGATTGAATTAGAAGATGAGAGTCAATCTTTTAGAAGTTGATTGTATTTCATGTCAAGCTACAAGTTGCAGAAGATCAAGAAGTATCTAGAAGAAAACTTGAAGAAGAAGTTTATTACACTCAGCAAAGCTCTCTTCGCTTCGTCAATACTATTTGTCAAAAAGAAAGATGATAGTCTTCGCTTTTGCGTGAACTATCAAAAACTGAATGCTTTGATCAAAAGAGATCGTTATTCAATACTCTTGATAGACGAAGTACTAGCTCGAATTCAAGACAGTAAGTATCTGACTTGACTCGACATTATCATCGCGTTCAATAAACTGCGCATGAGTTCAGAAAGCGAAGATTTAACTACTTTTGTTACTTTCTTCGATGTCTACAAGTATAAAGTAATGCTCTTCAAATTGATCAATGAACTCGCGTTCTTTCAGCACTATATCAACGATGTATTGTTTGACTGTCTGCACAAGTTTTGTCAAGCATACTTGAATGATATTCTCATTTATAGTAAGATCTTGAAAGAACATAGAACTTATGTGAAAGAAGTGCTAGACAAGCTTCGTGAAGCTGATCTGCAGATAGACATTGACAAGTGCGAATTCAAGATTCAGGAAACCTCGTTTCTTAAACTACTGATATTTATCAATGATCTACAAATGAACTCTCGAAAAGTAGATGTGATTCGAAGCTGAAAAGTGCTTCGATCGTTGACTCATGTGCAGATCTTCATTGACTTCTGCAATTTCTATCGATGATTCATAAAGAACTTCTCAAAGATCACTCGATCTATGATAAAGCTGACTCAAAAAGATCACTTCTTTGAATGAACAGAGATCTGTCAGATGATCTTTGAAGAACTAAAGTAACAAATAATGACAGCTTTCGTTCTGAAGCATTTCAACTCGATCAGAGAAGCTATTCTGAAAACTGACTTTTCAAACTATGTCAACGACGAAGTATTGTCTCAGTATGATGATGAAGACATTCTACATTCAGTGATCTTTTATAGCAAGAACATGATTTTCGCAAAATGCAACTACGAGATCTATGACAAAGAACTGCTGATCATTATTCGCTGCTTGAAGCACTGACGCTCTGAATTAAAATGTACAGATATTTCAATCAAGATCTTCATCAATCATCTGAATTTGAAGTACTTCATGATCATTAAAGAACTGACTCGACGACAGACTAGATGAGCTGAGAAGTTATCTGAATATAACTTCAAGATCATATATCAGTCAGAAAAACAGAATCTGAAAGTCGATGCGCTGATCAGAATGTCAGACGTCAAGTCGATTGAGACAAACGATGATCAAAAGCTATATCAGCATCAGATGCTATTGTCAGAAAGCAAGTTTGAATTGCAGTCAATAGAAGCTGATCAAGAAGATGATCAGAAATCTGATTTGAATCTTGCTCAGATCTTGCTCAGATCTGACTCAGAGTCGAAACAAGAATCGAAAGCTAACGAAGATTCGATTGAAGAAGTGATTTCTATTCAGAATCAGATTATAGTCGAAAATCGAATGAATCAACTATGTATTAATATTCGAGCAGTCATGAAACAAAATAGAAGAACTTGTCAAGATATTGATCTAGACAATTGCAAAGTACTTGATGAAGTACTCTGAAAAGATGATAGACTATGAGTTTTTCAGTCAATGATCACTTGATTGATAAGAGAAGCACATGATCTTTCGATCAATGAACACTCTGACATGAATTGAACGTTGAACTTGCTGAGATGATCATATTGCTGGTCGAAGATGAGAATGACGATCAAGCGTTACATTCGAAACTGTTACGTTTATCGTAGGTCAAAAGCATCGAGAGATCAAATCAATGAACTGCTGAAGTCATTGCTCATATCTGAGCAGCAATGACAGAACATATTATTAAACTTCATTATTGATCTATCAGAAAGTGATGAAAACAACGCGATTCTGACAGTCATAGATCGATTGTCTAAGAAACGACATTATATATCGTGTTGATCAGATGATGAAGAAACCTTCGCAGAACAAACAGTCAAGCTGCTGTTGATATGAATCTTCAGAATTCATGAACTATCAAGATCAATAGTATTCGATCGTGATTCACAGTTCATATCGATTGTCTGAAAGTCTCTATGCCTGAGACTTGACATCAAGATGAAACTATTCACAAACTATCATTCGCAAATCAATGATCAAACAGAAAGAGTGAATCAGAATGTGAAACGATATCTACGAAGCTATTGCTCATATATGCAAGATGATTGATTCGTCTAATTATCTATGACTGAATTCGTCGATAACAATGCTATTTCGTCGTCAATTGAACAGTCAGTGTTCTTTCTGAATAAGAGCTTTCATTCTCGTATGAGCTTTAATTCAAATTCAACTGAATATGAGATCACTTGAACTAAAATCGAAGTGAGCAAAGTGAAGAATATATTCGAACACATGAAACGATCACTAGCATTGATCAAGCAAGCATTAGCAAGAGTCAAAGTCACAATGAAGAAATAAACTGACAAGCATCGAAAAGAAATGATTTACAGAATAGATGACATAATGTTTCTAAACTCAAGAAACATCACGATCTCAAGATCATCAAAGAAACTAAACGATAAGATGCTAAAACTCTTCAAGATTCTGATCGAGATCGAACATGCATATCGACTGAAACTGTCGTTGACTATGAAAATTCATTCGAAGTTTGCATCAAATCTGCTGCAACTAGATTCAAAAGACGCTCTAGAAGAACAACGAAATGAGTCGTCTGATTTTATAGTGATTGAAGATGAAGATGAATGAAAAGTGAAGAACATATTGAACTTCAGACACTATGAATGAAGCAAGCGACTACAATATCGTGTCAATTGAAAAGAATACGACGTTGATCTACATTGATACAACGTCGATGAAAGTGAATTTGAAGATTGCTTGAAAGTCATCAATGACTTTCATGAACGTTATTCGAACAAGTCAAAATAGAAATCGACTCAAGAAAGATTGACTGAACTGCAGCAATGAGAACATTGCTAGATGAAGAGAAGAAATAATGTTGCGAGCGTGCACTTCGAGTTAGTCTAACATAGATTATGTTAGACTATCATAGACTAGTATAGAGCTGATGTTGACACGCTAGCGATCTAGCGTGCCTTCGTGAGTAAAACTCACGACGTGTTTCATCTTTCTTTTTCTTTAGCTTTGAACTTCTAGTTAGAATACACTCATATGATTCGCTCTATGCAGACTCATAATAAATACAAGTGATGAGTTTCATGATTAAATTAAAGAACTTTATTTACTTCATCTGTTTAACAAGAATATACTTTGAATTCTTGAGAACGAAGATTCTAAAATCATGCAATTCTTTCTCATATGCATATGAAAGAAGCTGAAATTAAAGAATTGCATTGATTTGATCAATAAAAAGATAGCAAATACAGAAATGCTGTCTATTGTAGAAGTTGAACTTCAAAAGAAAATCATTGAGAGTTATAAGTTGTTATGAGTCTGCATAGAGTGAAACATATGAATGTATTCTAACTAGAAGTTCAAAGCTAAAGAAGAAAAAAGATGAAACACGTCAAGAATCTTATACTCACGAAGGCGCGCTAAATCACTAGCGTGTCAACATCAGCTCTGTACTAGTTTATGATTCATGTTAGACTAACTCAGAGTAACGAGACACGCTCGCAACATTACTCTCTCTCTTTATTTAGCAATATTCTCATTACTGCAGTTCAGTTGACATTTTCTGAGTCAATTTCTATCTTGACTTGTTTGAATAATGTTCATGAAAGTCATTTACAATCTTCAAGCATTCTTCAAATTCACTTTCATTGACGTTGTATCAATGTAAATCGACGTCATACTCTTTTCAATTGACATAATATTGTAGTTGTTTATCTCGTTCGTAGTGTCTGAAGTTTAATATATTCTTTACTTCTTATTCATCTTTGTCTTCAATTATTATAGAATCAGACAACTTATTTCGTTGTTCTTTCAGAGAATTCTTTGAATTCAGTTGCAGCAGATTCAATGCAAACTTCAAATGAATCTTCATTGTTGATGACAGTTTCAGTTGATATGCATGTTTGATCTTGATCAGAATCTTGAAGAATTTTAGCATCTTATCATTCAGCTTTTTTGATGATTTTGAGATCATAATGTTTCTAGAATTCAGAAACATCATGTCATCTATCTTGTAAATCATTTTCTTTCGATGCTTGTCAATCTGTTTCTTTATTGTGACTCTAACTTTTGCTAATGCTTGCTTGATCAATGTTAGTGATCATTTCATGTGTTTGAATATATTCTCTGCTTTGCTCACTTTGATTCTAGCTTGAGTGATTTCATATTCAGTTGAGTTCAAATTGAAGCTCATATGAGAATGAAAGCTCTTATTCAGAAAGAACGTTGACTGTTTAATTGACGACGAAATAGCATTGTTATCAATGAATTCAGTCATAAATATTCAGATGAATCAATCATCTTGCATATATGAGCAGTAACTTCATAAATATTATTTCACATTCTGATTCGCTCTTTCTGTCTGATCATCAATTTGCAAATGATAGTCAATAGATAGTTTCATCTTGATGTTGAGTCTCAGACAAAGAGACATTCAGACAATCGATATGAATTGAGAATCACGATCGAACATTATTGATCTCGATAGTTCATGAATTCTGAAGACTCATATCAACAGCAGCTTAACTATTTATTCTGCGAAGATTTCTTCATCATCTGATCAACATGATATATAGTGTCGTTTCTTAGACAATCGATCTATGACTGTCAAAATCGCGTTGCTTTCATCACTTTCTGATAGATCAATAATGAAGTTCAAGAATATATTCTGTCATCATTGTTTGAGTATGAGCAATGACTTCAGCAGTTCATTGATTCAATCTCTTGATGCTTTTGATCTACAACAAACGTAACAGTTTTGAATGTAACGTTTGATCATCATTCTCATCTTTGATCAGCAATATGATTATTTCAACAAGTCTAATGTTCAATTCATGTCAGAATAATCATTGATCGAAAGATCATATGCTTTTCTTATTAATCAAGTGATCATTGACTGAGAAACTCATAGTCTATCATCTTTTCAGAGTACTTCATCAAGTACTCTGCAGTTCTTCAGATCAATATCTTGACAAGTTCTTCTGTTCTGTTTCATGATTATTTGAATATCAAAGCACAGTTGATTCATTTGATTTGTGACTATAATTTGATTCTGAATAGAAATTACATCTTTGATTGAATTTTGATTAGCTTTTGATTTGAATTTCAAATCTGAGTCAGATTCTGAGTCAGATCTGAGCAAGATTTGAGTCAGATCTTGATCAGCTTTCTGATCATCTTCTTGATCAGCTTTTATTGACTGCAGTTCAAATTTGTCTTCTGACAATAGCATCTGATGCTGATATAGCTTTCAATCATTATTTGCTTCAACTGACTTAACGTCTGACATTCTGATCAGCACATCTACTTTCAGATTCTGTTTTTTCAACTGATATATGATCTTGAAGTTATATTCAGATAACTTCTCAGCTCATTTAGCTTGTCATCTAGTCAGTTTCTTGATGAACATGAAGTACTTTAAATTTAAATGATTGATGAAGATCTTGATTGAAATATTAATACATTTCAATTTGAAGCATCAATGCTTCAAGCAGCAAATAATGATCAGCAGTTCTTTGTCGTAGATCTCGTAGTTGCATTCTGCAAGAATCATGTTCTTGCTATAAAAGATCACTGAATGTAGAATATCTTCATCGTCATATTGAGACAATACTTCGTCGTTGACATAGTTCAAGAAGTTCATTTTCAGAATAACTTCTTTGATTGAGTTGAAATGCTTCAGAACAAAAGCTGTCATTATTTGTTACTTCAGTTCTTCAAAGATCTTCTGACAAATCTCGATTCATTCAAAGAAATAATCTTTTCAAGTCAGCTTTATCATAAATTGAGCAATCTTTGAAAAGTTCTTTATGAATCGTCGATAGAAATTGCAGAAGTCAATGAAGATCTGCATATGAGTCAATGATCAAGACACTTTTCAGCTTCGAATCACATCTACTTTTCGAGAGTTCATTCGTAAATCATTGATGAATATCAATAGTTCAAGAAACGAGATTTTCTGAATCTTGAATTCGCACTTGTCAATGTTTATCTGCAAGTTGACTTCGCGAAGCTTGTTTAGCACTTCTTTCACATGAGTTCTATGTTTCTTCAAGATCTTATTGTAAATAAGAATATCATTCAAATATGTCTGACAGAATTTATGCAGACATTTGAACAATACATCATTGATATAGTGCTGAAAGAACGCAGATTCATTGATCAATTCAAAGAGCATTACTCTATACTTGTAAACATTAAAGAAAGTAACAAAAGTAGTTAAATCTTTGCTTTCTGAACTCATGCGCAGTTTATTAAACATGATGATAATGTTGAGTTGAATCAGATACTTACTGCCTTGAATTCAAGCTAGTACTTCGTCTATCAAGAGTATTGAATAACGATTTCTTTTGATCAGAGCATTCAGTTTTTGATAATTCACGTAAAAGCAAAGACTATCATCTTTCTTTTCAACAAATAGTATTGACGAAGCGAAGAGAGCTTTGCTGAGTGTAATAAACTTCTTCTTCAAGTTCTCTTTTAAATACTTCTTGATCTTCTGCAGCTTGTGACTCAACATGAGATACAATTAACTTTTAGAAGATTGACTCTCATCTTCTAATTCAATCTTATGATCATATGATCGATGCAAAGACAATTGCGTTGTCTTCTCTCTGTCAAACACATTCAGAAAGTCGTGATAAATGATTGAAAGCTTCTTCTTTAGTTCATTCAATGACATGATTGATGTCATTTCATTCAGTTCTGCAAAATCTTCGACTGAGCTAAGCGCTTTGTTGATTTCGCTAATGATCAATGAGAAGATCTTAATCTTCTTATTCTTGACTAAAGTTCAATATGCAGTGACTTCAATCATGACAATATTGATGATCTTCTTTACTTCAATTGACTGAGAGAATTGAAGTTGATCGAGATTAACTTAAGTGCTTTGCTTTGCTATGAAAGCAGATTCAATGAATCTATTCACTGATTTCTGATTCATGAGTCTCTTCAAGATGATCGTTGATGTAATAATCAAGTTCAAGTTCTTTCATTTCATTTTGCAAATCTCGCTTGACTCAAATCTGTGAAATGCTGATTGATTGCTTGCTTTCAAAACAACAGATTTCAATGTTCAAATCTTCAATGATGATATTAATCAATCATTTGCAAAATCTATCAAAATTTGATTTCTTTTCAATCAAAGATTTTCAATGATTATCTTGTGCTGATCTAGACAAGTTATTAATAGAAACATTATTTCATTCTTGTATTCTTGTATCATGATTGATGTATACAGAGCGTGTGTAATCAACTTTCGATCAGAAAGTTCATCATATGATCAAATTGACTTTGACTTTGACAGCAATATTGACTGAATATCAAAGCATTCACATAGCTCTGACATCAAAGATTCATCAATGAAAATCATGTCAGTGACTTCAATATCTATCAGAGCAAGAGATTTGAATATCTTTTCTAGATTACTCAAGATGACATCAACAGTGAACGACTTGAAATCAAATGAATCGTCAGACATGCTGATGAAGCAAAATATGAGTATATTGCTCTCAGTTACTACTTTGACAAAAGCAGATCATTTTTCGAATTTGTAGCAATCTCATGCACTTGAATCGTCTTGAAACAATCATATGCTTTATGTTCTGACTTTTTGCATTTGAAGCAAAGTTCTTTCTTAAACAACTCTTTCTGAATAGAATTGAGCTTCAATCTTCTGAGTTTCTTTCACGAAGAAACTGATGATGTGAGTTGAATAGTCGATGTGCTGACAACAGAGTGAGCAGCTTGAGTAACTGATGCTTTGACGACTGATTGAGCGTTCAATTTAGTCAATTTAACATCGACTTGCATGCAGATGTCAACAAACTTGTTCAAGTTCGTGATTCATTCATTGAGCGTTGCTCACTGAAGATCTGAGCTGATCTTATGCTGAAGATCATTTAGTAGAGTCTCGTTATTGTATTCTAATTCTGCACTAAATCTTTGAAATTTCATTCAAAATTCATGAAAGAAGATCTTGTTCTGATACAGCTTCAGATATTGACATTGAGTCATGTGATGATGATTGAGATTGTCGTACATCTTATTAATCATCGATAGTACTTCTTCAACTTTTAGAAACAAGTTCAAGAAGATATCTTGCATGCAAGATGCAATATGTTTGATCGCAGCTTCACTGACTCAACTTTCGATGTATGCAATCTTCAACTCTTCGATAGAAAAATGATTCTTGTTTGTCTTCAGCTTGTTTTGCATTCAAGACAGTCAATTGTCTACATTCTGCGATGAATCTTCAAACAGTGAAGAGTTCAATAACTTGATCAACTTCAAGAATTGATCTTCAGAAGTCAAAATGCTTTGTCAACTTGATGCAGCTTTTAAATGATGTATAATCACGTTCTTGTTTCTATTCTCTTTCTGCAGACGCGTCTGCATAATCTTCAACATGATGTTTATCTTGTTGACATCTTTTAACATCTGAATCATGTCATTTTGAATCTTGATTTCAATGTTATGCTGTTAATACATGTACTTGATAAAGACAACAAGATCACTTGCTTCATAAGCGCTTATTCAAGCATTCAGTTCAGTACTAATGCTGATCTTGATCATTTTGTGATCAAAAAACAACGCGTTCGTGTTCTTTTCTTTTGTATTCAATGATGCATTCATGTCTTCTTCTTCTGATGTTGTTCGATTCTGTGATAGAAGTGATTCTCTTCTAGCATTTTGAAGTTCATAGCGAGCAATGCTCGCTGATTCTGAGCTTCTAGTCATGATATAAGTAGAAAATTGCTGATCGAGATTCTGATGTTACTCTATCAAACTTTTTGAGTTCAAGCAACGACTAGTACTCTATTGAACTTTCTGAATTCAAGTACTGCTGAAATTTCTGATTTCTGATGACGAGCTCAATAAAGAGTTAATCAAGAACAACGCATTCATGTTTTTTTATTCTGATTCTATTGAAATTTCTGATTTTGAATCAAGATTCTTCTTTAGAAATTTCTAATTTCTATCAAGCTTTCTGAGTTCGAGTTCTGATTTTGCTGTCAAAATTTCTGAATTTGACTTCTGATTGAGTTGATTATGTAACTTGTTTTTGTATCGTCTACACGTCAATAGCAAGATTAATGAGCTTTGAATTAATGTTATGAGTCTGCATAGAGCGAATCATATGAGTGTATTCTAACTAGAAGTTTAAAGCTAAAGAAGAAAGAAGATAAAACACATCAAGAGTCTTATACTCACTAAGACGCGCTAGGTCACTAGCGTGTCAACATCAGCTCTGTACTAGTTTATGATTCATGTTAGACTAATTCAGAGTAACGAGACACGCTTGCAACATAAGTGAGATATGCTTCATCCTCATTTCTGAGAGCAAGATCATTTAATATCATGATCACTTACATTTTCAACATGTTGTCTTGCTTTACTAACACATTATAGCATTTAACTCTACAATTTGATTAAAATCTTGAACTTTGATGATGTTGTTCAATGAAGATATGACTTGCAATGAACTCAAGATGAATACATTGTTTCAGATCTCAACTTCATATGATCAATCAACGATTATTGCAAACTGAACATGTTTGAATTCAAAATATATGAGATTATTGATGCATACTTTTGATATATTGTCTGAATCTATGTTGAAATATCATCTCATATCAATATAAGTTGTCTTTGATAGTTTCTAGATTCAACAAAGAAGACAGACAAGATTTCAAGAGTTATAAGATTCAATTAAGAAGTGAAAACAGACTTACTTACTGTTGCACATCATTGTTTTCATCGAGATCACGAATCAAATATTCTCTTCAAGAACTGCTTTTTCTATGAAATGAGCATTAAGAATCAACGTATTGAGTCTTGATGAAATCAGCTAAATAAAACATTGATTTATCGCTGACGTGTATATTATTTACTCAACAGCAATTTATCTTCATACTAATATGAGCATAGATATACTTTTACATTCTTCATGAAGAAAACAGCTTTGATTCTAAGTTATCAGCAGATCGCATTTGTCTTCATGCTATTTACATGCTCATACTATGTTGAAAAGTGTATTCATATGTTAGAAGCTGAAACTATCATAAGATTCGTTGACAAAAGAATTGACTCAATTGTGTTTCAGATTAATCATGAATTCTTTATCATTACTCAGAATAGATCTCAGATTTAGCTCTTCAATTCAATTTAACTTTGCTTGATGAGTTATCAACAGATGTAAAAAGATATGATATGTTTTTGTATTGATATGCTTGATTTATTATGCTAATAAATGATAGTGATTGATGAGTATTTATTTGTTGATGTTTTTAATTTATGTTTGAAAGTCATGACTGATCTTCATATTGATACAAAGCAGCTGAACGTTAACTTTGAGAAGAAATTTGCACATCATAGTCAATTGCACTATCAGAAATATCTTTGCTTAAAAGAGTTAATTTATCATCACATTGCATCAGATAGTTTATTTAACATGCATGAGATAACACATTTAAATGATGATGTACATTAAATTCTTGAGATCAATGAAGATAATGAGCAATCGAATATGTCATAGACTCCATAGACAAGAAAGTTGCTGCTCAGCATATGTCACATTAGCTATGACTCTGTTGTATATGTAATCTTGTTAATTCTTAATGATTCATATGAAGTGAAAAAACATCATACGTTGCATTCATATCAATATAATCAGACAGTATTGTCTTGAAACAGATGACTTTCATGTTAACTTGTCATTCAGCGTCAAATTCTGTCATGAATGCGATGATTCAAACTCACGAAATGTCTCTTCTAAATTATCTTTGACTTTCAGATCACATCACGTTGAATTTATTGATTTTATTGACTCTTCTTCTGTTGCTTTAACATCTTGATCATCAAATTCTTAAACTTTCATTGAATCACAGCTTGTCGCTCAATTCTCACAATTAAATCATCATTAAGCAAAGATTGCATGACAAAAGTCAATTTCAACAAGCAAACTCTTCATCAGATAAAATCTATCAGCAGCAAGCAAGACTATAAAGACTTATATTGTGTAATCTTTTGCAGCAAGTTATCAGTTTGAAACATATTATATCATGTTACGAACGTATCAAGACTGAACAAGACTGAAGTTTTAATCAATTCGCAGTGAACGCTAGCGAGTTCTTTGCGTAATGATTAGAACTAATCAGCGAGCTAGTCAGGTTTGACTCAGTTATGACTCAGATATGACTCAAATATGACTCAACATTCTTTTTCTTTCTCAACACTCTTTTCTTTCATCAACATCTTGTTTATTTACATCACATTCTTTTCGTATTACAAACACATTTCTTTCAAGTCTAATGCAGTTTCTGAACATTACATAAATAGAAGTTTTTGTATCAATCTTCTTCTGTATTCTTAATATTCAGTTATAGCTATTTTTAAAGATCAAGCACTATCAATTCTGATCTTCATTGATTGTATCATTTAAACACAATTCTGACATTATATTAAGAATTCATTAATCACACGATACTGATTTCATTACTCATTCAACATACTCATCTAGACAGAACAAGTTTAAAGAAATCATTTATCTGATGATCAACGATAATTGAAAGATAGAACAACACTAAAGAGTTAAATAGAATCAACGACGAGACTGTTTGAATTGCTAGACTACTTATCACTCATTAAGTATGTAAAGTTTACTCGATTACGAGAATCACGATAAAGAATCTTCGTGAATTGCTCAAGAATCAAATCAATCGATAGATTCAACAATAAAGAATCTTCGTTGTTTGCTAGAGGATCAATCAAATCAACAAACAAATCTCATCTTCTTTGTTGAAGATTAAACATCATTCTATACGTCTTTCTTCTTCAATCATCAAGCATCATCATTTGTTTGATTCTCTTTCAAACAAATCTCGTCATGTTTAGTCATTCATCTACTGAAGAGCATTTCAAAGAATTTCAAAATCATTTCTTTCAAATCTTTGATGCTGATTCATCGAAATCACGAACGAAATCATCAAGTGCTGCATCATTCATTCATGAAGATGATGAATCATTCACTGAAACAATAATATTCTTCGTGTTTTATGAAATCTGAAAGACTCAAAGTCTAGCTCTTGATGAAGAAACAGATCGACTCTACGAGTTAAATAAACAACAAGAAGACGAAATCAAAAAGTTAAAGACTAGACTTCAAGTTAAAGAAAACACTTCTTCTGATTTCATCTACTCTGAGCATTCTAGATCTCAAAAAATACCTGATTCTTCGCTATTTACTGATGAAAAGAACTCTACTTGAAAGAACTGATACGAAAAAATTCAGAATAAACTAGAGATCAACATTGATCTCTTTTCTAATGAATGAGTCAAATTGAGCTATATATATTCTAGATTATTCAATGACGCAGTTGAGATTACTCAAGCTAGACGCGAACGTGACAGTGTCAATCTTTATAAGATCATCGACGATCTTTTGAAAGAGTTAACTCAGTTGTTCGATGATTCAAATAAGAAAGTCAACTTTTGTAGAAAATACTACAACTTGATTCAAGAATTCAATAAATTCAATGAATTCTATACTCAGTTTCAACGTCTATCTTTCTACCTAGACTATCACGAGAAGCAACTGATCGCTGATCTGAAAGATAAAATACATTCTCGTCTTTGATTCGTTTGAGTAGATCAACTAGTTCAATCTGATTCTCTAAAAGAAATTTATTTCTATCTGATTCATTTGAATAATGATCAGCGAGTCATTCGAGAGATCAAGAACAAGATCAAACGCGTCAATCATCTTTTTAAGACTATCTTTTATAGAGTGACTGTTGTCATTCAATCAGTTGATCACTTAAAGTCTGATCAGCTAAAGTCGCGCGACGCGATTTTAACTAGCGTCAAAGAAGCAAACATTCTAGTTGAAAGCTGTTTCATATGTCATAAATCAGATCATAGCTCTAAAGAGTGTCTCGATTGATCTACTAGAATCAATGTCGTGAACAATGAATATGATCGCTTCGATTTCGATTCGAATTTCGATTCAAAAAACTAGTCATCTCTTCAAAAGTCATTGAAGAGATAGAGATTATATCTTTGTGCAAACTAAACGAAATTCTATCGAAAGAAAATTACTTTGAAAAGTCGTTTCTAATTGATGCTCATCTCATCTCTCAGAATCAATCTTTCAATCTTCATTTTCTAATAAACAGTGATTTAATTGTCTACACAATCATACATTTTAATCTAGTCGATAAAGTATGCGAGAAACTGAAAATTCAATCTATATCACTGACAAAAGAGAAGCTAATAAGAGATTATGACGAAAAGATATTTAAGAAGATCATCACTCATAAAATTCTATTCAATCTCATCATTGAAAGTCATAAGAAATTGACTGTATCAATGCTGATAGCTGATATTGATTATCATGAAGTCATATTGAGTAAGTTCTGAATGAACAAAAACGAAATATTATTGAATATGCAAAATGACATCATTGTTTTTTCAGATCAATTGAATACTTCTATTTCGATTTTTTCGATTTCTTTCAATTCAAAGCACTCAAGTTAATTGCAATCAACTTCGTCTTCTTCAATCACTCAGACTAAGATCTCTATGATGCTCAAACGACTCGTTCGAAAAGAGTCATTCTCGATTCAAAGCATAAACGCAGCTTCGTTCAAAACACTGTTGAATTGTTCAAAGAAGAACAAGATTGAAGTCTTTGCTTTATTCATGATGAACATCAATAGAAAAATCGCGTACAATACTCAGTGCGATTTGAACACTCTAAACATCTCTTCAATCAATAAAACTGCTCAGAATTTGAAAGATATTAAAGCAAAGCTGTCATCAAAATATCATGAGTTTCTAGATGTTTTTGATCGAGTTCAATCAAATAAACTACTCTCTCATTGCTTCTATGATCATAAAATCGAGCTCATCAATGATTCAACGCTCTTTCGCTGTCGAGTTTATTAAATGTTCTCTGTCAAACTTCTGAAAGTAAAGAAGTACTTAAACGAGAATCTGTCAAAGAAATTCATCACTTCTAGTCAGACTCTCTATTTCTTCTTCGTTCTATTCACTCTCAAAGCAAATAAAGATTTTCGATTCTGCGTGAACTATCAAAAGCTAAATGTCATTTTCAAAAGAAATAGATATTCTCTATCGTTGATAGATGAGATCATTGATAAAATAATGAGTTGCAAGCATCTGACTAGATTGAACATCATATCAGCGTTCAACAAACTTTGAATGCATCTCAATAACGAGAATTACATCACATTTATCACTGATTTAAAAGCATATAAATACAAGATGCTATCATTTGAACTGACTAATGAATTGATCTTCTTTCAGCAATATATGAATAATGTTTTATGAGACTTTCTGAACGACTTTTGTCAAGTTTATCTAGATGACATTCTCATCTATAGCAAAATGAGAAAGAAACATAAAGATCACGTCAAACTAGTATTGAGTCAACTACGCGAAGCTGAACTGCAAATGAATATTCGAAAGTGCAAATTCAATGTAGAAGAGACTATCTTTCTAGAAGTCATTGTATCAGAACTAGATCTTCATATGAACTTTAGTAAAGTGACAGTCATAGTCAGCTGAATCACTTCGATCAATCTAAAAGAAATTCAAAGCTTCGTGAGATTTGTTAACTTCTATCGTCGTTTCATTAAGAACTTCTCGAAGCTAGTAAAATCATTCACTCAGCTGACTAGAAAGAATACATCTTTTGTTTGAAACGAGATCTGTGTTCAAGTCTTTGACAATCTAAAGAAACAAGTCAGCTTGATCTCAGTACTTCATCACTTCAATCTCAAATGACAAGCTATTCTGAAGACAAATGCTTCAAACTATGTAAAAGATGAAATACTATCTCAGTATGATGATGAGAAAGTTCTTCATTCGATGATCTTCTACAGCAAAAGCATGATTTTCGCTGAAATCAATTATCACATTTATGACAAGAAATTGCTAGTCATTATTCGATGCTTTGAACATTGATGACTCGAGCTGAAATGCACTGAACTATTCATTCAGATGTTCATTGATCATCAGACTTTGAAGATCTTCATGAAAAACAAACAGTTGAGTCGATGACAAGTCAACTATCTGAACATTTTATTGAAGTTCAACTTTCAGATCATCTTTAGATCAGGCAAAATGAATACTAAAGTCAATGCTTTAATCAGAATGTCTCTAGCGAACATCTTTGAATCAGCTCAGCATCTTGAAGATCATTTTCAGACTATTCTGATCTTTAATAGAATTGATGTTCTATTTATTAAATCGAAAGCAAATCTCTATCAATGAGTATGAATGATCAATCAAACAGATGAACTCTGCAGCGAATATAGACAAGCTATGAACGAAAAGAAGCTCAAATTTCATATCACTAAACTGAAGAACTACAAAATCATTGACGACGTTTTATTTAGAAAAGATTTACTGTGAATCTCTAAGAACATGCACACGAAATTACTACAAGAAGTGCATGATCAATCTTCAATCTTTCACTTCAATAATAAATGAATCATTGATTTAGTTCAGCGTTTCTACTATTGATCAGATCATCGAGCTACTATTCAATGATACATTCAAAACTGTCATGCTTGTCAGCGAAGCAAAGTCTCTAGAAATAACATCAATGAACTTCATCATTCTCTTTCGATTTCACAGAAACGCTGAAAAGATATAGCTATGAACTTCATCACTGAACTACTTTTGTCAGAAAGCTATAACGTCATTTGCACAATCATATGTCATCTCATCAAAGAACATCACTATGTTTTCTGTCATTGAGAAGATGATGACATCTCAGTCAAAGAAACGGTTTGAATCATGCTATGAAACGTTTATCGACTGCATAATTTACTCAATTCTATTGTTTCAAACAGAGACTCTCAATTCATATTGACTATGTGAAAAAGTCTTTGCAAGTGACTGAGAATCACAGCTAGTTTATTCACAGTCTATCATTCTGAGATCAACGATCAATCAAAACGAGTCAATCAAGACGTTGAACGCGAACTTAGAATCTACTGCAATTACATGCAGAACAACTGAGTCAAATGAATATCTATGATGAAATTCAGCAACAATTTCAATATCTTCTCGATCACTTCAATGATTCTCTTCTACTTCAATAAAGAATTTTACTCTCGAATAAGTTTTGATTCAGATATGACTGACTATGAAATAACTCATGAATGACTTGAAGTTAGAAAAGCAGATGATATTGTCATTTGAATGAAAGAATTATTGAACTTTGATCGTTAACAATTGAAAAAGACGAAGCTGATCATGAAAGTTCAGATCAAAAAACATAGATGAAACATAATCTATGAAGTAGATGACTGAGTTTGACTATCTTTCAGAAACGTCAAGACAACGAGACTCTGCAAAAATTTGAAAGACAAACAGCTAGATCTTTATCAAATCACTGTCAAAGTGAATATCTTCTATCATCTTTATTTATCAGTCAGCATGAAGCATCTGCATTCAATGTTCAGCTCGAAGCTACTGCAATTATATTCAGAAGATTTCTTATCAGAACAGCATTCAGAATCACTCAGATCAATCATTATCAAAGACAATGAACATTGAAAGATAAATAATATATTGAACTTCAGATGTTATTGAGATTGAATACAGTACAAAGTCAAATGAATAAATCTAGATAAAGACAACAAATAATACTATGTCGATAAAGAGAAATTCGATAACTCAGAGAAAGTTTTGAACAAATTTCATAAGCTATATTCAAACAAATCGCGCTAAATATCAAAATAACTATCAACAAAAGCGAGCAAATGAACTACATTCATGCAAACATGAATGTTCGAAGAAAGAAATAATGTTATGAGCGTATCAAGACTGAACAAGACTGAAGTTCTAATCAATTCGCAGTGAACGCTAGCGAGTTTTCTGCGTAATAATTAGAACTAATCAGCGAGCTAGTCAGGTTTGACTCAGATATGACTTAGATATGACTCAACATTCTTTTTCTTTCTCAACACTTTTTTTCTTTCATCAACATCTTGTTCATCTACATCACATTCTTTTTATGTCACAAATACATCTCTTTCGAGTCTAGCGCAGTCTCTGAACATTACATAAATAGAAGCTTTTGTATCAATCTTTTTCTGTATTCTTAATATTCAGTTATAATTATCTTTAAAGATCAAGCACTATCAACTCTGATCTTCATTGATTGTATCATCTAGACATGATTCTGACAATATATAACAGTGAAGACTCAGAATGCTGTGTGCATCAGTGAATTACTTTCATATTTCAAGAGATCGTTTAAATCAACATATCAGATATATGTCATTATTGAAAAACAAGATAAAGCTGTCTTGCATAGTGACTCAAAATATTTGATTCAAGACTAGACTGATCACGTCAAGTCAAGTCATCGAGATCGAGTCGAGTTTTCAACTCATCAAGACTTGATTCAAGTCAGAATTTTGAAATTGAGTATTCGAGTCGAGTCAGAATTTTGATATCGAGTATTTGAGTCAAGTCATGATGTTGATATCGAGTATTGACTTGAATTTTCAACTCGACTCGTCAAGATATGATTTACTACTACTAATATCTATCTGATAATGCAATAAAGTAATGCAATTGATTCGATCACATCTTCATGACTCATGAAGATACTGATTACTACTGATAGAAATTTCCCCACGAGTATTGATCAGAACTCACGAGAATACTGACTACTATTAATACGTGTTTTCTCAGCTTAGTAATTACTACGTAGTCAAGCATAAGCTTTAATCAATTGCATTATTCTGTTGCATTATCAATAGTACATTATCAATAGTGCTCGGGAAATTTCTATCAGTAGTAGTCAATATTCTCATGAGTCATGAGCTCTGAAAAGGTCGATCACTATCTATGAATCATGCTCGAAAAACCTCTATTAGTAGTAGTCAGTATTCTCATGAATTCTGAAGATGCTGATTCTGCTTGAGAAACTTCTACTAGTAGTAATCAGTATTTCTTCTCATTGAATTCTGAATTTTCAATTGCTTGATGAGTCGAGTCGAGAATTCGAATTCTGACTCGACTCGAGATCGATATCGAGTCGAGTCACAAGATTGATATCGAGTATTCAAGTCGAGTCACAACATTGATATCGAGTACTCGAGCGAGTCAGAAAGTAGGTATGAAAACTCAACTTGATGATTAGTTTATTCAAGACATCATCAAGAAATTTGACATCAAGAAGAAATTTGATGTCAAGAAGAAACTCAATGTCAAGAAGAAACTTAACATCAAGAAGAAACTCAACATCAAGAAGAAACTTGACATCAAGAAAAAATCTTTTATCAAGAGAAAGTCTCATATCAGTATGAAACTTCATGTACTATGACACAATCTGATTTACTAACTGATATAAAATTCAGAACATTCAGTTGCAGTTTGAACTTCATGTCATCTGCTTTGAATGAATTTGAAAATATTGATGAATTTCAATTCAATGATGAAAAAGAGAATCTGTCATCATCATCTTAATATTTTAATGAGATAGATGAATATCATCTTGATGAAATATCAAAGATGCTCACACTTTACAACATTATAACTTCATCACGTCTTAAACTGACTTTCAAGATTATATATTTTACATTCATATTAATATGAAGATTGTTAATAAAGTTTTCAGAGTCATGATGATAATGCTAATGTCAGTTCAAGCAAGATGCAAGATCAGAATGTGACTCACTCAAAATTGAAATATAAATGCACATGATTTCAAATGTCAATCAGTGAATTCTCAAATCATCAATCTACTAAATCAAGAAAATAAAGAGAAAAAATGATTTACATGCATCACAACACAATGACATTATATTCTTTAACTACAAACTATGCATCTGTTGCAATCAATCTTCATACAGACATATGTATGATGCTTTGTGTCATTCATAATCATCATGTTGTTCATAATCACAAGATTACATCATTTTAATCATGATGTTACTTATACATGTATTCTGCTCTTTGTATTCTGCTGCTTGTCAATCATATTCACGCTGCAATCATATCAATGTATTTTGTTTTATGTTATTTATAATTATTATGTTGTCTGTAATCATCATGTTGTTTGTAATCATAAGATTGCATCATCTTAATCATGATATCATTCATATGTATATTCTGCTTTTTGTATTTTGCTTCTTGTATTCTGCTTCTTGTGTTTTGCTTCTTGTATTCTGCTTTTTATGTTTTGCTTCTTATATTTTGCTTCTTATGTTCTGCTTCTTGTATTTTGTTTCTTGTATTTTGCTTTTTATGTTTTGCTTCTTATGTTTTGCTTCTCATATTCTGCTTCTTGTATTCTGCTTCTTGTGTTCTGCTTCTTATATTTTACTTCTTGTATTCTGCTTCTTGTATTTTACTTCTTGTGTTCTGCTTCTTATATTCTACTTCTTGTATTCTGCTTCTTGTATTTTACTTCTTGTGTTCTACTTCTTGTATTCTGCTTCTTGTATCATGCTTCATACTCACGCTGTAATCATACTGATATGTGTATTCTGCTCTGAGTCACTCGTAGTCACTGTGTTGTCTGTACTCACAGTGTCGTGTCGCTCGTAGTCACGATGTTTCATCACTCATTTCATGCTTTCGCTCATATTCAATGTGTCACTCAATACTATCATAAAACAATGCATCTACACAGTGTAGATTGATCTAAAGATTGTACTACAATTTACATTACTAACTACGAACATTAGATTATCTAACATCTATGAGATGGGTTTTGAATTTTGAGGTGGGTTCACGGCTTCGCTCGCCTGACGTTCGACATTCGACATCTGAGATTTGAGTTATTTCAGTTTGCACGATATGGTCTGCCGTAGAGGTGACAGTTTTCATGGCTTGCATGTTCAACGCTCACAGGGAGCCTTAGCTGGCTGATCAAAACCTTGAAAGGGGTAAGGGATAGAGATTACTAACGTTAAAAGGCCCGATCCAAGCTTAATGCTCCCCTGCACAAATGGATGTGGGATTAAGTTTGGCCAATGGTGGGCGGATTGGGCGGCAACGGAAGTCTCTACAGAGGATACTCGATATACGGATGGCCTGGAATCTAGGGCGATTGGGAAGGCTAAGATGAAATTGATAGACGTCGTAAGTGAAGCGGTGTGATGCAGGATTGCAAGATTGACTACCTCAGAGTAATAAGGTAGCCTTTGCGATACTGGATGGCCTGACAGCCTCGCCTTACGTATTACAGTGTAACGTAACGGCGAGGTTTCTCCGCCCACGGGCATTGACTTTTGCTGGGCCCATACTGACACTGTATAAGTTAGCTAGCTGCCCGGCCGGATCTGCGCGAGGATCAGATTCCTTACAAGCAAGGTAAACAGCCCCGAGGATTACGATACCTCAAAGTCCGACTCGAGCGGTGAGAGATGTATACGTACTCAGTCTATTTACTGATGTTGCAAGGCCAATGTGGAGAACATATCCCTACAGCAAACGTATTGTACCACGGCATCGAGGTTTTTTCCCCGGGCGGGACTACGGGCGGGGATCATGATCCTGATAGGCAAGGGGTGGGGGAACCCTGGAATCACATCACATTGCGCTGGGAGAAATGAGGAACTGACGCTAACTATTGTACTTGCGGTAAAGCGAAGACAAACTGATGAGTAACGATTCCGAGGCATCTCCCTCCCCCTCATAGGTACTTACCTACTTTTCCCATGTTCTGGATTTAGAAAGTCGGGGGGGTGGTTTGAGTTTTGTTTTGAGTTTCGGGCTGAACCCGGGGTTGCTGTATTAGGAAATGTTTGACATGGTAGGTTTGCAACAAAAATGTCAAACATCGTCAACTACCGTATTTGTGTGGCACCCAACTGTAAGTAGGATTTTTGTGAGCTGCTTCGAGAGTTCACATCGTGGCTTCTGATGTGGACTGGATAGAGTGGCTGGCCAAATAGAGATGTGGCTGTCCTGCGACTTGTCCAGTTCTCCTCAGGGGAACGACGGGAATTGTCGCGTGCCTGCATCTTTGCTCTAAAGGGTTCGCTGGAGAGGTGCTGTATTATTTGGTGGTTGCCAACCTTCGGTTCTCTAGGCAGTTTGCTTTGTGTGTATGGTTTCACTTTACGATGGTCCTGCAAGAGCGTGACAACACGGGTTCCTGCTTCAAGGGGCTTGATGCTATGCTGTAGTCTGCGTACGTACACTGTGGAAGAAGTGCTCGGGTACGGAAGAAGCCCAGGAGGTAGTTTAGGATTCCGCCATTGAAAGAGGGTGCAGTGGATATTGCGTTACGCGTTTGGTTAGCTATCTTACTCCACATACGGTTCCTGAAGAATTGTCCAATAGCCGTATGGCTGTGGCGAAACAGCTTTGAGCAACGTCGAATGATAACGGAATCGACAGAAGAGGGTAAGAATTGGCGATTTCGCTCAAGCGACGGTTTCTCATCATCAGTCTTCCGAACAAACGCGTGGTGGGTTGCGGATGGACGGTCGGGTGGCTTGTGGCTTGTATCTTTTTCGATACTCGCACGATAACGCTTGCTTAAGGTTGACTCAGAGCACATGGCCCCAACCAAGGTACTAGATCGGACCCCCAAAAAGTATGTCAGGATGCATTTGGTAATGCATTGTTGCCAGATTCCCGATTTGGGGGTTCCTTCTGATGAAGGGAAAATACAGGAGCGCGTAGAAGATGCGCCAGATGAGATGCAGTTCAATGCGCGAACGCCGACGAGCCATGACATATTGCAGGCATGTTGGACCGAAAAGCTTTGATCAAAGTCCAATCTTGCAGCTTGGAATCAACCCAAGTGTCTATCTGAAGATCTTTTGTGGAGAAGCGCAGGCGCAGACGCAGTCGAAAAGCAGCTGCGAGATCTGAAGATTTCACCGAGGATCTGCGGCATGCGCTCTTGGTTCTTGGGACGTGGACCTGGTTATTTGACGTTGTCGTTTAAATTGCAGTTTGGTTCTGTGCATAGATGGAGACATTGATGTGAGGAAAGCTCGTGCATACCCTCGAAGTGGGTGATTGTACTCAGACAAGATGACCCGTATTTAGAAATGGTAATAGTAGTCCTTCAGTATCGCTTCAGGTATCATAGGCAGAGACTAAGCAATAGGTTCGAAAGCATAAAAACAGTAGGGAGGTAGAAAAAGCGCGTTGGCGTACATTGCTAACCTAATATTCAGGACAATGGAGAGCTTCTATGGTTACTTGCAAATGAGGGTCGGAATGAAGGTTTTGGGACACAGAGCCTAGCATTTGGACAAAGGAAACTTCACCGACAGCATGTTTCGTCTTGGCTAAGTGCGTAATGACCAAGGATTTGCATTGAGCAAGCGTAGAGTGGTAAAGTAACTTGTGTGAGCTCTCGTAATGCTCCCAAACGATTTGGCTGGCTGGAATTGCATTTCGCTCAGGCACGAATTATGCACGTCCACAGATGGGCCGCTTTCTGCTCTCAGCATTGCGAACCACGCATGATGTTGAGTTGAAAGGGTCTTGACACCTGGATTTTCCGAGGTGCGCGTACATGTCAAACGGTCAAGCAAGTCGTACCCGGACCATACCATCGTCCAACGATTGTCGGAGCGTCCAACAGGCAGATGTTGACTGACCGCTTTGTAAGGCGTTGACGGGCCTTCTTGACAGGGACTTTGCACCGACATGCGCCTTTAGGGGACCTATCGCTACTCATGTCAATAGAGAGCCAGACTGTCGGTGTTGTTGTCCACGCATGCACGTCGCAGTGACCGAGTTGCGCGCAGGTCCCCCCCGGACGTCACGTAGCCTCTTAGGTAGGCGATGATTATCTTAGCTGGCAAGCTGCAGGGCCGAACACCATGATGGTCCTGACCCATTTACCCCGGCACCCTTGCTCCTGGATTGCCCTTATGCGATCTAGCCTTCGCTTCCACTATAACGATCACTCTGGATGATGCTGGATGCAGGACACATCCCAGAAGGGCGACCCGATGGAGAAGCACGATGCAGGACGATGCAGGTGCACTCTGCGCCTTGCTGCACTTCTGGTGACCATACAAGGACCCCTGCGACCCGATACGGACTCGGAGACTAGAACGCACAATTGGACTTCTGGGATGGGTTATCGACTTATCGACTTATCGACTCACTACGAAGGAAGCACGATCAAATAATCACGACGAGGAAGGGAGACAAATAGGACTCATGCCCCTTTCTTGCCAACTTCAATTTCCCTTCTACAACGTTCACACCCTTCGAAAGCAAACCCTTTCCACGAGTACTTGCGCTTCAATCCCATCATCGTCTGTTCGCGGATCACCAAAAACAAAGGCTGCTAGCGCCGTTGGCATTCTTCCGCTGCGGCAATAAATAATAACAATCCCTTCGAAAGTACCCAGATCAGCAATTGGGGGAGCAAGCAAGGGGAATCCCCAGAATCCCCAGAATCCTATCACGCTCAGAGTGTCACCTACCTGTCAAGGCCATCCAATGATACACGGTACCTACCTTACCTCGTCGCCGTCAAAGATGCAATTACCCGGTCTATTCTGGGGATATTAAATATTAATGAATGATAGCGGCAATAATTCGATTCTTTATTATCGTTGTTGTTATTGGCTTACCTCGGTTTATTGATTATTAATTCTCAACCGAGGGGGTCGACCACGGTCCACGGCCCAAACTCCAACTTCACAGGAAAACCAAGATCCCGGTTCCCGCACTGCTAGCGTACCTTGCCTTCCCCTGCCGGCCTGCCGCACCACTGCAAGCCAAGTACCGAGGGACTTTCGCATCGACTTAATCGACGGTTGGACAGTAATCGAACGCTCTGTTTAACGACGTACAGGTGAGCCAATACCCATTCGCATTCTTATAGTCGCGACGTTGGTCCTTCTACACTATCGTCGTCAGTCACTTCTCGTCCGTCCTTTACAACTGCTCCTTTGTCGTCTTCTTGTATGAATTAATCATTTTGTCGGTGGTTTTCTTCCTCCCACCCAGCACCGACTGACCAGTGACAACCCGGTAGCCCCCGCTGATCAGCTCCGCAACGGAAGTAGTCCAACCCACGGGATTGGTCCCCTCGATCAAACGTCACACTTCCCCGGAAGCCACGCCCGAACGGCGAATCCCTTCCCTCGTGCTTGTATCCCTGCAAACTGTGGGATCCTTGCCAAGTGCCGGACCCCGACCCTGGCCATTGTCAAATCACCATCTTGGCTTTTTCAGATGAAGCTGGACTAAAACACCCAAAAGACGGCACAACCCCCAGAATCTGCAACCAGCTGCAAGATAACCCGTCCTAACGGCTCCCTTCCAGAGAGTGACCGCACTTGTCCACGATTGTCTTGGTACGCGGTGGAGAATCCAACATCTATGTCTTCCACCGCCGACCCCTTGCTTTACCACCAACCTACTCTCTATCTCCAAAGGTCTGGAGACTACCAGTGGCAATTGCCTGCCCCGGCCAGAGACAGACTCTGGCAGAGACGGGAGAGACCGTATATGTCTCCGCAACAACCAACGGCGAACTACCGCAGAGGCTTCCCTGACGGTTCGAGACGGAACTCAATGGCGGGTACACAGCCCAGGAGCAGCACCGCCATGGCTGCTCATTCCCCCAACGAGTACAGTCTCTCACCATCCTCATCTATCCACATGTCTCCTTCTCGAGACCTTCACGACATACGATCAATATCAGAGAGTATTGTTTCACGTACAGATCGGCCAGAAAGCTTGGCCAAGACTCTGGTATCAAAAGGTTACAAGTTACTGAGACGTCAGAACAGCAAATCTGATTTGACATCACTGCGAACCATGGATTGGATGGAAAAATCAAAAGTAGAAAACATGTATCGTTCAAAAAATTCAAAGCACAGCCGGTGGCAGTCAACAGACAGTGGTACGTTTGAATTCCACTCTGTGTGACGGATATTGGACAAAGCTGACATTGAACTCCGTAGTCGGCCTCAAGCACGAAATCTCAAAGCCATATAATTTCCATCACCTGACACACACTCATGCAAAGCAAGTTCAGGAATTGAAAAGAGCAAGCCACAATGAATTGGTGACAGGGTTTTTCGCAATACGTGCCTCGCAGGCACCCCAGCAAGAATTGAAGGGTATCAAAGCCGAAAGCCTAGGACGTGAAGAACCGCAACCAGAATTGTTACCACAGGATGTGATTGGCCCTGTCACGCCGCCTTCGAAAAGCCCGACTAGGTCACAGTATCACCGGAGCAATGGTTCATTTGGCACTCCAGGCGGTCTGAAGTACTCTCGGTCAATTGAAAATTTCTCGCAGCCGAGCCCAGGGGCTTACAAGGTCCCTACCTCGCCGACCGGACCATCTTTTCGGGTATCCTCAAGACAGTTTAAACATGATCTGTCCACAAGTAATCAAGAACAGGCTTTCGCTGAAGACGCTGCAGCAATGTCGAATCATGCCTTGTCACCCGCCGTCGGCATAGCCAGCCCGGACGATGATCCCTACGGTTTCTCCAACGTCCCGCATGCTGTCACAACGCCGGACGAGTCTGCATTAACCTTGCGCTCGTTCCCATTTGGATCGTCAGGGACAGAATTAGCCGACGTACCCGAAGAAGAGGAGCACAACGTCAAGAGAATAAGCTCTGGATCTGGAATTCGTCATTCAAGATCATTTCCAAGTACTCGGTTGCTATCCTATCGATGCTCCGAAACTCTGCCATCCCCTACGGCGGACGGATATCGCTCGCTGTCGCTTGATGCACCCACCTCTAGTGAAAGAAGCATTCCCTGTATAGACCAGCCGTTTGACGAGGTACCGATCCGGCCCCGGGTATCCCAACGGATATCCGTCGGTCCGAAAGGGATTGACGCCTCTTGGGAAGAGGACATCGACTACTGCTATGAGCATGCAGCTGAAGCTGACTGCGACTTCGACTGGGAACATGTGTCGAGCGAAGAGGACAAGCCGAACAGTACCGACAGAGGAGAGCATTCGGATCTTAATATCGACACAACTCTGGAGGATCTTATAGTCGAGTACGAAAACATTCGCTTCGCCAAGAGTGACAAAGAAGACACGCAAAAGTATCTCTCACCTACTAATACAGCGTCGCCGCATCTCCTTCCACCACTTCATACCCTCATACCTGATTTGGTGTATTCATCTGCAAACTCGACAAAATCTCCGAATAGCAGCATTCCTAGTGCTCTTACACCCGCTCAGCTGCTCCCATCCCCGCAATCAATCAGCTTACCCGCAAAGAGTGGACAGAACTTCGATTTCAGTCCCTCTCTCCTAATTCCCAAGGACTACGAGTCCCATATGCTCCAGGAGGAGATCTACCAGGATCTACTCGATGGAGAGCATATTCCCGAACACCATTATCCAGTGCACGATTTACGCTCGGATGCGTCATCGAGCAGAGATGACTCGCCGAGAAGCAGTGGCTCTCCAATTAGCAAGTGCAACTCCCAAGAGAGTATGATGTATTCGTCTATATTGGCCATGCGCCGTGCCCGTGACGCAGACTCGGTTGGTAGCCTGCCAGAATTAGTGCATAGTAAGGTCAGCCAAGAGAGATTCAACGATAGCCCGTCAAGCCATGTCATTCCTGCAAACACGATAGATGCCATTGTTGACCCGCAACAAGGAATGCGTCAACACAGGCGCAGCCAAAGTCTTGCGGCGGACATAGCTCGTCAGTCGATGCTTGAAAAGGCCGCCAGCTACAGCAGCTTAACTAAGAAAGAAGAGGACGCTTTTCCATCGGCACACTGGCCCTCAACAAAGCGACGCGATCGATCACACTCAGACGCTGCGGCGCGAATCCTCAGTGTCTCCTCTCAGCCTACCGAGACAGCTTTGGCGAGGAAGCGTTCCATTAGTTCAGGTAGTGCTCTGTCGGGCTCTTCACAAAGGAGTAGCAGAGCGTCGTACTCTTTGTTCCCTCCCGTTCCAGGTAAATCAATCCTCTGAGCCGGCTTCACTCCCGACAGTTTAGGACTCCCTTATACCCTTCATCCCAACCACCTCCAGCACATATCGCCCCGAAACCACTCCTCATTGGAGTTCCGAAATCATCTACCGCCCAGCGCCATGCAACTACCTCCTAGGGCGCTTCTTTTTCCAAAAACATCTGACACGAAAAAGTTTCATTTGTTCTCTTGGAAGGGTTCACGATTAATGATGTTAATACGATTCACAGCCTTTCTGGTAAAGGCCCATGATATATTTAGAGAGATATAGGAGGAGCTCACTCCGTGTACCACATTTGTGTATAATGACCAGCACTTGAGTCGTCGGATCCGATTTGTACTCGTGTCCAGATATTTAGCATCACTTTGAATGTTGCTTGAAGTTGGATTGGCGGTAGACTTAGAGCCAGCTCTTTCAATGTACCTACCAAATGCAAAATATTCCAATATCATTTGATAATGTTGATGAGCTGAAGTGACTCGACTTTGGGTTATCTATATCGACATTAACGTGAAGCCGATGTTACACTTCAGCCCTCGACGACTTACCTATGAGGCTATGACGCACCTGCGCTCGGTTGCTAAGGCGGAACTTGCCGTTTTGTTGATAACCACTGTGATTAACTCAATATTCAGTGAAAAGTCCGTTCACTTATATATAACCCAGTATTGTTCAACTTAAATCGGTTCCCTAGCCATCTTACACATCCGCACTCTTCCTCTTGGATCTATCCCACCACGGCTGCTTATGCCTCCACGTCGAAATGGGCTTGCTGGAGCAGCAATGGGTTACGGTCCAGCAGAAGACATTTACTAAATGGTGGAAAGCCCACTCTTTCAATACTAGGCTCCTACACTGACTACTTTCAGGCTGAATTCCAAAGTCAGCTGCCGCGATGTAGCTGTCAACGATCTGGTCACGGACCTGTCCGATGGGGTACACAAACCCCTGTTCGCCCCCAAGAGGAGCTGAAAAGTTCCTACACTACTTGTACTGACTGCAACACTCTAGGTGATACTAATCCACCTCCTTGAAATTCTCGGCAACGAGTCTCTCGGCCGCTATGCTTCCAAGCCCAAACTGCGCGTCCAGCGCTTCGAAAACGTAAACAAAGCACTCGATTTCATAAAAGGGCGGGGCATCCAAATGACAAACATTGGCGCTGAAGATGTGGTTGATGGAAATAGAAAAATCATACTGGGGTTGATATGGACGTTGATTCTGCGGTTTACCATTAGTGATATCAACGAAGAGGGGATGACAGCCAAGGAGGGGCTGTTGCTTTGGTGTCAGAGAAAGACTGCTTGCTATGATGAGGTCGAGGTTAGAGACTTCTCCGCTAGTTGGAACGATGGGCTGGCATTGTACGTTATGCTGAAGGCAGTGAAGGGATCCTGACACTAATTCAGGTGACAGTTGTGCTCTTCTCGACATCCACCGACCAGATCTTATAGACTATGAAAAGCTGGACAAAAGTGACCATCGCGGGAACATGCAGCTGGCTTTCGATATAGCTAGCAAAGAGATTGGGATACCCGATCTGCTGGATGTGGAGGACGTGTGCGATGTTGCAAAACCCGACGAGCGTTCCCTTATGACATACATAGCATACTGGTTCCACGCCTTTTCGCAGATGGAGCGGGTGGAGAATGCCGGAAGAAGAGTGGAGAAATTCGTTCAGAGTATGCAAGGCGCGTGGGGCATGCAAAACTCCTTTGAGAAGCGGATGAGAGATCTCCTCGAGGAAATTCGCGCTCAACTACAAAAGTGGCAAGCTGCAACATTCACCGGGACTTATGTCGACGCGAAAGAGCAGTCCACCCGGTTTGCGGAGTATAAGAGAAAGCAGAAGCGCAAGTGGGTTGCGGAGAAGTCGGAACTCGCAGCTCTGCTGGGTAATATCAAGACGAAGATGAGCACGTATAGGCTAAGACCGTACGAGCCACCTGTGGACGTACGACTGGAGGTCCTAGATCAAGAATGGGCCGTCCTTCTCAAATCCGAAAGAGATAGAAGCCAAATCATCAACGAAACGATTCGAGAGTCCGTATCCCTTCCTGGCCAGCCTCTGACCATACTAATCCTCCCCGCAGCATCAAGAATTCCCTCCGCCGCTCCTTTGCCGATAAAGCCAACGACTTTGCCCTCACCCTCAACACCCTCACCCTCGCCATCTCCGGCCTTGACGGCGACATTGACGACCAATGCGCCCATGTCCAACGCCTGCACTCCAATCTCCCTCCTCTCGACGCCTTCCTTGATTCCCTCGCCCACCTCGACACCCAATGCCAAGAAGCCAACATTGAAGAGAACGACTTCACAACCTACACCTACGACGAACTCTCCTACGAGCTTGGTCTCGTGAAATCCTCCGTTGCAAAGAAACTCTCCTTCCTCGAAAATCAAATGGTCGCACGCAACATGACGAACCTCACACCCATCCAGCTCGAGGAGTTTGAAAGTGTCTTCAGGCATTTTGACCGCGATCTGAGTAACTCATTGCAGGAGCTAGAATTCTCGGCTGCGCTGGCTAGCTTGGGTCTGGTATATGATGAGGAGGAAATGCATGAGATTTTCCAGAGGGTCGGGGGCACAAAGGCATACGTGACCTTTGAAGAATTCATCCGCTTCATGGTTTCCGTGACCGAAGACCAGAATACCGCGGAGCAGGTCTTTCAATCATTCATAGAAGTCGCTGACGGAAAGGTACCTCTCTCCAATTCCCATTCCCCCCCCTCCCAGAATCTTAACTAACCCTCCGCCCAACAGCCGTACGTAACCGAACTCGATCTCCGCCACTCCCTCATCCCTGACGACCTCGTCGAAGACCTCCTCTCCAGCATGCCCGCGCACAAAGGCCCCGATCTCGCCGAGGACAGACACCTGCCCAAGTACGACTATGTGAGTTTTATGGACAAGATGACGCAGGAGGGTGGTGGTGGTGGTGGCAAGGAGAGTGAGAGGGTTAATGGGCGGTAAGGTTCTTGGAGTGGGAGTTGTGGGATAGAGAGTTTGCGGGTTGAGCCGGGGCGTGTGTACGGAGTTTCTTGAAATGACATAACATCAACGGCGCTTGGTGAGCGGGAGGGGAGGGCGGTGCTTGCGGCTGTTCTTTTCGGTTGGGTTTCTTCTGGTAAGTCAGCGGTCTGGCATGGAGACGAGATACAGGGAGAGAGTGTTAGATGCATGCATGCGTGCGTGCGAGGGTTTGTACACACGATACCTTGGTGTTGAACAGACCGTGCGGGGGGGGATTATCTGTAATACTGTACAGAACAGAACATAGGTATCCCTAGCGTTCGGACACCTCGATAGAAGCTCATGGGGTAGGTAGGTAACCTTCATGGATATATGTACATGACTTAGCTTAGGGGCACAGGAACAAAGACCTGCCCCTCGCGCCTCTTCTTCTTCTTCTTCTTCACCACAACCGTATCACGCGCATCTTGAACGACCTCGGTGATTTCTTTGTACAGGTGTATAATATACAACGACCGGACTTGGACACGACAGGGTTGCTTCTCCCTTCAACCCTCTTCCTCGCCGAAGGGGTAATTGAACTTCAAGAGCCCGTTTAAGCCCCCGACCCATCCTTCGTCGCCGGCTCCTTTCCCACCGCCGACCTCTCCTCTCATTACGCAGGGGACGCCCCCGGTCCAAACCCCCATCTCCCCATCCCCACCCCCCACCCTCCCAACCTCCTCCCCCCAAACCCTCACCTCGCCCCCCCTCCCCACCCCTCCCTCCCTCCTCACCCCATCAACACTGACCTCGACCCTGCCCGCGCGATTCCTCTCATCCAAGCGCATCACCACCTGCGCGTGCGCCGGCAGCACCAGCGGGCGGAAACTGAGGCTGCGCGGGCAGATGGGGGTGAGCAGGAGGGAGGAGACGAGGGGGTGCACGATGGAGCCGCCGGCGGAGAGGGAGTAGGCGGTTGAGCCGGTGGGGGTGCTGATGATGAGGCCGTCGGCGAGGGCGGTGGTGAGGTGGTGGGGAGGTATCGTGATGTGGATGTGGGTGAGGTGGGGGGTGGTGCCGCGGTGGAGGATTATTTCGTTAAGGGCGTGGTGGATGGGGAGTTGCGGTTGCGGTTGCGGGTCGTTGGGGTTGTTTGTGGGAGGGGAGGAGGGGGAGACGGCGACTTTCAGTCTGCTGCGTAGGAGCACACGGGCGCGGCGGGTGGGCCCGAGGGTTTTACCTAGCAGGGACGGGGGCCAGTTTGACGCGGAGGCGGAGGCGGAGCTAGGTATTGCGCTGCTGGTGGTCCCGAGTGGGGCGCCGGACATGTAGAGCTCGCGAAAGGCGCGTTTGTGCTCCAAGAACTTCCATTCGCCGAGGAAGCCGAGGGTGCCCATGCTGAAGCTGAGGATGGGAGGCACGAGGGTGGTGGTGGCGAAGAGGGAGGAGGCGTGCAGGATTGTGCCGTCGCCGCCGAAGGTGGTTGTGAGGTCGACTTTCTGGGGGAGGGGTGTTGTGGAAGAGGGGGTGTAGATGGGAAAGGGAAGGTGGGGGTGGAGGGTGGAGGCGGGGGTGGGCTCGAGGATCAGGGAGATGGCGGGGTAGGCGGTATGAACATGTCTGGTTGTTCGGGGTTAGACATGGGGCTCTGGTAAAGGCGTTGGATTGGACGGGATTACTTTGCGAATTCGAGAAGGGCCTCGGTAGCGGCAGGGGCGTCGTTCTTTTTGACTAGGAGAATGTTTCGTGGCGGCGATGCCCATTGCAGAGAAAGTAAGTCATGGCTCCGGGTCTCTGCGAGTGTTAGCGATGGATACAACGCAAAGGTTTTCTCAAGCACGAGACCCACCGTGATAGCTCGGGAGGTTACGGTCTGGGAGCTCTTTGATATCGCGGAGTTCACGGCATCGGGGTGTGACTGAGAATGCTCGCTGGAATATCAAGCCGTAGAGCTTCCTCTTGGGTACCTTCATGGTTGAGATGAAAAGGGAAAGATGGGAAAGATTTGAACGACGATTGGATGGTCGACGCATGGGTTGGTGCTCAGCCCTATGTGCTGTTTCCGCCTAAAGCCGATTGATAGGTGAGGTGTTTGATAGATGGCTTGTGACATACGTACGGATACACCTTCATGCCTACAATCTTCTAAAGCTATAAGATCTCCCTCTTTCATCCCTCTCTCAACGCGTATGATTCATCCTACCCCCTATGTTGTGGTTCGTCCCTCCGACGGCCCCAGACATGTTTCTTTGACCTGCAGGCTGCAGGTGATATCAACCCGTTTTGCTGAATAAGCGAACAGGCGTCACCTTACCCCCATTATCCACTGCTTCGATCTCTGTTGGATACATGTACTCATTCTCTCATATCCATTAAGCAACAGCTGACTGCGGGCGTCATGTTGTCTCGTAAACCCCAGGTGCAGGCCAAGCAGGCCGAGCAGGTGGTGCCGGAGCCTCTTCCTGATCTAGGAGCCGGTACCCGAGGTATCGCCGCCGAACCCCATCCTGCTGGTAAAGTCAAACATGGAGCCTTTGTGCAAATCATTCGACTGTTGATGGCATCAACATGGACCTTCTGCTGCATTTGTGTCACCGGTGTAACTCAATACCTCGGAACGCCCCTGTACTTTGTCAACATGAATTACTATTATACCTACATGGCCATGACGAAACAGTCCTTTGGTCTACTCATCATTACTCTCACTCAATGGTTCAGTCCCACGGTAATCAGGATCAGCGGAGATAGGAGTGTTCGAGGGCAACTGTTGCGTACCAAAGATGGGCGCCTGCAGACCGCTTTCCCGGAGAGGTTGGTCCTGATTGCGAACCATCAGCTGTACTCGGACTGGCTCTATCTTTGGTGGGTAGCATATTCCAATAAAATGCATGGACACGTATACATCATCTTGAAGGAATCCTTGAAGTACATTCCGGTAATAGGCCCAGGGATGATGTTTTATGGGTTCATATTCATGGCACGCAATTGGGTAAAGGACAAACCACGGCTGCAGCATCGGTTGCAAAAGCTCAAAAAAATGCACAAGGGCTTCTTGACCGGCTCCCAGGCGTTGGACCCAATGTGGCTGATGATATTTCCAGAAGGGACTAATTTGTCCGGGAACACCAGAAAGGGAAGCCGAAAATGGGCAGAAAAGCAGGGTTTGGAAGATTTCCAACATGTGTTGCTCCCGCGGAGTACAGGACTCCAGTACTGCCTGCAAGAACTAGCAGGCACGGTTGACTGGATCTATGACTGTACCGTTGCTTACGAGGGTATACCGTAAGTCCTCAGAACGTTATTTACATCCTCCATCCAAATTGATCAAACCCCAGCCGCGGCTCCTACGGCCAAGACATCTTCACCCTTCGCTCCACCTACTTCCAAGGCCGCCCCCCCAAATCCGTCAATATGTTCTGGCGCCGCTTCCCCGTGTCCTCTATCCCCCTCACTCCCCCGTCATCCTTTGACCGCTGGCTGCGTGACCGCTGGCAAGAGAAAGAAAATCTCATCGAGCACTATGTCCAAAACGGTCGCTTCCCCGCCGATGAGGGCCACGATTCCGAGGGCGAGCCAGCAGTGAATGGGAATGAGCCGGCGATGAACGGGGGCGGCGGGGAGCAGGTGAAGCAGGGGTGTGGGTTTATTGAGACGGAAGTGAAGCTTGCGCATTGGTATGAGATTTCGCATATTTTTGCGGTGTTGGCGAGTTTTGCATTTATTGCGTTTGTGCTGGCGATGGGCTGGAATCGGGCTTTCTATGGGTCGTTTTTTCGGAATGGTTGAGCTTTGGTGACGAAGCATTCTCGGAGTTTGGGGATGGGCCCTGGGGAATTTTCGGGAGCATGGACGCTATTCTCTTTCGGACATCTTTGAGTACTAGGAGTCCTCATGGTGAAGATAGTAGGGACGCGAAAACTCTCGGACTCTTATCTGATAAATCTACCGTGTTTTTGGGCTGATTTTCCTCGTGGGGTGGGAATTTCTCTCCATTCTTCTCTCTCAACTTTCAACTCCTCCTCCCATTATTCCATCCCCGAATCTTCCAATTTAAGTTTTTATTCTCTTGTCTCTTCCTATGCATTCTAGAGAACCAGGATCCATTGGGTTTTGAGAGCGGGCATATTTGAAAAGAAAGAAAAAAAAGCAATAGAAAGGTATTCGAATGTCAAACATCCTTCGATCATGTCTCCCATAATATTGTTACTATAAGTAATTCCACACGTCCCAGTGTCCAATCCTACTTAATTGCACGGCTTCGGAACCAAGATCAACAAACGGTTACACTATTCCAAAAAAAAAAGTCAAGGAGTCTATATGTTCACTTGGCGATCTCTATGATTTCTCCTTTACGAATTTCTGTAACCCTCTTGGATGCGTAGGAGTGATAACACCCCATAGTGTACTACTTGCGCACTTTGTAGTTTTCTCAGCTTCAGTTGAATATCGCTGCATCTGGCCTACTGGGTTCGAGGTCAGACTGCAACGATTATTGAGAATTTACTTTAGAAGGAGGGTCTATTGTACAAAGTGTGGGTTTGGGGTCGTGGTATTATTGTTGGAAATCTAGATTGGTTGTATTTGAGTCTGGTTGTTGATATGTAGCTGCAGGACTTACGTGATAGGTAGGAACCGTGTTTGTTTGGGCTGTGGCAATTTAGATCCTTGAGCTGAAGGACGTGCATATAGGTACAGGATTTTGGTCTGAGATACATGGTGTGATGTTTTACCAGCGAACCTCAGTTCTCTTTACATACTTGGTGCGATTAATTCTATTCCTCTGAAACTTCCTCGGAGACCTGACCAATTTCTCCATTTTTTACGAATTCCCCATCCAGGATCCCCGCATGATGGAATGAAAACCAGGGGATTGCCGTAGTCCAGCTCAGGCCAGCTTCTGCTCAGCTGTATTTGAAACTCAAGGTGTTGAACGAAAACTGACCCTTGATTTCCCGAGGTTCAATGTGTCGAACCTGTAAGGGCGAGAAGTGGCGGATACATGGTCCTAGGGCTTCTCGAGTAGCCTCAGCTTCTTCTGGGGTGGCTGGGATATCGTTTTGGGGTCTTGGTCTCGTGGTTACCTTACCTTACTGTTGTCACCGTTCGTGGCGCTATTAGCATATGATTCGGCGTTGTCGTGATAGCTCTCAGCGTCGTCGTCTGCGCTTCTCGATGTTGAGATTGCTACTCTCGAAGCTTTCTAGCGTTTTCATGGCTCTCGGTCCCATACATTTTCATTTTCCTCATTGCGAGATTGTTCTCCATGGTTTCGTCTACTGTTTCTCTCTGCCCCGCAACCAACAACTAAATCCTGATTCACCAAATCATCAGCATGTCCACACGTTTGCTGTCATCCAACAAATGTCGACTTGTTGATACACTGTTCCGAAATTCCGGGGCCTAAAAAACTCGCGGCTCTCACTTCTCCGAGTGCCTTCTTCGTTCATCTCCCAGCTGGAATCACCATATCCTCGCGCGACAGTCCCTTCGGTGAGACATATTGTGCTTGCGTTGGTGGGCGACAAGTGTTCGCCAGACATGCTAACATGATGCATAGTTCAATCAATCGTCACGCACCTTCTATCAAATCCGCTTCATGGTAAACATCACTTCCCAGTAGGCGCGCTCATGATCAATACCGCTAACCCCTCTCGAAAAGTCCGATACAAGTCCTCGAGGTCTGGCAGCAACGTCCGTTCCTGACGGCTGGTCATCTACCCACCATCGCCTCAAACACGCAGCCGAGTGTTTCCCGAACGAGGATTACGGGCTCCCGTCTGCCAAAGCAATTCTTGTTGATCGGGAGCAATCGAATTTCTTAATGGAGTGCGGAGAGAACTATTTCCTCTGGAATGATGTTTCGAACGATATAGCTCGTATCGATGAGCCCAAAGGCCTTCCAGACATTCTGCAGGTACTCAGTACCCCTGAAAAGCTCAAGTGTTCGACACTGAAGATGTCAAAAGCTGCCGAGCTTTCTTAAAGAATGGGAGGAGAACGGGTTAAATGCGATGCTGTGGGCTTCCTTGTACCAATCATGAGATTGCTGAGCCTTATATCTAAGTCCAGTTGCTGAGTGCCAGGAGTGTCTTCATTGCAAGCAAGAGCATGTTCTCAACAGGGCTCATACTCTGCCCAACTTTAACGGAAAGAATTCACAATTACCCCTCGAGAGTTGTATCGTGTTGACGAGATTTCTGAATGGGCCGTGCGATCTATCTACATGATCGAAGATAAAAAACATGCCATGACTGATGCATTTTTTCAGTTCGTTCATCTTTTCAATCTTTCAGTCTGAAGTCTCGATCCTTGTTGACGCAGGTCTGAGATGATCTGACAATGCTATTTCTTCTGAGCCAAATTACCGCGAGTCTGCTGCTATAAATAAGTTATAGGATTCATTTAAAGATCATTCAAAATTATAAAGTCAACTCAAAATTTATTGTTTCAAAGAAGAAGCAAACAAATTTGAAAGATCATCTCTTAACATTCGTGTTCTTTTTCTTTGATTCACAATAATCAAGGTCTACTTATTCATCATTTCAAGAGCGTGCTCTAACTCGTTTACGAAACTCGATTCAAAATCTCTTCTTGAGCATTTGCCTCTTGTAAGATATGATCTAGATGTTCGAAGAGTTTAGACAGCAGGTGGTCGAGCCATGCAAAAGTGTTGACGACTACTGTTATCAATAACGTGAGCAGCTATAGCCGGGTACGAGGCAGCCGTGGCAATTCAGGCTTCCTTGTGCTACGCCCCCCTGCTCTCTCGGTGCTCCCTCGGTGCTCCCCCTGCTCCCCACCTGCTCCCCCCCTGCTTCCCCCCTGCTCCCCCGGTACTCCCTTTTGCTCCCTCGTGGCTCCCTCTAAAGCGGCCCTGCTCCCTTTCCCGAACGAAAATGGCAATCGCCAACTCTAAGTTCGGGGTGTATATTATATGTATATATCTATAGTGCCATTCGAAGCGTCTGCCTGACATCAACTTACCGTTCAAGCCATGTTCCTTTCGAAATACTGCTGTTTACGGAGTGATGACTGATTACTCCTCCCAGAGTTAGCAAAAGATACTAGGTCAACGTATGCAAGATGTCCCGCGATCTATCGATTGCAAGGTATTGTCCCTCATCGAATACTTAGTGACCAACTTCACGGGAAGATGCTCTGCATGTATGTAGCTCCATAATTATACATTCACAGTTCGAAGGACTAATATCTGTGAAGGTCGTCTCTATTTCCCAGGATTCCTTCAGGGAGACCAAGTGGGATGTACCTTGAAGATTGTCAATACCCATATCGCTCGCCAGCTGCCTGTATGAATTAGTGGTGGACTTCTTGCTTCATCGAACACCTCTGCATCAGTCTGAACGTTGGAGATCCACAGTTAGCTTGTTCCGGCGCCTAAAGCGGGAGATGTGGCGCGCTGACTGGGGCTCCATTCTTCGATGATCTCACGAGTTCCAACAACAATATTTCTGTTATTGTAAATAATTTGCTATATACCTTTTATAATCGTTGCAATTTTCAAAAGATCACCCCGATACCAGCCTTCCATATACAATGACCCCTGGAGGCCAATGATACTCCAACAGATGCTGGGCTTCGCTCCGGCAAAAGCTGAAGATGTACTAGATCAATTCCAGAAGCAGTACAACTCCCTCGTTCGATCCGGGGATTACTCACCTTTTGTCTGGCCTTATAGGGTCTTGGGTCCTCATCTATTGATTCTTTATCTTCTACTGCCACCTACGACTTCGAGATTTGTCAATTGGGCGCGATATCCTGTATTTGCCATTATCGTTTATTTATCTATCTCAGTTATCCGAGAGTGCAGGAGCTCTTCAGTGACAGTAGCCTATGGTATTGGACTCTTGAATGCGTGGACGATCTTGTGGTCTGCGACGTTCTTGATTTTCAACGATGCGCGCAAGAATTTTAAGAGGGTAGAGAGGCGAGTTCATGATCAGATAGAAGAGGAGGATTATCCAGCTGATAAAGGGGCTGGCTTCACTTCTGGCCGTGATGTTTCTTGTCCAGCTGAATTACAAGCTTGCCATCCCAACGGATCTTCTCCAAATAGAGTTGCTAGCAGAATGTCAGATGCCTATAAACTTGCCCATAATGAAAAGTCCGCAAAAATTAAGCAAAGCTCGGTTCCTACAAGCGGACCAGACATGTTCACGTGGCAGCACCTTCCACAGACCCTGTCTCATCGCCTTGACTGGGTCGCTGATCTTGTCACCAACTTTCGAGGCCTTGGCTGGAACCACCAGGTATCTGGCACTTTACCACCGCCCCCTCATATCCAAGCTTCTCTCCATTACCCAAACCAACCTCCTGAGAACAATCACGTTTATCCTTCCCGGATGTCTTTGCTGAGGATCAATCTACCAGCTTTCCTCGTCTGTTGCATGGTTCTCGATATCCTGAAAGCGGTCACCTCCCGAGATCCTTATTTCTGGTCCTTGCCTCCGTCCGTGCCGTCGCCCTTTCCATATCCACGTGCGTTTCGGGTCTTCTTTTCGCTCATCTACGCATACACCGCCCTGCAGACGATATTCCTTCTGCCTCCACTTGGTTTCGCCTGCCTTCTTGGTCCAGAAACCATTGGTGACCATGCTTCTCCCTGGCTCTACCCACGCTATTTCGGCAGCCCGGCACAGGTCTGGAGGAAAGGACTAGCTGGGCTTTGGGGAGAATGGTGGCATCAATTATTCCGTTATGCATTTGAGGCAGCGGGAGAATTCATTGGTGGTGACATGCTAGGTTTAACAAAGACAAGCTCACTCGGAAGCCTTGTCAGGGTGGTCATAGCTTTTCTATGTAGTGGTGCCTTACATGCGTGTGCATCTTATACGACTCTTAGGAACACGAAGCCCATGCAAGGAGCGTTCGCTTTTTTCGCGGTGCAACCAATTGGGATTATTGCCCAAAGGAGTTTCACAGGTTTAATCAGAAAGTGGGGCTGGAGGGAGAAGATTCCAACCTGGATGAGGGGAGCAGGGAATATAATAGTAGTAGTGGTCTGGTGCTGGCTCACTGGGCCATTGGTTGCGGATGATTTCGCAGCTGGGGGAATTTGGTTGTTTGAGCCCCTACCGATCAGCCCTGTCAGAGGAATGATGGGAGAGGGATGGTGGCGCTGGAGTGGTACATGGGCACGATGGCATTCTGGAGATAGATGGTGGCAGAGTGGCCTGGCTTTCTAAGAAGTCTGCTAGGAGGAGAGTGGTCCGTCAATGAATAGAGGTATTGATAGGTTATTTTTGGAATATTTAAAAGAAAGTATACGAAATTCCCATGCGGAGACCAGGTCCAAAACTACAAATTCCGAGCGGAAACTTTGCATAGGGGGAACCATTTTACTTAGATAGTGGGCACACTTTCATTTCATGGAAGGGAACGGAAAAGTGAACAATGACTAAGCCTCCAAAAAGCTAAAGCTAACGTCACATGACCGAGAACTATTAGGGCTTCGCAGCTACGTTAAGCTTACAGTAGTACAATTCGAAAAATGTCCGAATTGGTTACTCTGAAGTGGCTCATTAAACAGTTTCTTCCACGATTATACTGTTAATACCGTATTGCTCCATCTGGTCTATATGTCCGGAGAAAAACGCAAACGTAGCGTTAAAGACAATGGCGAGCGCTCTCATGGCAAGAAAGCCAAAGCTATCTCCGCCGGAAATATCAAAGTCTCGGTCTTGCCAGATACGGACGAGTGGATCCCAATACTAGGTGTGTGTGTCATTACGATTTCTAGCTCCCCAAACCTATGAAGTTATGCTTATACGATTTCGATTCAAGCTGACTGTGATTAGCTTCGACTCCAGGCCTTTCATTCCCCTCCAACTTTCCCCTCAAACCCTACAAGAGACCTCACCAACATGCCGCACCACGGTCCAGGGGTGCTGGCCGATCAGCGCTCGCAGCTTCAGAGATTTTACTACATACCTCCGCCCACCCAAAGCTTGACTATGAGGGCCGAGAAGAAGACGCAGGTGGACCAGAGCCTCTACTCAAGCACTATGTGGGCGTCTACGATCCTGTAAGTGGGGAATTGCAATTGGTGCAAGTCCGCAAGGTAGCAGTGCGCGGCACTCTACGCTCGTCAAAGATTAACGAAATTTCTGCGGAGGAAGAGGAAAAACCACCCACCGTATACTGTCCCTCCATCAATCGTTGTGTCCTTCCACTTATAGATCATCTCTTTAGACGCTCTCTGCCAGGTCGACCCTCGGCCTAACCTTTGGCACCAAGAAATCCCAAAAGGCCATTCGTTCCCTCACCGAAAATGCCATCCAAGCCTCCCCAACCAAATCGTCAAAAGCTTCCCCTAGCAAATCAGCGCTCGATCCTCTCGCTTCTGCGGTCGTAGAATCGATGGCCGCTTCGACAAGTTCGATGCCTACACGCGAAGAAATGCAGAACGCAGTCGACGAGGGTAAACCTCGACCGACACCTAATCCGAACGCTGAGACGCCGGCCGATGTATATCCGCTGGAGGAACTTGTGGGACTGGGAACCCTGAGGTTTCTGGCGGTGAAAGAGTGGCAGGATAAGGTAGAAAGTGGGGAGGATATTGTAACGAAGAGCCGGTACGTGAGTGCAAGGGTACGCCATGTTGTACAGGGTGGGGACGTGCGAAAATTGAAAACCTTGCGGTATTTGTTACTTTTGCTGGATTGGTCTAGATGCCTGAAGCCTGGAACGAAAGGCGGGAAGAGAGTGCCGATAAAAGAAGAGTTAAAGACGGCAATTGACGGAGTTGGCTCGGAGTTGCTCGACGGGGTTGGCAAGCGATTTGCTGAGGGAACGTATGCATATCCCGTTATAGACTTCTTCCATGAGACTTGGAGACTCACAACTTGCTATCCAGTGAACTGAACAAATGGCACATGGACAACCTCACAACCCACATCTGCGCCCTTGCCCTCACAATCGACAACTTCGCCACCGACATCAGCGATCTCTGCTACGACCTCCGGCTCGAAACTAAAGAGTAAGCACCTATCCTCCTATAACCCTCTTCCCCTCCTCTCCATCCACCAACACCCACCGCCCAAAAACCCCCTTTTGCGACTACCAAACCTAACAATTACCCCCCCTCGTTTACCAGCACATCCAAATACTTCCACGAAATCGGCTGCAAAGTCGCTCCCCCCACCGAGACGGAGCGCGCAAAGATGAAGATCTCAAAGGCGGAGGCGGCGGTACATAAGATTGCGAAACTGAAGCTGCCGTTGGAGTTTCCAAAGAATAGGAACCCGGTGGCGAGGAGGCGGAAGTGAGGTATATCTACGCAGATAGAAATGAATGCTGGGGTGGCTTTACAGCTGGCTTTTGGACATGTGCACTCAATGCGTCACGAGTACAGGCTCTAAAAGAGGCGATGGTACATTGCCTGAGCCCGCTCTCCTTTACGTCCCTTCGATCTATCTACCCTTCCATTTAAGCAGAGTGACCACAACTGCATCATTCTTAGGATAGATAGCAGCTCGATAGCCAGTCGCCTCAGCGACAATGGCAAACTACAAAAAGGTGGGAGTAAACCTACACCGCCCACAGCGCGCAGTTTCCCCAATTATAGCTGAACAATAATCCCTATACTACAACCCCACCCCAGTTCAACATACTCAACCATCAACCCAAAACGCCACCCCTCATGCAATTGCACCTCCTCAAAACCCTCCACAAACCCCCCACCCCCTAACTCCCCTCTTCTCCTCCACCTCCACAACCCACCACAGCGCCTCCCTCGCCCTCTCCACCTGGCCCCCCTCCTCATAACACCTCGCCAGCGCAAACCACGCCTCGCTACAATCCCACCCCCTCCCACTCTTCGTCAGCGCCGACAGCAACCCATAGGCTCTGTCTCGAGCCGCGAGTCTAGAGAGTAGTGTTGGGTCCGATGGGTCCGCCGGAGTTGGGGGTGCGGGTGTGGGGAGAGGGAGGAGGATTGGCGTTGCTGAATTTGGGGATAAGGTGGAGGGCGGCGGGGTGGGCGTGGTGGTGTAGAAGTCGAGAAGGAGGTTACAGAGGCCGACGGTTGCAGCCGGATGGTCTGGGAAATGCAACAGGGCCTGCTCGTATGCAGCTTCGGCGCTATCTCTCGCGCCAAGCGCGAGATGCAACGCCCCGTCTTCGGCATGTACATCAGCCCAAAGCTCCCCTACGGATTTCACGCCGCCCCAGCCGGGCGTGGCGAAAGCTTCGGCGCTGGAGTGGAGGGCAGCGACGGTGGCTTCAATGCTTTGGACGTGGGTAAGGGCTTCGGAGAGGGCGCCGTGGGCGTCTTTGTAGAGGTTTGCGCGACGGTAGAGAGAGGCGATTAAGAGCCAGATTTTTGTAAGGAGGGTAAGGGCGTGGCGAAGTCGGTCTGAAGAGGGAAAGCCGGGAGGTGGGAGTGGTGGGAATGAGAAGGGGATTGAGGAGGGTGCAATTGAGAGGCGATTTGAGGATTGCTCTGCCGAGGGTTTGGGGTATCGTGTTGATAGGTTTCGGTCTATAGCGTCTTGATTAGGTGTTGATTTCAAGGGTTGAGTGATTGAATAAAGACCGCTGAGGTCTTTGGGGAGCGGTTGTACTGCTGGAGGCATATCGTGAGATACTGCTACGCCAACCTCATCGGCGGCAAAGTTTCCATCTTGGTGAGGAGGTCCAGAGGGCTCCTCTGCCGACGTTAAAAAATGTGAAGGGGACGCTTGGCTCGACTGATTTGAGTCATTGACGGTAGAGAGCCGGGCGGGACTAACCCCTCGACTTCTCCGAATGCTACCTAAGCTCTTCCTACTGGCTCGTTTTTGTAGCTTCTTCGAATCATAGTGGAAGAGACGATGAGAGTGAGGCACAGCATTATCGTCAGGCGTGACGGAAATAGTCGGGGTTTCTGTGACTTCATTCATCGACTCTTGTGTGCGTATTGAGCTGGGGGCAGTATTTCCTTTTAAGATGACCGATTGTCGATTGTCCTTAGCAGCGTCCTTCGGGCGGCCTAGTATACTTCCCCGGAAGCTCCTCATCGTACCGTTCCTACTTGGCGGCTGTGAAACTTTCTCGGGCGACGGAGTAACGGATGCATGTTTCACTGAGTGGTTGAAGAGCGCAGCATAAAGACCCAGAAGCTCACCGGTCGCATTGACGGCTTCTTCAGGTCCGTCGACAACCTCCGCAAGCGCAAGTTGTGTCATTTTAATTTCTATGAGGTCTCGTATCTCGAATAAATGTAGATTCTCTACCTCGATTGGATGCTTCGAGCGTCCTAGCAGCGGAGAGAGGCCTCCATACTCCTCCAAGGCTGCTTGGCAAGTTGCGGAGGCGGTTGAGTACTCTTGTCTAGCACTCAGCAACAATGCTAATAGATGCCAACATCTCAGCAGAAGCCGACGTGAGTCAGGATCCACTGAGTAATCAATGTCGATGTCGTCTTCAAGACTGTCATCCTCTCCTGACAACCATTCGTTCCTGGTGGTGTTGGTGCTTATGGACAGGGCTTTCTTCGCAACCAAGATGGCGGCATCGATTTCGAGAGTTTCTGCGAGTACAAAAGCGAGGCAGTAAAGAGTCTCGATATCACGATCGTCTCCCAGACCCGGTTCCATCGCGGTTCGAAAGTTGGATATTGCTTTTGCTTGCAACTCAGAACGTGCGCATGTTTCGTACGTCTGACGAGCCCAGTGAGCTTGGCTCATGCCTAAAGCACGGAACGCAACAGTGAAAGGCTTGCCAGCTATCAGCGACTTAGTCGAGTTTTGCTGGTCCTCCAGAAACCTTGGAACTTGATCGTCATTGCCATCAGCCCTCGGAGAGAAAGCAATTCGATGCTTCTCTAGCCATTTCTCGACTATACTCGCGATGGCTAGCGCCCTCTCCGCCTCCTTTCGTCGACCAAAAACGCATAGCATCTTGATCCCAGCGGCAGCTGTACATAGCACAGTCGCATCGTCGTCCAGACCAGGCTCCGCCTCGCCAGATTTTTCCACCCGAGCCTTACCCTTTACTATAATCTCGAGATAGGAGTCAAGTGCTTTGCCAGCAAGATCGAATTCAGCTAGGGAAGCGTGTACCGTGAAAAGCTGTCTCAGTATTTGAGTCGAGTGGAAGCTTTTCGTAGCTGCGCGGTAGAGCATCTATAACGGCTTAATGGTCAGTAATAATTCTACCAGCTTGAGGACCATTGTTCGGAGGATATGATGGATTTTGTGATTGACATACAGCTAAGACGCTTCGGCTTAATGCTTCTTTCCCTCCATCTCCGACATCGTTATCTGACCAAGTAGAACTGGAGCAGATTCTCCAATTGGCGATCAGTTGGTCAACCCAGCTTTCAACTTCAGTGTTCGCTTCGTTCGCCTTCGGAAACTTGACCTCCCTCTGCAACAGCCCTTCGTAGATGGCCTGGACCTTTTGTAACTCGGCAAATTGTTGCAGTTTCGGGTTGGCTAGCAACTTGTTGTCATAAGCTGAGAACGTTTTCGCGATCGCGGATGGTTTCTCGGATGAAGATGGATACGAAAATCCCTGCTGAAGAAGTATAGAAAGAGTGTTGTAGTAAGCTTGCCATATTCGTCTTCGAGACAGCCCGCCTCTGTAGTCCTCGCCTTCAAGTCTCCCATTATCTCCGGAGAGTCTAGTTTCCCAAAAGTCCGCCCACGCACGGAATGGTGCTAGAGTAGATTTAGGTGACAGGTTTTGCTTTGTCTTCTCGACTTTCCACTGCACATCGCGGCTTGTCAGTAAGCAATGGCGAGCAAGAAGGCGCTCGGTCCAAAATCGATGCTCTGTACTGCTTGCAGAAGTTGACTGTATGGTTGAGATATAGGGCAGCATTGATTCATAAGTTTGAATGGCATCATATATGTTACCCGCAGTTTCCTGCGAACTACCTATAAGCAAATCAATACCAGCGCGACTTCCATTTGGAAGTAATTTTCTTACTGACCACGTATATATGCGCCCTTGACAATGCAAACATGAGTCCATCTAGTCAAGGTAGCCCCTTCTCTTGTCAAACGATCAAAGACTTGCGCAAAGGCGGCAGGAAGCCTTGAAACTGCAAGACTCGGCTCGTTGATTGTCCAATGAAGCCAGCCTAGGCACACCCGGGCTTGGAAAGCGTCTTCGTGAAAGGCCTTTTCATTATCCGCGGCAGTTAGAAGTGAAGGTATCAATTGTGGTAAGCCTGTTGTAGAGAGAGAGGACGAAGTTGTGGGGCGTCTAGACGATTGAGATGCGATTCGGCATTCAGACTGGGCGGTGAGGTGGAGACCTGTATATATCTGGTTCAGCATTTGACAGTTATATTTGAGAGAGCTCAAGTTTAAGGCTTTTGAATAGATCGAGCAAATTTGACATACATTTACGTTGCGACGCATGTTTCTCAACCTTCCTGACCAGCTCGGGAACCTCTTGCCAATTGCCATTGCAGCGAGCGGTATCCAGGAGATCTAAATAACGCCGTGCCTTGTCATGGTCCTTGTGCTTTGCAACCCGTCAGCTTTGAATAAAACCGTCGGCGAAACACATCCGGAGACGGCTTTACTAACAATCAACATATCTTCCCAACGCCACGATCTCCTTCAATCAATCCGACCATTCATCTTGAACAGGATATACTGGGCAATATCATCGCTGTTCCAGTGGTTTCGGTGCGCCATATACGCGATTGCACCTGTTTAATACGTGTATTAATCAATGTTAGCGTGTGATTGAAAACTCGAGAGTATGGTATCAATAGAGGGAAGTATGTATTAATCACTACCATTCGTTATCTACCTTATGGATTGAGGTTGCCATTGCAAATTCCATCAGGAACCACTTCCCACCATCATAAGGATGGCAACTCAGACTTCTATTCCACTTCGAGTGGTTACGCAGCGTCTATCATCAACACCGACATGGCAACTTCCACACATTGTGCCCTATCTAGCAAGTATAATAAGTAGATTTGGGGATATATTTGTCCGTACGGATAACCAAGATCAACATAGAGATGGAGGTGACTCTGCCGTCCTCGTGCACAAATACAAGACTCAGTTGTCAACTCTTCTGCAGGACAAGAGCTCCCAAGGTCGATGGGCCGCAATAGTATTGATCAAAGCTACCATTGAAATTGGAGGCTGGGAGATAATAAAGGGTTCCGGGTCATGGGTTCGAGGGTTGCTTGGATTTCTTGAAGTATGACTTTATTCTAATTTCATCTTATCAGAATTACATCTCCCATCCATGTTCAATCTGGGCTTTCTTGTCATCGAGTACTTATTATTTCTTATTATATGTTTCATTCCAGTCCCCGTAACAAGCAAAACCCCATATAGCTCTCCTCATAGAGCTAATCGATGACCCACAGAAACGAGACCCTCCAGCCACTAAGAAAATCTGCATTATCACCTTGACTCGAATCTTTCTTCTCACCCATGACCACCAGTCTCTAGTAAGGGAGATCACCACACCATCATTGCCAGGGTTCATCACTTCATGCCTTAACATATCCAGGTCTGACACTCAAGGCCCCTTGGTCGAAACCATACTACAAGCCCTAATTGAACTTATCCCTCACCACCCAGCTTCGTTTCGCCCTTTTGTAGGGCAGATTAGGTCTCTCATCTCCCCACTATTCGCTTCTACTCCTTCAAGCGTACCTCGAAGGGTTCATGTAGGCAGTCCAGATGAGCAGTCTATGACTATCTCCGCATTGGTCGCTCGATATTCCCAGCGCCTGTACGTTCTATCGAACGTCTGCGCTCCAAAGAACACTGCCGGCGAAGAATGGGCTAGATCATTACATGCTGTGATTGAAGCCACTCACGGAACGGCCGATCTAGTCTACCGAGCAGTCTACGAAGACTGGGAGTCGTCATTTGCAAGACAAAGGGCTGCTACAGGACGTGCTTCATATGCCGTGATTGTGTGTGACCAAGAGGCTGGACCACTGAATCTACCAGGCTGGATGGGGATACATGCTGGAGTCGAAAGGCTTGATGGTCTGTTGCAGACGTTGCAAGCCTTTTTAGTCACTCCCACCTCGATGGCCGTGGTACTTCCGGTAGGAAGTCTCCTAGACGTCGTGAATAGAATGCTTTCTGTTCTCCCACCATCAAGCGGTAGAATTCCGCGCACCAACCCTGAAATTCCAAGAGAAGAGCGTGAGGGGCTATGGATCGGATTACCCAAGATTCACACCTCAGCCATGGGATTAGTATCACTCCTAACCTCACGTCTTGGACATGCGTTGGCGCCCACCTCTCAATTTCTTCTTGAGGAAATCCTTTGGGTCCTCCAAAATGAGCACGCAGATTACGACATTCGAAGAACAATATACGAACTCACATCTCAGGTCTTGACATTATTCGGTCCTTCACTTTCCAAGACATTATCGAAGCCACTATCGGTCTGCATCAAATTCTGCTGCGAAGACCTTCTACCATCTTCCGAGCAAACAATCACTAAAGAGGATGCATCAGCAGCCATCTCCAAGAAACCCTCCCGAAACGGTTCATCCACTATTAACGCCGACTCCTACCTTAAAACTCCTTCCAACCATTATTGCACCTCAAAACCCCCCACAGACCTCCAAATCGCCGCAGCAGCCCTCCTCCCCATCCTCGTAACGCACCTCCCACCCAATTTCCTCTCCTTCTCCCTTCGTACCCAGATCGATCGAACCGCCATACTAACCAAGAACAAGCAAGCTGTGCTAGCCAGTATCTTGAACCCTCCCATGAAGCGAAAAGGATGCAAAGAAGCCAGCAGTATCATGCCGGTGCTTGCAAGAAGTTTTCCTGAATGTATGGAAGTTGAGGCGTTGATCAGGCCGAGGATGCCGCTTTTGCACGACAGACGGGGTGGGGAGGGCGAGAGCGAGAGTGATGAGGAAGAAATGCAGATGGAGGTGCCTGATACGTATGCGACTCGTGGGGATGAGGTTGTGGTTCCAATGGATCTACAGACGAGCACGAGTTCCATGCAAAACTCATTTGTCGCTGAGCCAAGGCCTGATATACCTCCACCACCTCAAAAACCGTCACAAATATCTCAGCCCACCTCCCTGGAAATACCGGAGACACAATCCACGACCATGAATCCCAAGAAAAGAGATCTTGACTCCGCTACCAACTCCCAAATCTCCACAAAATTACCAGACAACAACATTTCCCAACCAGCACTAGCTTCCAGCGTTAAGTCGAATGAGGAAATAGGGGAGGCTACCGGAACATCCACTTCCCCCAGCAACAAGCGCCCTCGCCTAGACCTGCCTCCCACAAGCACAGAGTTTTCAAGTGGACCGCCTCAGACTACCAGCATAACTATCCCTGACACCCAAGCAGCACAACCAACTTCAGCCACAGCTGGGATCTCAGCGCCCGTCCCGTCCATCTCCAACACTCAGAATCAAACGCCGCAAGCAGTCCTCGTTGCCAACGAGACGCCAGCATCGCCCCCTCCCCAAACCATCATACAGGACAGCGGCGAAATCGACAGCAGCGATGACGAGAATTTCGTGATCCCGGCTATTGATCCCACCATGGATACGGACGACGAAGAAAGTTCGGATGAATACGATGACGAATGAAAAAGAGCGAGGACAAATAAGTGGGTTTGAAAGTAAGCACGACGGAAAGCGGAGATTGACGCACCCACCGATGTCCGGGATCTCTGTGACGATAACGACGGAGCTGCAGCGGAGCTGCAGAACGATATCTACAGTAAGCCCTATCCGCACCATAGCGTCCAGATGCCCCTTTCCAAAACCCAAGGCTTTCACCTAGCCACCTGCAAAACCCCCGGGATCTAACAATGGGCGAAGGAGGGGGTTTTCCGGGGGGGGGTTGTGGCGTGGGGGTGGAGGTTGGGGAGGGAACGGAAGGGAAGGGAAAAAGGTGCAAGATAGAAGTTCACAAGCGCAGATGACTGGAGCCAACAATCGACATAGACATCAATCCACGAGGCTTATTTTGGCTACAAAAGAATGATGCTCTAAGCCCCAGAGAATATAACCAACCACATCCTTATCTCATAAAACATAACCCATAACCCCAAACCTTCATTCCCATCACCCTAAGCAGCCGCAGTAACAGCCCTCGCCACCCCCTCAGTCTCCTTCTCCAACACGTTGTCAATAGGTCCGATTGTCTTGGCAATATCTGCAAGACCCAGCTGTTCATCACTCCACAGCATCCTCTCCTCCCCATTCCACTCCACGCCCACCCCCACGAAACCCCCCTGCGCCTTCCAATCCGCCGTCCGTTTGATGCCCAACTGCGTCCAAACGGCATCCAGCGCCTTGACTAGCTCATCTCTGTACTCCTGAGTGTGTCCGGGCGTCGGCGTAATGCGTAGGCGCTCCTCGCCGACGGGGACGGTGGGATAGTTGATTGCTTGCACGTAGATGCCCCAGTCCTCTAAGAGGAGATCGGATGCTTTTTTAGCGGTTTCGGCGTTGCCGACGAGGACGGGGATGATGTGGCTGGGGTTCGGCATGACGGGGATGTCGCGCTCGTTTAGTGCATCCTTCATGGCTCGCGTATGCAATTGTTGCAGGCGTCTGTCGCCCTGATACCCCGTTTGGTACTCTATTGCTGTTTTTGCGCCGGCCATTGTGGCCGGAGGAAGAGAAGTAGTGAAGATGAAACCGGGCGCGAGCGAGCGGATGGCGTCGACCATTTTCGCTGAGCCGGCGATGTAGCCGCCTACGCAGCCATAGGCTTTTCCCAGGGTGCCGGTGATGATATCGATACGGTTCATAATCGTGCCATGAGTGTTTCCAGCGGCGTGGGCCTCGTAGTCTAAATGCTCTGCGACACCGGCGCCATGGGGTCCGTACATACCTACAGCATGGACTTCATCGAGAAAGGTGATAGCGCCGTATTTCTCTGCCAGGTCGCATATTTCGGCAATAGGACCAATGGAGCCGCACATGCTGTAAACGCTTTCGAATGCGATGATTTTGGGGACATCGCGGGGCAGGGAGGCGAGTTTGGCTTCAAGATCGGCGACGTCATTGTGTTTGAAGACCATTTTCTTTGCACCGGAGTGACGGATGCCTTGGATCATGGATGCGTGGTTCATGCTATCAGAGAGAATGACGCAATTGGGAAGTTTGCTACCCAGAGTAGCGAGGGTGGCATCGTTGGCGACGTAACAGGAGGAGAAGACTAAGGCAGCTTCCTGGGCGTGGAGTCGGGCGATGGTTGCTTCGAGGTCGACAGCATGCTGGTTGTGTCCTGAGATATTTCTTGTACCTCCGGCGCCGGCTCCGTATGTATTGAGAGTTTCATGCATAGTCTGCAAGACCTTGGGGTTCCGGCCCATGCCGAGATAATCGTTTGAGCACCATACTGTGACCCTTTCGTTCTTAGCAGACATGTGTGCTCGAGGGAATTCTTGAGCGAGCCTATTGATATTGTTGAAATAGCGGTAGGACTTGTCCTTATGCTTCTTGTCAAGCTCAGTATTGTAAAAGCCTTCATAGTCGAATGCAGCAATCTTTGGAGCTGCTGGCTTAGGGCCAGGAACTGCAGCGTCTTTCAGTGCATGAGCCACTGGGTGTGGGCCTTGAGGAAGTGGGGCTACTCGATGTCAGATTAGTACATTCCAGAGCAAGCTCATTGAGCGCCATACCATCAACATCACGCCTCAGCACACCAGCATCAACAGTGGCATGCTGAGCCCTAGAAGTATGGAGCTTTGCCTTCCCACCGTAGGATCTAACCCCACCAAAAACACCGTTGAGGGCCGTATTCCCAGTTCTTGCGCTTTGAACAGCCATGGCCTTGCCCATTACAGGGCATCGTCGGCCCAAAATTTGAAGGTTGGAGATTGTGCCTCCACCGGGAGAGACATGCCGGGTAGATGTTGAAAGAGAGCGGAGTGTGGCGGGGGAGGTTTTGTTGAGGAAAGGGCACATAGAGCGTGATTGCCTGAGGAGGGCGTCCATTGCGATCTTGAACGGTGCTGATCTTTTTAGTAGAAATGAAACAAGGTATGAGTGTGATAAAGAAAGGTGGAGGAGAGTCGATGTCGACGACGACAATACTTGTAATGCCGCCGGCCTCCGGAGCAAACCTTAGCCTAGGGCGTTCTTTCGGCCAATGAGGTTCATTGTATTAAACTGCACATACACACACATCATCAGAGAGCCAAAAGTCAATAAACAACAAGCAATGTTATACAGGTTTCCACACGAAAACAAGTAAACTTTTGCTTTTTGGCAACATTGCATGGGCATGGACTCAGGCTTAACTACATTGGAAGCATGAGCCAGAAAAGAAATAGAAGAAGGGAACATCGATCTTGATTTTCCAAGCCCAAACTTAGTGTGCTATTTTAAAAAGCCTCTTAGTATGTATGAGAATCTGGAATCGTCGAAGAATCGATTGAATATCGATGGAATGGGGCCAAGGCGTAGAGTAGGGGGAGGATGAAGAAGCCAGGGCATGGGAGCTTTCCAGTCCATAGCCATGGTCGTTGTTCATCATAATTACCATGCTACTAGCATCACTACCTTATCTATAAGACATGTCTACTCTTAGGCCTCGTCGACTACACTGTCATCCCGGTTACTGTAGAATGGACTGCTTGTTGAATAGCCTCCTGTTTCCCGTGAAACGCACGTCAGGCGGTGCATCGACTCTGCTAAGACAACGACCCATGTGATGACGATATGTATTTTGTGAGATAGCCACAACCGAGATAGCTAGATACAAGACTTGCCCAGCCACATCAATAAAAGTCCAGCGACCAAGCAAACGCTCCTGGGGGTATAGAGCAGAACAATCATTACCGAAGAAACACCGTCGTAAGCAGTCAGGACCCAGCCAGAGCGTAAGCAAGCAGGCCTATCAACTTGCGTCTCTCGGAGAGAAAAACTTAGCAACTTTGTCATATCTGTAATGCTTGCAAAGCCAATCCGTAAACCTCTTCTGGTCGCGCACACGCCCGCTAAATAGCTCCGCCATTCCTGTCATCGAAATCCCCTTCCTAGGGACTTCACCACGTATCTCCTTATAAGCCTTGTCCTCCTCATCCATAAGTCTAATACTTTCACGAGTCGAGGACGACTGTGACTGTCGTTAAAGGTCAGCCTTCTATATTCTATTTGCCTCGCGTCTAAGCAATCGGTTGAACATGGACGCCACTGGTCCCGCCGACGCTTTGTTGGAAGTGTTATCTACCTCTCGCTTTCGTTTCAACGACAAAGTTGTGTTGTCGATATGTTCCTGCCCCTTGATTCCTGACTGCTCTTGGTTGGTCTCTATCCCACCATCACTAGCTTTGGAGCCATAGGCTTTGCCGTCAACTCCGTCGCCGTTAGGATTACCTTCATTGCGTGACGCATGTGCAGGCATGTTGTTGACACTCGCTTGGCGGGCACTTGGTTCTTCCGACATGATGGTCTTGGTTTGCTCTCTCGCAAGCATGGGAACAAGGGACGTACGGGGTTTAGATGTCGATGTAGGGCTTACCATAGAATTCTGTCTCGAGTCTAAAGATGTTTTAGGACTAGACGATAAGTCCAGCGATGTATCGTTTCTGTGAATACTCGGCGGATTCTCTGATGGCTCACTCACTCCTCTGATGGAATTGGATCCAACAATATGGCTCTTCTCCGGCGGTACAGAAGCGCTAGGTCGAGTATTGTTCATGGGACCAGGACCAAACGCAGAGCCCATTGGAGCTGAAGGTATCTTACAAGGTGGAATTGAAGTATGATTGTTCTGTAGAAGTGGACTTGTCAAGGCGGCAGATGAAGGGGCAGGAGTACCGTGGAGCAATGCATATTGCTCCACGCCAAAGGCAGGTTCCACGAGCTCTCCCTGAGTACAAAAAGGCATGCTTGCAGAACTAGCGGTCCAAGGAGCAGACTGAACTGTGCCTGTTCGCACTGATCGCCACTCTTCTTCTCTTCGCGCAGCAATCATAGCATTGTAAGCGCCTATATCGCGGCGGCGGAGCTGTTCGTCTCTTTGCATCTGTAAAGCCTCCTTCTTCTCCTCTTCTGTAAGTTTCATATTGTCTTCTTGATGGAAGGTCTCTGTAAAGTCCATAGACCGGATGACAGGATTGCCCTCGTACTTTGCCAAAATGCGATCCAATACTAAAGGATCCTTTCCGATGAACCCCACCAAATCCTGTTGCTTGACGGCCTTTGGCGGAAACAAGTAGTGTCCCACGCCCTTGATTGCACGACGAATAGGGTTCTTACTATCCACAACTCTTTTGGCAAGTTGTTGCTTGAACAATGATTGGTTTTGAACGGCTCCTTCGAATGTGCCGGCTACTGTAAGGTAGTAAACGAAAACGGGCTTCAGCTGTCCAAGACGATAGGCTCTGCCTACAGCCTGTTCTTCGTACATTGGATTAAAGTGATCGTCCAGTATGACAACACGGTTCGCGCCGTACATATTCAAGCCTTGGCCGCCAGACTTGGTAGATACGAGGAAAACCTCGGTTGTGCCGCTATTGAATGCTTTAGTTATCTGCTGCCTATGAGATGTTTTGATTTTCCCGTCGATCCGTGAGAACGTCCTGCTAGAGCTTTTGAGGAAATCCTCGACAAAGTCAAGAGTTGGGATGCTGTGCGAGAAAACGAGGACCTTGTCTTGAGCCTGTTTGGAAAAATCTAGAATGTCCATTAAGATTAGCATTTTGTAGGCCAAACCAATGGATTCCAAAGGCTCAGTCAGTGTGCTGAAAGGCGTCAATTGCTTTTCGACCATTGTCTTGGTTATACCGATTGCGGAGACCGGCTCATCCAACAGATCTCCGTCGTCATCCAGAAGAATCAGCTCTCTTGTCGTCGTACTTGACCCTGGACGCTTTCCTTTTCGGTCAGTTGGAGTATTTGCTTTCTTTCCTGTCTCTTTTTGTGCCAAAAGCCTATCCCTGAAGCACTTTGGGTGGTTGCAGAGCAGTCGCAGCGTAGCTAGCCAAGCCCACAATGTGGCAACAGTAGGCTCGTTTTCCTTGCTGGCAGATAGCATGCCATCCACATATATTCGGTAGATTTGCTCCTGTAATTTAGTAAGAGGTACCCGGATGACGAATTCATGCTTCTCCTTTAGCCTTCCTTTCAGCACAGAGATATCAGCTCGATGGGTCTTAGGCTCCAGATCAGACCTCAGCGCTTCCAGTTTCTTCATAGCATAGCGATATTGACCGTACGTGCTGTCCTGGTAGAAACCTTCCTGAATTGGCTCCTCGAAATTAGCTCGGAATTCTGCTCGAGTTCCAAGGAATTTTGGAGCAATCCAATCGATAAGAGAATAATAATCACCCAGATTATTCATTAAAGGCGATCCGGTGAGAGCGATACGACTTTTGGTTTCTATACGACTCATGGTAGCATTGATGCCGGAAGCAGCATTCTTCAATGCGTGAGCTTCGTCAGCAACGACGATAGCTGGCCTCTTGACCAGGGCCTCCATCACCATAGCATGCTGGTCGTCATTCAGTGGACTGTCTCCCTGCAGTCTCCTAACCTTATTGTCGATGTATGCTCTGAAGGTATTGAACCCCATAAGCAAAACCCCACCCTCATTCATCCAGCTTTGAATTTCCCAAAGACGTTCGCTCGGTTTTAAATTGGTGGTTACCTTTCGAATCTCGCCAACATTTTTTGCTGTAGGCATTGGAGTCCACATTAAGAATTCTTCCCACCAATTCTCGATCAAAGCAGGCGGACAGAGTATGAGTGTCTGTGACTCTCGGAGCTTTGATGGAACCTGGTTGCGTATGTTCTGGTCAGGTGACTTGGCTGCTTCCGCTATTGCTACAAGCAACGTGATGACCTGCATAGTCTTTCCCAGGCCCATGGTCTGAGCCAACAGGCAACCTTGTAAGTTGTCAGAATCCGTGGTTATTTCGCGCCACATGAACTGTACCCCTTCTATTTGATGAGGCTGTATACGGTCACCAATGAGGGGGTTTAGATAGATGAATGCCTGATTGTCATATTTTCCAGTATTGACCACTACTTTTGATGGATCACCGTTGGCGCCCATATCTTGGAAACGAAGCTTGAGCTCTTTCTGACGCTTGTCCCTATCATGAACGCGTTGTTGAGCACTGGCACGAAGATCAAGAGTTGCCTGGCTCTCCGGTAGAGCGTATTTGCGTTTCTTATGCGGGGTGTCCCGTAGATCTTCATCGGAACCGTCCAGAAACAGCTTTTGTCTCTTCTTTACGGGAGTGGTGCCCTCTGACTCTAACGATATAACTTCAGGAACTGGTTCCTTCTCATAAAGTCCTGGACAGGTGATCAAGAATTCGTAGAAGTGGTGGAAACCCTCTCTATCGTCTAGAACTGTATCGATATGTGGTACCTTCAAGCCAGGTTTAGACTCCAGGACAACAGGTATAGTCCAGCAAACCAACCACACGGCAATCCGCATGATGATTGAAGAGTCTTCTTTGTCCACTCCCCGTATTCTATGACTAAAAGACTTTATAGCTCTTAACCCCGCATGGACAGTCGATTCTAGCACGGTCTGACTGACCTCTTGCAAATGTATGAAGGCAAGATCACGTTCTAAAGCAGGGGTTCTGGAAATGTGGTACAACAGCAACCGTTTGCGATCTCCTCGTTCGACCAATATCCAGGGATCGAGCTTCCTGATGCTACCGACGTCATGCAGATCAGGCAGTCCGACGTGTTTTGGGTCATTTTCTCCGGCAGTAGAATAGGTAGAATCACTCTCAAGATTGATGATACTATCAGCGACCGGAGGGAGTTTAAACTCAGGCTTTCTCCTTCGGCTGCGTATAAAGGGATCATCGTCGCTTGGATACAACGGTGGGGTATGGATTCCTGTGGATCGCTCAACCTTGGGCAGAGGAGTGTGTGGTTCATCGGTGTCTGACTGTTGCGTAAGGTCTATGACGTCCGGTAAATGCCCTGAGAGCCGTTGTGACTGCGGGGTTACGATAGGCTTGTTGGATGTATATACGGGGTTTTGAGGCTCCGGCATGACCTCCAAATTGGGAGACAGAGTTGGTTCCAGATTATTCTCATCGTCCGCAAGCAATATCTCAGACGCCTCTTCATCTCCAGCTTCGATCGTTGTAGCTTCGCCATCAATGCCTAAATCATGGGTGGCTTCATCACTGACAATGAAATCTTCCAAGTCGCCACCTGAGCTTTCTGTGCCGCTCACGCCACTCTCGACATTCTCTTCGCCGTCCTCAAGTGACTCTTTCACACTTCGAGCGTTGTTGAACTTCGGCTTCTTGATCGGTTGTTTTGGTTTTTCAGGACTTGATTTGAGTTTCAAGATAGAAATTTTCCATTTACAAAGCTCGAGATCGAATACGGATGGCTGCAAAATCTTGCACTGCTTAGTGAGCTCTTTGACTGTGGACCATTCTTCCCTCGCAATTTCCTCCCGTAGCTTAATCAGTCGATCATCAAGCTTTTCAATAGCATTAGCCAACCTCTCCATTTGCTCCCGTTTGTTCTTGTCTCTTCTAGATTTGGTCCAGAGCCGCCATGCTTTCGGTTGCAGCTTTGGTTCCTCGTTCAAGTGCCAGTCTCTTACGATCTGCTTCAGAACCCCATCTATAGTGTCCTTAACCATTTCACCGCTCAGCCTCTGACGTCTTCGGTTACCCATTGGCCTCTCAATTTTCCCCTTCTCTTTTTCCATCTCGAGCCAAGTCTCCAGATCGTATTCCCCCTCGGATCCTGACTCACCGTACGCTGGAAGAACCTTGTCGCCGTCAGCATACTTCCACTTCTCGAGGTAATCCCAATCCTTGTCAGTCTCTGTGTTGTGCTCAAGCGGTATTTCGGGTGTGGCGAAAGCTTTGTTCGTAGGAGCCGCATCTGAACTCGCATGATTGACCAAGTGCTTTAAATCGTCTTCCAGCCATTTGAGTCGATCGACTCGCGAAGCGGTAGTCTTCCCCGCCGACATTTGAAATAACGTCATCGAAAGTGGCTGGTGCATTCTGGCGATTTTGCTTGGATAGGGGACGATACCAATTGAGTTCTCTCCATTGCGGCCGAGTATCTCAATTGGCCTTGAAGAGAGGAAGTGCTTGATCCGAGCGTTAACATAACGGCGTCGCCCATCGCTTTTCTGAGAGTCTGTGTGAAAGGTGAAAGTATCGGACTCGTTCATAGCATCTGATTGCAGAGCCCCGCTAAAGCACGAAACATTCTCCAGCTCTTTCCCAAAAGCGGTATTGCCATAGAAAATCCTCTCAACTGAAAAGGATTCAAGGCCCAGGTATACGTCTGCCGGATTTCTGGCTGAGAGTTTCCGGTTCTGATAAGAGGACTTGCCGTTGACAAAGTCGGAGGAATGAGACATTTGGACCATGCTAGCGTCTGAGACATCATGCGACAGCTGGTCGACAGACTCCGTGATAGGTTCAAGCTCAGGCTCGGGCTCATGCTCGGGCTCAGGCTCATTTTGAGAGATTAAGATAGGCCTCATCCTCTTTCGTCCTTGCGTGTCGATTACAAGCACACCAGGTTCATGCATCGCTTCCGGAATGGTCGACGAACTTCTGGCGGCCTGTAAAGTCACACGGAGCTCCTCACCGTCGTGGATGTCTGGGACCTCGTGCAAGTTTGCTGTTTTGGGTTCACTAAGGTCCTGCCCCGTCGGCACTTCTTCATTAACGCAGGCGTCCGTTGTAGCGCCTGTACCAACATCCATGGAAGATTCCCCAAGAGATGATGCAGTAGTATCATCTAAAGTGCGAGAACTGATTTGCCCATCGCTTTCGGGTGTTTTGACCCTATCTGCTGGTGCGAGCACCAGTCTTCGTCGCTCTCTACCGCTTTCATCAACTACAAACATTTCACCTGGTCGATGGATAGGCCCAGGCGTATTAGTAGGAAAGACAAACATCGAATCCTCAAGAATCGTCTCTTCTTTTGCATCAAATCCTATAGCTTCAGGGTTCTTTTCAGCTCTAGAAGGCTCAGAAATATCTCCACTGATTTGTGCACTATCGGGCACATCGTGTTCTTCTACTGTGTTTGCGCAAAGGGGAATCCGGCGGTCGGGTTGTGGTGATTCCGTACCTTCATGAAGAATATAACGGGACTGATCTACACGTTGTTGCACATTATGAGTAAGACCTCCCTCGGTAACAGAGTGTGACAGTGAAGGTGGTTCAAAGCGTCCTGGTAGTGCAACTGGAGACTGTAAGACCTCCGAAGTTGTCGGTATTGTTCGCGCAGCGTACTGGGGCGGAGATCCGTGATACGGAGACCCCAGCCTAGTTCCTTGACCGATCGTCGAAATCCTACCATATAGGTGGTCGAGATACTTTTGAGACTGTCGACGAACCTTTTCGATCAATAGTAGGATTGTACCTCGCGGGCCTAAAGTCTTGATTCCCAGATCTTCACGTAAAGACGCATGGTCCAGCTCAAGCAAAAGAGTAGGTCCACTGACTCCGTTTTCGCGGAGCGCCATCTCAAGATGCACAGGGTCAGGCAATGATCGAGGATCCAACGAAGCTAGTAGTGGATTGGTCCGTCCACACAAGCATCCCACAACCTCGTCGACTGTCCAATCCCAAGGATCTCGAGTTCCTGATGACACTGCATGCAATGAGTCTTGTGGAGGAGTCATGACATGTAGAATCCCCGGTGTGAGGGGCCCCGAGGTCATAGAGCCGGTCATGCTATGATCCGAAGTAGCAATATACAGAGATTTCTTGATAGAAAGATGGTATCATAATGTGACTGGTCTTGAATAGGCAGTACGCCTTTCTGTGGTTTGGCAGAAAAAGGCTCACTTCAACGTGAAGTTGTTGCAGTCCTTGAAGCAGATTTAGGTCCCAGCATTCGATCGAACGTGACGTCAAATCAAATCATAGAGCAAAAGTAACCCTCCAGAGTTCTGCGTACAGTCTTAAAACAAATGAAATCGTTAGGTAGGAAGATCATGATGTTGTTTACCTCACTGTCGCGATTGATTCGTTGAAGGTATACATGCAACGGAAGTAGTTTACGCGAGTGAAGTAATAAACGGTACCGTTATTTATCACGGGGGAGCCTTAGCTTACTTTCTGCCACGCCGCCTCATTCGATTTATTATTAAGAAAGGACGACGCTATGGTGTCGCCTCAGGAAGGCCTTACCCGAACATCTTTCAGACAATACTCACTGAAAGTAGTGAAGAGGCATATTGTATCAAGAAGCAGGACTACTAGACCTGCGTGAGACTGTTGATGGCGGCATCTATCTACCCTGACTATCCCCTGGCTCTGACACCAGAGCAATCGGATTATCTGCTTTCAAATATCAAAGACTGGTCAATCCTCAATGGCTTGGCTGTACGGCCATCGCCAGCCTTTATCCCCAGAGACTTGGATTCTTCCGGATCTCTTGCGGTGACAGCACCAGTCACTCTTTTTCCAAGCCTATTCCCTCGCTCATGTTTTGAGGAAGCAAGAGCCATCCAAATTGTCTATAATGAGCTCTATGCTTCAATAGCAAGGGACGAAGAATGGCTGAAAGAGATCGTGGAGGAGTACGAGCAGTCTCTTTCCTTTTTATCCAAATCTCCGCAGTTTTATTCTTCAATTCTAGAATGTACCATTTGGGGACTTTTCCATTATTACAATTCCTCTCTTTACTCTAGCTTCCACCAGGTTGACAAAATATCATCTCCTGATCCTTCGTTCACAGGTTGGTCGAAGTAGATGAATTTATCGCCAAGCTGTGGGACGTCCATTTGGCCGTGAAGAAAGAAGGCTACGTTCAGGTACTTCTCAGCATGCTACTGTGACTGTATTTGCTCACTGGCTGAAGTAACTATAGGATCTGTCCCTAGGTCTTTTTCGTTCCGATTATATGGTTCACAAGGACCCTTTGGATATGTCTGCGAGACCTCAAATCAGACAAGTGGAATTCAATACCATCGCGTCATCATTTGGCGGGCTAGCTGCCAAAGTCTCCGCCCTTCACAGGCATGTTCCAATCCAGTATCATCCACCCATTTTCTAATATTCATCTCAGCCATCTTCTTTCCATCAAGGCCTACCCAGAGTCCAACGCTCCAACTCTTATAAATATATCGTCACTACCCCCCAACCATAGCATCACCTCCCTCTCCCAAGGCCTGGCAACCGCACACGCTGCCTACGGCCAGTCCAAGTCCAACCCTTCATTACCTCTTTGCATCATTTTTGTTGTACAAACGTCTGAGAAGAACATCTTCGACCAGCTCGCCCTTTCCAGCCATCTTGTCAATCATCACCGCATTCCTACCTTTCGGCTCCCTTTCGGCTCTATTCTCACCCAGACCCAAATTCCCGACAGTCCAGCTCGACCTCTTATGTACACTCCTTCCCACGCTCCGCAAGACCAGTATGAAGTCTCTCTCCTCTACTTCCGCGCCGGCTACAGTCCATCTGAGTTTGACCACCCCGACGCCTGGTCCGCGCGTCTTCAGCTCGAGCGCTCTGCCGCTATCAAGTGCCCGTCCATCTTAACACACCTCGCCGGCTCCAAGAAGATCCAACAGACACTCGCTACCCCTTCTTCTCCGCACCTATCGCGATTCCTACATTCTACATCCCCGCAGCAGATCTCCCGTATCCGAAATACCTTTACAGACATCTACCCCCTCGACAATACACCGGCTGGAAAACACGCAATCGCCCTCGCTACGTCCGAAACGAAGTCCCTACGCTACGTCCTTAAACCTCAGCGTGAAGGTGGCGGCAATAACATCTACGGCGCGAAGATCCCGCCATTCCTTAAATCTCTGGGTGACGACGAGAGAAAATGGAGAGCGCATATCCTGATGGAGCTAATTGAACCTCCTGCGTTGCGAAACTCGATCTTCAGAAACGGAGAAGTGAAGAGTGGAGAAGTTATTGGGGAATTGGGGGTGTACGGTGTGTGTCTGTGGCGCAACGGTGAGGACTCGAGGGGTGGGGAGGTGCTAGAAAATTGGGAAGCAGGTTATTTACTGAGAACGAAGGGGAGAGAGAGCGAGGAAGGAGGGGTGGCGGCAGGGTTTGGGGCTGTGGATAGCGCTTGTTTGGTGGATGTATGAACTTTTCTAGAGCGGGAATTTGTCAGTCAGGACAGGTAATCAACGGCATATGCAGTCATTCCTTCGCTATCTATAAATCTGCCAAGACCATAGATCAATGACATTCGTATTCCCTGCTGGTGACAGTCCGGCGAAGTGACTATGACGATATCTCAGAAAAAGAAGATCGAAATAGCATGTCGACTGGGTTCATTATTCCAGTTGCCTCTGCCAGAAGAGAAGATATGGCAGTAGCACTTGACTCGAATCGCGGCAGCCGGTTCCAGTTACCTAGTGACATAAGTGGCACTCGTGTCATTTCTATTGCACTCGTGTCATTTCTATTGCACTCGTGTCATTTCTATTGCACTCGTGTCATTTCTATGCAATATGAGAGACTGAATGAGAGACTGTAGGGAATCGACTACTCCCCATCAAAGCTGCCACCTATCGTTGTAGCCGATTGTTTGCTTTGCCTTGATGACGAATGAACAAAATCGCCCTGACGATCTCACCGCGTCGATTAGTTGTCGAATAATAAGATCTCCAAACACCAAGCATCCATAGGATCATGATGAACGCAACCCCGACACAAAGACACCAGGTTCACAAAATCGGTTATCATACAGACTCGCAAAACTAGCTCAATCATGGCTCCAAACCCGTTGATAGCCACACTCAAAAAGAACATTGCCAAGGAGAACTTCCGAACAGAGGCTGTATTCCATGCACTTGGATGCTTGCTCGAACCGAAAGACAGAGATGTAGCAGCAGAGATCGACGAAGGTGCAGATATCACCCCAGAGATGAGGTATAAAGCTGTAAGCTTGAAAATCAATTACAGATTCAGCTCGTCTACTAACAGCCATGTTGGCATACGATGCTGTATTCCCGACGGGAAACTTCAGGATCCTTCACAAGGATGAAAAAGACGCCAACGTCATGCTATGTTTACGGATCCTTCTGGACGATATACTGATGGCCGACGAGGCTTGTGACTGGCTTCGCGTGCAGAGCTATCTGTTGGAGGGGTGTATGGCGGACCCCAGATATGCAGAGGATGACTTGGGTTCAGTACTTGATCTGTGCAAAGAGATGAAAAAGGAGATGCCTAAGAATAGCTGTGTAGGACTGATGAAGAGAGTCGCGCGAGAGATTCTAACGAGATTCAAGGAGCGGGCGCCGCATTGTTAAAAGGATGGGAGCGGTAGACACGCGAGGACGTGGATATTGATGTTGGAGCGTTCGTGGAAGGGACAGGCAGCCTCATGCTCCTAGAGTAGGACGATCAAACGGACGGAAAAGTTGGAAGTGAGAATGCAATGACCGTTGCTATTGACCCAAGCAAGCCTGATATGTTCTCGATCATCCTGCCTGAAACAAATGACCCAGGTTGAAGACAGACGCTTAGCCAGACTCCAAGCCCAGAACCCATTAACCCTTCTGGGAACATTGATAACGTGATCGTTGTCGCAACCATCCAGCAGCAGCACGACCAAACATCGGTTCAACCTAAGTAAGGCATTGGGCAACAGGCCTGTGACACGACATGTCACATATGTATGGCAGCGGCAGGAGAGCAGAAAGACGCGCAGGCGGCAGGGCAGAATTTATCTACGGGACGGCTTAAACTTCATTTCCCGGGAAACTGAGGCCGACGACCGTGTGGTACTGTCGTCTGTACCACCGCCGCCGCCGCAATCTTCCGAACAACTAAACATAGACATAGCCTGCCGTTGCTGCCAGATATGTCTAGGGAAAAGTCATCGTTCTGAGACGCAAGACCGACAAAGACGTTGAACGTTGAACGTCGATCGTCGAACGTTCTGCAAGACTGCCTGCAGCTATCCCTGTCCGCCCGTGCGCTAGAGGAGAATCAACCCGACCACCGAGAGACCAATCAGAAATCGTCAACAACGGCCTCCTCAAGCACCAGTCGTCATGCTCCCGTAGATATCGAAGAGAGTAACCAGGAGGACAAGGGACAATGCCCGCCAGCTGATGACCACCGGGGAGCATCACAGACCGTTGAGCTCCTCCCCACTCACACGCAACCCCCGACTCCGCCACCACCCGTTCGCTTTTCCCTCCTAGGAACCCTCCTACGCAGCTCAAGGCAAGTTCGAACACTATCATTTACGAGCTTGTGGAATCCAGTCAACTCCTCCTCCACGCCCTCAACCGCCGCTCCCTCTTCTCAACGGCTCCGCTTCCAGCGCCAGCGACCCAGCCAGAAGCCTGGCTACAAAGACAACTACCCCCTCAAACCCCTCCCACCACTCCCACTTCCACTCCCGGCCCCAACCCCCCGATCTCACAGCTCCCTTCGCGTCAACCGCTCCCTCTTTACCACTACCCCGACCTCCCGCCCTACCAGCGCCTTGCCCCACCCACCCCCGTCTCCCAAAGGCAAAGGCAAAGGCAAAGGCCCCGCCCCCCGCGATCCACCTACCATGACCCTCCCCTTCTCCTCCAACTCCTCTCTACACACCTCCCTACACAAAGCCACGTCCCCCATCGCCACACCGCCCCAGCAAAAAGATCCCGAACTTGGTCATCTCCCTCACTCTCCCAGCGGGTCCCACATCCCACCGCCCCCCTCACCACTTCCCTGGGGCCCCTCCCATCCTTGTTACCCGCATCCAAACCCACACGTCCCACTAAGCTCCCCTCTATACGCCTCTACCCGCGTTATCCGCATACCCCGCGACTGGATGATCGTCGGCGACCTCGCTCCCACTTTTTCAAATATCTACCCCGAAATCCTGGACCCTTGGGTCTCGGAGTCTCAATTTCGACGGCTTATCAAGACGATCAACGAAAGGTTGACTGAGGTCTTCAGACCTGGGGGAATAAGAGCATGGGCAGATGCTATTGTGGGCTTAGGAACGGGTTGGCTATTAGAAGATCTGGGAGGAACTAGTGTGAAGCGCGGCTGCAAGAACATAGAAACATGGATCGAGGGATGGAACCGCGAAGTCAGTAATACACCCAACGACGCCGAGGGCCAAGGCTTAGTGCGGTGTGTACCCTTACGGCGCACAGGATACATGAGTGTAAATCCCCCCCCCCCCCAAAACCATCCCATATTCTCCGCATTCCCACCTACCAACCAACCAACTCACAAACCCTCTCAGCTCGACATCCAAATCCCCGACCCCAAAGTCGGTCTCATCGACAACGAAACCCTCACCCCCTTGCAGCCAGCAGCGAGTCGGCCAGGCACAAGACCGAGTCGCGAGCAAGCACGATCGAGAGAGGGAAAGAGATCAAGGGATGAGGCGAGGAGTCGAGAGGGGGGCGATGGTAGGGGCCTTTGATGTAGTCGGCAGCAGGAAGACGGGGTTTTGTTTTTCGTCTGGGCCGATTTGCGTTTGATGCATTTAGCGCAGCGATCATTTGATATTCCCTTTGCTTTGCTTTGTTTTATATATATCCCCCTTATCCGCACCCTAGCGAGCCTTTTCATCTCATATATTGTCCAATCACAAAACCCAACACATCCACATCCACACACACAAACCTCAACCCCACAACCTCTCAACCAAGGCACCAACCACTCTCTGTAGAGATTTTTTTTTGGTAGAGAGCAGGACAACTATCCAACCCAACCATCCCCCCATACATACATTCCTCCAACAAACTCTCCCTTCTCCCCCCTTACAAAACCCCCCTCTCCTATGTAAACCCCACTCACTCCCTTACTAACCACACCCCACCCCACCCCAAAATCGCACATTATTCTCAATCTCCGCCTACGATCCTTGTGTTCTTTCATCGTGGTGGTGGTGGTGGGGGTCCTGCTGCTGTGGGTGTGTGGGGATGTGGGGATGTGGGGATGTGGGTG